>JAABUH010003254.1_pt1 | contig 14235 bp, 10 predicted proteins | sample 5559121 | NCBI WGS metagenome assembly JAABUH01 (sample SAMN10711871, study PRJNA513364) | rock metagenome | isolation source: Antarctica rocks | place: Antarctica: Victoria Land, Battleship Promontory nord | collected 2015-12-28 | reverse complement strand
ACGAAAATTCGACAATCAATATTCTGATAGTCGTGAACAGACTATCTAAACAAGTGCATTACGAGTCTATGAGTGAAATTACAGCTCTAGATACAGCTCGAGTTTTTTATCGTGCAATATGAAAACGTCATGAATTATCTGATTCAATCGTCTCGAATCGTGAAACTCAGTTTGTCAATCACTTTTGAAACGAACTTTGTATTCGATTGAAGATTCAAGCTCGATTGTCAACTGCGTTTCATTCAGAAACGAATGATCAAATCGAGAACATCAACGACGTTTTGGAACAATATCTTCGAGTCTTCGTGTTCTTTATGCAGAACGACTGAGCTGCATGACTGTCATCAGCTGAATTTGTCACCAACAATCACTTCTTCGAAAGCACTCAATGCACGTCGTTTCTAGCTAACTTCGAACAACATTCTCGAATGAGGTTGAAATCAAAGAAGACTCAGAAGAACATTATTGAACATTCGAAACGAATACATGTCGATCTGTTTGTTCAGAAAATGAATTGAATCAATGAAATTCTGCGAGAACAAATGATCTTAGCTCAAGCATGTCAGGAACAATTCACTAATGTTCATCGACAACACGCTTTCAAGTATGCAATTAATGATATGATTTGATTAAATGCTCGCAATCTGATGATTCATCAACTCAGCAAGAAGTTATCTAATAAATTCGAGAAATCTTTCAGAATCATCAAAATTATTAGTTCTCATTCTTATCAGCTAGAGTTGCTCGATGACTGATTCTGTTTCAACGTCTTTCATACTTATCTGCTTCATTCTGCGATCAACGATCTCTTACCTGAACAAATATCTTTCGCGTCGTTTTCGATAGTCTTCGTCGAAGAAGTGCTTAGCTGAAAGATGAACGAAATATTGAACTCTCGAGTAAAGAACTCTCAGCTAGAGTATTTAATTAAGTGGACTGAAATAGAAGAAAACAGTTGAATAAAGTTTGCGAATGTGATGAATGTCATCGAAGTCATGAACGTCTATCACGCTCGAAATTTCGATCGTTCGAGTAAGAATTCATGAATCGCTTACGTGCAAGAAAGCAGCGACTCTGAATATGAGTCAGAGAATTAAAAGTCTCGCAGAAGCTTCGACTTCAAAAAGAGAAATCTATTGTCACGATTTTAGCATGTGTTACTCGAAAGATGTTGGGAAAAGAGATGTTAAATCACTTAGATGATGTTGAACAATATTATAGATGATGATAGGCGTGAGATTATCAGTGATGTTATGAGAGCCCTTCGATACGAATGATACTCAGCGTTCATGAGGTATAAGAATCTCTGAATGATCTCTTTCTTTCCTTTCTTCTTCGTGCAACATCTTGTATCTAAAATCTAGTTATTAGAATTTCATTCTGGTTTCATTCAGCTCTCAGTTCGTGACAGTATTGATATTCGAACAGTCATAGAACAGAACAGAAGAACTTGTCAAGATATGAGTCTAGACAATTGCAAAGTATTGAACGAAGTACTCTGAAAGAATGATAGACTGTGAATCTCTCAGTCAATGATCATTCAATTGATAAGAGAAGCACATGATCTTTCAATCAGTGATCACTTTGACATGAATTGAACGTTAGACTTGTTAAGATGATCATATTGCTGATCGAAGATGAGAACGACAATCAAATGCTACATTCAAAACTGTTACGTTTATCGTAGATCAAAAGCATCAAGAGATCAAATCAATGAACTATTGAAGTCATTGTCTATATTTGAACAACGATGACAAGACATATCATTGAATTTCATTATCAATTTATTGAAAAGTGATGAAAGCAACGCGATTCTGACAGTGATAGATCGATTATTTAAAGAACGTCACTATATACTCTGTTGATCAGATGACGAAGAAACTTTCGCTGAACAAACAGTTAAGTTGCTGCTGATATGAATCTTCAGAACTCATGAGCTATCAAGATCAATAGTGTTTGATAGAAGTTTGCAATTCATATTGATTGTCTGAAAGTCTTTATGTCTGAGACTCAACATTAAGATGAAACTATTCATCGACTATCACTCACAGATCGATGATCAAATAAAAAGAGCGAATCAGAATGTAGAACGATATCTACGAAGCTACTGCTCATACATGCAAGATGACTGATTCATCTGACTATTTATGACTGAATTCATCGATAACAATGCTATTTCATCATCAATTGAACAATCAGCGTTCTTTCTGAACAAGAGCTTTCACTCTCATATGAGCTTCAATTTGAATTCAACTGAATATGAGATCACTCAAGCTAGAATTCAAGCGAGCAAAGCAGAGAATATATTCAAACACATGAAATAATCATTAGCGTTGATCAAGCAGACATTAGCAAGAGTCAGAATCACAATGAAGAAACAGATTGACAAGCATCGAAAGAAAATGATCTACAAGATAGATGACATGATGTTTCTGAATTCTAGAAACATTATGATCGCAAGATCATCAAAGAAGCTGAACGATAAAATGCTAAAATCTTTCAAGATTCTGACTGAAATCAAACATGCATATTAATTGAAACTGTCATCGACAATGAAGATTCATTCAGAGTTCATTTTGAATCTGCTACAATTGAATTCAAAAAAATTTCTTGAAGAACAATGAAATGAGTTGTCTGATTCTATAATGATAAATGACGAAGACGAATGAAAAGTGAAAAATATACTGAACTTCAGACACTATGAACGAGACAAACGACTGCAATATCATGTCAATTGAAAAGACTATGACGTCGATCTACATTGATACAATGTTGATGAAAATGAGTTCAAAGACTGCTTGAAGATCATAAATAACTTTCATCAGAAGTATTCAAACAAGTCAAGTTAGAAATTGACTTAACAAGAATTGATTAATCAAACTGCAGCAATGAGAACATTACTAAATGAAGAGAAGAAGTAATGTTACGAGCATGCATCTCTGTTATCTCTGATTAGTCTGATTAGTCTAACATAGACTAGTATAGAGCTGTGAGTAGAACTGTTGTTGACACGTTAATGATCTAGCGTGTCTTCGTGAGTAAAATTCATGTCGTGTTGCATCTTCTTTCTACTTCAGCTTTGAACTTCTAGTTAAAATACACTCATATGATTCGCTTTATGCAGACTCATAACAAAAATCTAGATACAAGACAATACATCAGATAATGTATAAGATGAAAGATAAAAAGTAAAAGAAAAGAACGAAAGTTCAACTTTTATATACATGAATTGAGCAGAATCAAGACTAAACAATAGTTTTATTGACTTAAGATTGCAAAAGTTTGCACATATAATTGAGATGATTAAAACAAAATTGTTGAGATTTAATTAAGATTATGATGACTAAATTAATGACTTGATTCATTGAATTGCAAAATAGATTCAATGAATTGAAATTATTTAAAATATCAATGATTTATGTTTTAAATTGAAATGATGATCTGACATCATGACAGTAACTTTTCTCTTCAAAATTGAACTTCTGCAAAACAATAAGAAGAAACAAGATGAAATGAGAAAGAATTAAAAATGAAGATTAAAATAAGATGAAAATTGATGTGAATGCATTTTAATGTGATGAAGCACAAATGAAACTAAAATAGATCTGAGTCACATCTGAGTCAAATTTGAGTAAAATGTTTAAGTCAAATTTAGACAAGATCTGAGTCAGATTTAAGTAAGAAAAAAATGAAATGAAATAAGATGCATTTTAATATGATGATGCATAAATGAAACTAAAATACATTTGAGTCACATTTGAGTCAGATTTAAACAAGATGTCTGAGTCAAATCTAGACAAGATCTGAGTCAAATCTGAGCTGAGTTAAAATGATGAAGATTAAACTTAAAGTTCTTGACATTAAAATTAAGATATCACACATGACAGTACATGTGATTCTTCAACGACAGAATTGATGAGATGATATTCATTGAGCATTTGCTCACAATTATTAAGAAGATGAAAAGACTTTCAAGTAAGAAAGTGATTTTCTCAATCAATGTAATATTTGAGCAGAAATGAGTTATAGCATCTATCATGCTTGAAGTTTAATATACTGTTTACATATCAGAATCTTTCATCATTCTTGATGATAATGAGTTCTTGAGATTTCTGATGTTGATTCAAGAGAAAGTCACTTGCAATATAACTCAAAAGAATGACATGAAAGATTGAATAAATCTTCATGAATGTTGAAAGATTTAACTCGATGATCAGAGAATTATTCTCAAAGACATGCTTAATCTTGAAAAGATCAACATTATGATCATTTAACTTGACAATAAGACAAGCGATGCTGAAATTACAAGCATTCAATCAAACTTCATCTTCGACGAAGTATTTAAAACAAAAATGATGAAAGAGATTGACATTAAATTTGTAAATGATCTGAGCTATAAGCATCTCATCACGTAAATACTCAGTTAATTTTTTCATCTTCTTGATGAACTCTTCAACATTGATTAACTTATTTCAAGCTTAAGATGTAAAATTTTTAAGTAAAGATTCTGAAGATTTAAAGTTTAAACATGAGTTCTGACTTAAATTGATCAAGAAGAATGATGTTAAAGTGATTGATGATGATGCATTATTGATGATGAATTCAACTTCAGAAAGTCACTTAGCTCAGTCATTTTGCATGTAGTTGACGAAGACTTGAAGATAATGCTTCATGACAGCATTGACTTTCTTGATTTGATCATCGATTTCAGAATGATACATCATTGATAATTTAGCATTTATCTTCAACATTTTACACATATGCTTTCAGACATTGAAGATAAATTGTGTGTCTCGATTAAATATGAAAAACTCAAGTAAATCATGATGTTTTCAAATATGAGCATAAAAGCAGTTAATAACTTTTTCAACTTTCATAAAAATGATGAGAACTAAATGTTTCATTTTGATAAAATAATTAACGAAGACTAAAACATATTTATATGTGATACTCATGAAGATATTGAGCGATAAAGAATTTACATAGTTCATGAAGATATTACATCAACGACATTTGAAGATTGAAAGAAAATGCAATCATTCTTGAGTTTATTGTCTAAAGAGCTTAAAACGTGTGCACATGTGATAGTTTCATACAAAGCATTGAACATACTTATAAATGTTTGATCATCAGTAGACTCAACTGATCAATTCATAACTTTTTGCTCTTTCTGAATGATCATCAACGACACTATCATGAACGAGCTGAATGATACAAAGACGTAGTTTATTTGAGTTGAGCATATACTTTCTTTCTTGAAAGTACAAATGATTCTCATATTCTTTACATTTAACTAGAAAGATCTTGTTGTGATGTTGTGCTTCATTGTGAAGCACTTCAATTATTTGAGATGCAAATTTGTCATTGATTTCAACTTGCTTTCACAATGTCTGAGTGAAAGTGTCAGCAAAATCTTCATCAAGATTCAAAGTGTCTTGATTTAGCTGAGACTTAATGTTTTCAACATCAAATTCTTCAATTTCTAAATTCATGAAAGTTAAAATTTGCAAAAATACTGAAATAATTAAAAATAAATGTAATTGAATTGAATCTAAAGCAATGATTTGTGACTGAAGCTTCATGACTTTGATGTCAAAGATATCAAGAGCAAGATTCTCAACAATATTGAAATTTAAAATATGAGTTTTCAAAATTGTCTGATGTTGATATTGATGTCAAGAATCGAATGTATCTTTCTCTTTAAAATGATTTTCTGAGCGACGTGTCAAAGCATTCAACTTATCATTGATCTTGTTGAGATGATAAGCGATGTGATAGTTGAATTTAAACAGAAACTCACTTCAACGAGCTTGACAACGACTTAATTGCTTAATTGACATGAAATACTTAAGATTTTTGTGATTCGTGATCATCTCAACAGAATAGATAAAATCTTCAAGCTTTGATCATCATTTCTTGAAAGTACAAACAATGATCGTGAGTTCTTTATCATAAATCTTGTAGTTACACTCGACTGAGTTATGCTTTTTTGAAAAGTAAGCGACTGAATGAAGAATTTCATTCTCATCATACTGAGAGAAAATGTCTTTAAACACATAGTTCAAAGCATTGATTTTTATCACAATTTTGTGATTTAAATTATAGTGACAAAGAATAATGTTGAAAGTAAAAACTTTCTTAAGAATGTTGAATGCAATTTGACATTTCTGAAATCAGATAAAGAGTACATCTTTTCTGATGAAATGAGTGAGCGAGATAATTATTCTACTATAGTCATAGATGAATCTTCTATAGAAGTTCATGAAATCTAGAAAACTTTGAACGTCTTTAACGTTGATCAAGATGAATCAGTTGACAATGATGTTTATTTTAAAAGAATTCATCTTGATCTCTTCAATGATGATTATCAATTCTAGATACAAGACTTGAGTGATGTGAAACTTGCATTTAATTATATTTGTTTGAAGATCTGCTTTTTGCAGCTTTTGCAGAATGAGCTTGACATGAATTTCATGCTTGAGTTCATTGTCAAAATAAATCAAGATGTCATTCAAATAAGCTGTATAAAACTTATCTAAATGTTTGCAAAGAGTATTGTTGATGTACTTCTGAAATGAGATAAACTCATTAGATAAATTGAAGAGCATGACTAGATACTTGAATAATTTAAATTAAGTGTAAAAAACAATGAGAGCTTCATCTTCTTCTTTGATTCAAAGTCGATTGAATGCAGAAATGATATTCAGCTTGATAAAGATTTTAACTCAACTTAAATGATTTAATGTTTCTGAGATCAGAGACAGAGAATATCAATTCTTGACTGTGATAGCGTTCAGATCTTGATAGTTTACACAAAAGCAAAGTTCTTCTTTGAGTTTCTTGATAAAGAGAACAGAGATGATCATCTGAGAGCGACTGACTTGAATGAAATCTTTGTTCAAATTTTCATTCAGATAATGATGAAGTTCTAGAATTTTGTCATGACTTATGTTGTACAAAGCGAAGACTGAGAATTGAGCATCTTCTTTAAGATGTATGATATGATCATGAGCTTAATGTAAAGACAAAATATCAACATTCTTCTTGAAGAAGATGTCTAAAAACTTGAAATATCTGAATGATAAAATTGTGATTGAATCAACATTCTTACTTTGTTAATAAACTTCAAGATCTTCTTGTGTTGTGAATGCAGTCAAATGAAATTTCTTTTTCATTTAATGAAGATTCAGATGATGATTTTTATCATATGTATTGTCTTGAGAATGAGATGAGAACTGAGCAAGAGTTGAACTGTTTTTTGAACAGACAGTCAAAGTTGCATGACGTAATTTTAATTCATCAAAATTTAAATTAGAAGATGAGATTAATTCAAGATTCAAGAAAACATTAATTTTCTTTAAAATGATGTTAAACACTTCAATATCTTTGACACAAGCAGTATGATCAAAGTTTCAAACTCTTAACTTAACTATGTCAAGTTGTATAAAAGATTGATTGAATTAATCTGCTTGAAAGACAACAGAAGTTCTAAAGAAGAAAGAATTTTGACACTTGATTTTTGATAAATATTCTTTTTGAATGACTTGAAGAATATGATTAGAAACTTCTTGTTTCAGATAAGAAACAAGATTGAATGAGATTTATTTCTTGTGAACGAGTTGAATATTAGTTGACTTCTTGTGAGCAAATGAAAGATTATATTGCTTCTTGTGAGCAGACAAGAAATTGAGTTACTTCTTGCAAGTGAATTGAGAACTGAATTGCTTCTTGTGAGTGAACTGAAAACTGAGTTACTTCTTTCAAGCAAATGAGAAACTAAATTGCTTCTTGCAAGTAAACTGAAAACTGAGTTACTTCTTTCAAGTGAATGAGAAACTAAATTACTTTTTGCGAGCAAACTGAATGCTGAATTGCTTCTTGTGAATGATTTGTAAACTGAATAGTTTCTTGTGAACAATCTGTAGACTGAATTGCTTCTTGTGAATGATTTATGAACTGAGTTACTTCTTGTGAGTGAATTGAGAACAAGATTGAAAGAAAGCTACTTTGTTAACTTTAAATGAGAAATTTTCTTCTTGTTGATTAAAATCATAGATCTTGACGAGAGATGAGCAACAATGATTAAGACAGAAGAAGAAAGACAAGATGAGAATATTGTGCTTAAAATTGACATCAATGACGTGATGATAAAGTCGTGATAAACTCATGATGATGAGATATTGACTTAATTCAATGACATAAAAGAATAGTTTTTCAATGTATTCATTAAGAATCATTATGATTTCAATGACATGAGTAATGTCATCAATTAAAGCAACTTGATCATCAAATTCTTGAAGTCTGCAAGAATGAGTTAATTGATGCAAGAAAAAATGATGTTGTTGCATGAAGAATTTATTCATAAAGACATAAGCAGAAACTTCATTATCAATCAGAGTGAGAGTGAGAACTCTAAATTGAGCTTGACGTAGAATACAGAATACTATCATGTGATTATTTTTGAATGTCAAATTGAATTTAAAGAGTTTCAAGACAGATTTAGCAAAAAACTTTCTATATGATTAAAGTGAAAGTGAAAAGATTGAAACTAGTAAACAAAATGATATGTACATAAATTTCTGAGCATAACTTAGCTCAAAAACTAAACTTTTCTTGCAAGCAGCAAGACTTCTTCATTTATATTGATGACATCATTGTCATAAATGTTTATGATACACAAAGTAAAGAACTTTTTATTTGAGCATTCTTTAGCAATTTTGCTCAAATGTTGCAATTTGCAATAGTAGTACAGCTTTCACTTGTTGCAGATTTTCTTGACTTCAAAAATGATCAGAGTTTTATCTTAAATGATGATAATAATGAAGTTTAAATTCATTAACTCATCAAGAAATGAGAAAGAAAGAGATGAAGATACTGTCAAAACAACAATCACAAAAATGATGATCTTTGAACTCAAAGAATTACTAGTCAATGCAGAAATGCTCTTGACTTTGATGAATGAAATAATGACGAAGATGAAGTGAGATTGATGATGCTTAAACTGTTGAAGCTTTTCATTAATGTCAGAGAATGCTTGAATTCATTGATGAAAGATGAATGATTGAATTTCATTAAAATTTTGTCAGAAGAAAATGATGACTTGAGTAAAGTAATTGACATTGCGCTTCAGACAGTCAATCAATGAAAAATCTTTCATCAAAGAATGTTCTTTCTTTTGATAAAAAAGATTGTAGTAATCAACAAAGTTATTCATGTTTTACTTCAGAATTTCATGAAGATATAAATGAGCATCTTTTGTCTTGAAAGAATTGTTGTAACAATGATGCAATTTGTGTCATCAATCTGCAAAGATGAAAATGATACAAAGATTATTAACTCAATATTGACTTATTAAATTGTGAGTCTTCTTATTTATGATGAGTCATGACTTGACATAAATGATCTTGACTTGATGAGAGAAATAATGATCATCATTCATGTTCATGCGCTGTATCAGACTCTGCTTTCATGCATTCAATCAATCTTTATCTTTCTCATATTCAGATATGTCGAGAAGCTTCTTGAATTTAGAAGCGATAAAGACAACGACAGAATTTACAGAAAGATGAATGACAAGAGAAGATTGATTATTCAAGATTTGTGTGATGATCTGAGTTATCGTTGCAAGAAACTAAGAATTCAACTTTATATAGATTGAAGAACTGAGAATGATGAATGAAAATAAAGTGATGACATCATGTTGTTGAACTTAATTTTGAAGCTCTTGCATTGCATGAAAGATCTTGACTGAATTTTCGATCATATTTTGAGCAAACTGTTCAACAGCACGCTCATCGTCGATTGAAAGATTGTAAGATGACTTCATTTGAGTGAAAAAGTAACTAGACGAGATTTCAATGTATGAAAACGTTGCAGAAAGTGTAAATCTTTCATAATGTTAAAGACTGAGCTAAACTAAAGATACTATCAATATAAAAGATTGATATTATTATTACTTTGATAGAATTTAAATACAAGATAATACATCAGATAATGTATAAAGTGAAAGACAAAGAATGAAAGAAAAGAACAAGAACTCAACTTCTATATACATGAATCAAGCAGAATCAAGACTAGACAGTAGTTCTATTAATTTAAGATTGCAGAAGTTCGCGCACATAACTGAGATGATTAAAACAAAATTGCTGAAACTAGATTAAAATGATGATGATTAAATTGATGACTTGATTCATTGAATTGCAAAACAGATTCAATGAATCGAGATTATTTAAAATATCAATTATTTATGTTTTAAATCAAATTAATGATTTGACATCATGATAATAACTTTTCTCTTCAAGATTGAGCTTCTGCAAGATTGTCATAATGTCAAATCATCACTTCGATTTAGAACATAAATTGTTGATATTTTAAATAATCTCGATTCATTGAATCTGTTTTGCAATTCAATGAATCAAGTCATCAATTTAATCATCATCATTTTAATCTAGTTTCAGCAATTTTGTTTTAATCATCTCAGTTATGTGCGCGAACTTCTGCAATTTTAAATCAATAGAACTATTGTTTAATCTTGATTTTGTTCAATTCATGTATATAAAAGTTGAACTTTCATTCTTTTCTTTCACTTTTTATCTTTCATCTTGTACATTATTTAATGTATTGTCTTGTATTTAGATGATTGATGACAAGATTCATCTGTACATGATGTCAACTACAAATCTTTTGATTCTATTCTTGAATAAAAGTCAAAAGAGTTAAGAGATCTTAATTCAACGCAGTTTAAATGATGTTAAAACATTGCATGATCAGAAAAGTCATCATGCAGAGTTTTCACTTACGCGACAACACTTCTTCTAACAGTCACAATCGATCTACGAAGAAGATTAATGACATGTCAATGTCAGTAAAAGATGAAAAGATACTGCTAGTGAAAAAAACAACTCAGATGAAAAGTCTGCAAGTTGTGACTACAAGTGATCGAAGAATTTGCAACTCGTTGACTGCGTCAATATTAAAACATCTTCATTACATCGACAATGTCATCAAGTAATTGATGAAAAGATATCAGATAGAATAGTCATTTCAGATAATGAGTCTGAGAGTCGTGATTACAGTGCTTGAAGAAGTAGTGACTCGTTGATCACGCTGATATACTGAGAGAGCTTGAACTCATCTTCTTTACTTAACGTCAGATCATACATCTATCTACGTGAAGAATTAAGAGTTCATGAGAATGATCAGAACGTATTCTCTACTATTGATCAGAGTCATGCATCGAACGATTGCGATTGCACGTCTATACTAACAATCTATTCAACGTCTACATGACATAAGTCAAATCAAGAGAAGATAAGAGTTATTCAGTACAATCACACTCTATCTTTTCATCATGCACATTTCTCTTTCATCACACATTTCTCTGCTCAATGAATGACAATCATTGAGCAAGAGAACACAGTTTCTGCGTTACAATTATGAGCATCATGAATGCAAAGAAACGTCTTTCATCTTTGAATCAAAAATTGAATCGAAACATCATTGTATAAAATATCATCAATGAAGAGCAGAACAAAGATGATGTGTCATAATCAAACAGCACAGACACTTTTATCAAGAATTTACTTAAGCATCATGCGTTGAATAGAAGCTATAAATTTATTACTGATAATATAAAGTTAATCTTATTGTTTCAATGATGTGAAGTCATTATGTAGTTGACGAGCGATTTTCTTTCTCAGAGAGTTTTGTTTGTTTAATATACATAGCATAGTTTCTCTCATGAGTTGAACTTAAATTGATGTCACAAGAATGTATGAATTCAAATCTTGTATTTAGATTCTATCAAAGTAATAATAATAATATCAGTCTTTTATATTAATAGTATCTTTAGTTTAACTCAGTTTCTGACATTTAAAGTCTTAAGTCAAGATCTCAATCTTGCAAATATTAATCAAAGATGAAAGTTTGAAAAAGATGAAGAAAATGAAGAAGATGAAGAAGACTTTAAATGATTATTCAAAGATAATGAAGAAGTATGATGAGTTTAACTATGATGAATCTATCTATATTTAAATATCATTTGAATATATGAACTATGTCAATCAGGCGAAAAAGTGCTTCAAAATCATCAACTCACTCTCTTTGTGATTTGACTGCTATTTTTAGAAATTCATCAAATTTCTCATTAAATTTGTCATATCATTAAACAAGCTGATCATTTCTTTTAATTCAAGCTTTCAATATTGAAAATGAACTTTTTATGAAATTATAGTCAAATGAGTAAAATGACAATTTGACAAGCATTTCAAAGCTTTCATATAGTTCATTAAGTTTTGCTGATTGATGAATTTTAACATTATTCATGATCATCATTGAATACAATTTTATCTCTTCAGAATTGTATATAAAAAGCATTTGTGATCACATGAAGTTTAAAAAGATCTTTTTTGTTATGAAGTCATGATGCATCTTTCATGCAATGTATTCATCAATGAAAAATGCTGATAAAATGCTTCATTTTTTCAATCATTTTAAACTTTGAATGACGTGCAAAGATAAATCAATCAAAGCTCAGTTATACTTTCAATCAGCTAATGAACAAGCATTAGCATGATTAGAAAGAGTAGAGAAGAGAAGAAAGTTGAGTTTATCTGTTCACTCACAAGTAACGTTTTCATTGAGAAAGACTAGCTGATCAGATGTTCAGCTCATAAATCATTGTTTTCATTCATTGCAAAGCTTTTCATTACGCTCAGCAACGACTTTTTGAATGATCTTTCTGCTGTATTTAGCTTCTTTGAGCAGTTTGTTAATCATGCTTTGACTGATGACAATGTTAAACTCATTGTACAGAAATCAGATCATGTCATTCTGATAAATGATGAAATGTTGATTGAGAAAGTCAAGAAGCTTCTGAACATGATATTCATTCAAAAGTCTCGATCTATCAATTGTATCAAATGCAGATGTCACATCACTGAAATGAAGATGTTTTTTACGCATACAATTGATCTGCTGTTTGATAACATGAGTAACTTTGTGTATGAACGTTGTGTTATCATCACGAGCTAGATTAAATTGAATCTCGTCTCTAAGATTCTGAGTAAGAGCTTAAGACATGATAGATAGAATAGAATTGTCTTCGTATGAGACTGAGGTTTGTATAGCTTCAAAAATGAAGCTTGAGAATGTTTTGAGAATGTGAGAATGATATTTAGATATTTGCTTTATTTGCATCAAATTTGAGGCTGATTTGTGAGTTTTTCCCGTCAAATTCGCTAAAATTCGAAAACTGAACTAGACTTTCGAATACAACGATAAATATCTTGAGCATAAGCGAGAATCTTGCATCTCTCACATACAAATTTGAATCTACTCATCATCTCATTTTCATCAGAATTACTATTATCGCTATCGCTGTTGCTGCGTTCTTTGAAGCTATTCAGATCATATGATTCAGAGGTTTCAGTTTGTTTGTAAATTCATTAAGATTCTTTACTTCTTCTCTCTTCTGACACTACTGTATATAGACTGTCTTCGCAACTTCTATATCTCTCATCAACGCTCTGAAGTCAACGATATCGTCTATCTTGAGCAACGTCGAAGCGATACAATCGATGAGAAGAACATGACTTTGATCTATGATTATGACTTCGAGACTCTGACTTCTGAGCGAATTAGATGCTGAGACAGAGACAACGCTATCGTTCGAATGCAAGATCTATCTGATCGCGAGACGTCTTCAAAATTGCGTTGATCAAGAAGCTTTCGATTATTATCTTCAGCTTTCTTCTCTGCGTCTTTGACTATATAATGCACTGTATTCGGCATGAGATCTAAAGATTTTTCTATAGAAAGTAAAGAGTTTCCCGAGATCTCGCTCAGAATCGTTGCTGCAGATCTAATTGTCGAAGGAATTTGCTGACGATCTGACTTACTGACTCGCAAGGCTTTCATATTAGCTGTTCCCTTTGTAAATCCCTTCTTATGAGGCATGATAGAGAGTGTGTATCGAGGTAGAATTAACAGTAGTTCTGTTGAGTAGAAATGTCGGGACTCGACCTAAAATTAGGCCGCTTATGCTCGGTTGGCACACTAAAAAGGTGGATGAGTGCATGTTACGCTTCACGAACGAAGAAGCTGTTTCGATTGATCTTCACGCTCTACTGTGCGCTGGAACCACATATCCCCACTAAAGTACTACATGAACATGCTGCAGCACCTTCCCCATATTTTCTTGTTATATAACCACGCTTTCCTATTGCCATATTTACA
>JAABUH010003253.1_pt1 | contig 14236 bp, 19 predicted proteins | sample 5559121 | NCBI WGS metagenome assembly JAABUH01 (sample SAMN10711871, study PRJNA513364) | rock metagenome | isolation source: Antarctica rocks | place: Antarctica: Victoria Land, Battleship Promontory nord | collected 2015-12-28 | reverse complement strand
TGAAGCAACGCTGCATTTCTGCAACTGCTGGTGAGCTCACTGAAGCAACACCACATTTCTGCAAGGGTTGTAAGCTCACTGTAGCAACACCACATTTCTGCAAACTGCTTGTGAGCTCACTGAAGCAACGCTGCATATGTGCAAGGGTGTTGTGCGCTCACTGTAGCAACACCCCTTGCTGCCGGAGGAGCAGCTTCAAGAAGCTGTGCACGACACTGCTGCATGCAGCACAAGCAGCGGAGGAAGAGGAAAGACAGGTGCGCACACATGCACAAGACAGGGATGTCAATGGAGGAGCAGCGGTAGTGCATGCAGCAGCAGCAGCAGCATCAAACACAGGGGAAGAAGTTGCGTAAGAGCTTCCAAGCAGCATCCACGGAGGCTTCAGTACAGCAAGGTGAAGTGTGTTACAGGTAACAAGTGGGCCCATAAGGAAGAAAAAGAGAGAGAAGAACAACAGGAAGAAGAAGAAAAACAGGGAGAAAGAAAACAAGATTTAGAGGAGAAGAACAAGAAGAAGAAAAGGAAGAAGCAGACGATACAGGAGGAGAGGAAGAAGAAGAAACAGGATTTAGACAAAAAGAAGAAGAAGCAGCAGAAGAAGAAGAGGAAGAACCAACCTTGGGCTTGATGTAACGTCGGTAGACATCATAGGTGAAGAGGCTGGTGCATGCCAGGCCCTCACCCGCCCCACTGGAGGTCACCGCCATGAAGCAGATGATGACTACCAGCACTGCTCCTGTCTGTCCAAAGTATGTGATGGCCACAGCTGGCAGAACTAGCCCGTTGGATGCTTCGCTACCACTCAGCTGCATGTGGGCATGGAGTCTGAGTGTCAGCAATGACACAAAGTTGGTGGGTCAAAGCTTGCGTAGACGACGGCGTCCTTGAATTATGATTGAAGCATGCAGCAATGGTGCATCACACCACTCAATAGCATGGTCAAGACTCCTGAGAAAAGGTGTCCCATGATGAAGCAGGGCAGGGCAGGGCAGGGCAGGGCAGGGCAGGGCAGGGCAGGGCAGGGCAGGGCAGGGCAGGGCACAGAAGCAGCACAGAGTCACAGGCAAGAGCAGCAGGAGAGAGAGAGAAGAAGCAGAGGAGGAAGGCTCACAGGTAAGTCCATGGCAACAGCAGCCAATCCCATGCAGATTGGGAGGGAAAACACAATAGCAAAATATAGGTATGTCCCAACTACATAGCCCTGCAGCAACCATACAGCTCTCAAGACTGGCATGAGAGCAACAAATACACCATGCATTGTGCCATGCAGAGGCGTTGCAAGATGCTGTCACACGCCAGACACCGTGCAGTCATGCTGCGCTGTCAAAAGGCATTCGTTACTGAGCCCAACACTGCCAGGCATGCATAACATGCATCTGTTCAGTGTCAATTTACATTTCCTGTCTGTAGGACTCATCAGAGGAGTCAACAGACAATGACTGAGAATCCTTGTGGTGGCAGTGCCAGTGTGACAGTGCGTGTGTGTGAAGACAGCAAGGTTTACCTTCACTGCATGAATGGGGCTAGCAGCGACAGCACTCTGCCAGTAACTCTGGTCAGCAAAAATCTGCACCAGGCCAATGATGATTCCGTTGATGTTGCTGTAGAAGCCTTGCAGGCTGAAGGCTGTCAGGTAGCTGCCTGCCCTGTTGCCTGGAATCGGCTTGTAAGAGCCCATCAGCACCAACCTTTCATGCACCTGAAGTAGTAGACGGCACACTCAGCACACAAGCCAATCAGTGAACAAGGCTGAGTATGGAGGTTTACAGGGAGCGCATGGTTGCAGCCTGCCCTGAATGTTTGGTGTTGGCTTGCAAGGGCCTATGAGCATCAGACCTTCATGCACCTGTAGTAGTAGACAGAGCAGTCAAAAGCATGCTGTCATAGTGGTAGATGCCAGTGAAAGGACAAAGTCCAGTCACTGGATAGCGGACATCCCAATGGACAAAGCCCACTGGAATGCCTGCGGTGGGACAACAGCGTGTGTGAAGTGAGTACTAATGTAGATATGCGTGCTATATATATATATGTGGCTGGCAAACAGCATGCTGGGATTCACAAAGTAGCTCTTGTTCAGGCAAACATGCAGCTAGGCAATGAGCAGAAAAGAAAACAGCTTTGCCCGCACAGTCTTTGTGATCTTGACACACAACACTGTGCCACTTTAGCTTGCCACTTCAGAAAAGAGCAAGAGAACATAAAGTCTACCCCTCTTGGGAATCATAATGGGAGCCTCCTGATAATAATCTTAATAATCTTAATAATAATAAATAATTAAAACGCTTTCCAGCTCGTGATGAGCTAGGTACCTCCTGATGCTGCAACCCATAGGCAAAACGCAAATACACATTGTCTCACAGGTCAGGGTTTGTAGGCATGATGTTGGACAGGTAGTGACTTTGGAGTTACCTTGGAGATGCTGCCCAGCTCTCCGCCGCCACAGTAGGTCTTGAACATGAAGACACACAGCACCACAAAGATGATGACTGTGTGGATGTAAGAGGTGGTGAAGGTTGCCTTCAGACCTCCACTCACGGCATACAGCACCACCCCCATGGGAATCAAAATACTCAAAGCTGCATCCAGACAGACAGACATGGTTTTCACAACAGCTCAGGTTTTAGGAGCAGTACTGGCATGGCATCAATGTGCACACAAGGGATGCTGGCAGGATTGCAACTGTAGTTGCAGCCAATAATGTTACTATATTACCATAAGTAGCATTGACTCAAAGCATGCACAGCAGACAGCATACAAGATCAGCACGTACTGCCCTGACACTGCTTCTGACAAGGTGAGTGGTTCGTGATGGCAATGATGACGCCCCAGAGGAAGACGCTTTGCACATCAAAAGAACAACAGAAACGAAAGAAAGGAAAATTCTGCGCCTGTCAGCAATCACACCGAGAGCCTCCTGAGGTGGCAGCTCGGAGCACACTGAAAAGCAGCAGCACGCACCGTAAGAGTTGACGCCAGTCAGGACATTGGTGACCACCACTGCACCCATGACCATCATGATGGTCACAATGAAGTTAGTCATGAAGGCGATGAAGCCAAACACCAGGTGTCCTGTGGTGCCCCACCTACACTGGATGATCTCCAGGAATGTGTGAGCCTGCACAGCAGACCAGCTGTTGGTTAGTCAGTTGGCCACACAGTTACAGCACATAATAGGCATTGGTGTTTTGAAGACAAAAACAAAAGCTGCTTGTGTGTATCTATTTGAAGGTGCATTTGAACTGTGTGTATAAGTGTGATTGATAGTGCGCATGTGTGTCACACATGAGCATGCACATGATCCGGTATGCATGTTGCAACGACAAGCAGGCACCAGCAAGGCTTGCAATGTTGCTGTGAATACCTTGGGTGCTCGGTGCTTCAGCTCAAGCGACATCATGGCAAACAAGAATGTGTTGAGCCCTTGATTGGCAAACCTGCATTATGCATAGGCAGTATCTTTAGAGGAAAAACTTAACCCAACAAAGTAGTCAGGTTCTGATGCAGACATGCAGTGGCCAGATTAGGGGCTCTCTGACTACAAGATACAACAGCATGCAAGCGTAGCACAGCTTGTCAGTAGCAGTGCTTACCACATGGAATTTGACACGCCGTTCAGATAGGTCAACGACACGCAAGCCAAGAGAATGGAAGCCCATGTGAAATGAGACACAATATCCACTCCTATGAGCCCCGCTTTGACACTGCGGCCAGCTGTGTTAAACTGCTCTGAATTGTAATTGTGACCAGCAAACTTGACGTCAATCCACACCAGGATCAGAGCGATGCAGGCAAAGAACACTCCAAATCCGCAGACAATGACCCAGCCAGCAACCTACAGCAACATAGCAAAAGTGACCCTTGCAGAGGCTGACAGGAATGTGTTCTCTCAAGAAAAGGAAAGAGCACCTGTTAATGCACCGTCGAAACAGCCTAAGCTGCTAACACTAGATGCGGTAGACATGATGGTCAGACGCAAAGCACGCGTACGCTCACGCAACCCTACCAGCAAGGCGGTGGTGAACGGGGTCAATTTTTACAATTGACAGCCAGCAAGGACGCAGGAGAGTATTGCAGGAATACAACCAGCACAAATTCAAGCAGTGCTGGCATCTCTGAGTGGATCCGCAAGCGCAGTGCAGGAGCAGACACAACAAGCAATTTGCTCGCCAAGTATCTTCAAATTTGCTTGCAACCCAAAGATATATTTGACTGCTTTGATTGCCCTGCATCATTTTCGCACTCAACCCTGTCAATCAGACTGACCTGGGGCAGGGCATATGTATCGCCGTCAAAAAATTGCGTCTTGCCGTCGAACTGGGTAAGACCGAACAGATTTGGCACCCCATCCCCGGTCCTAGTGTATTCACCCATTGCTTACAGCCAAACGAGGTACGCAGCTGCAATTGGTAGCGTATCAACGATTAGCTGTGAGACTGCGGTCAGCGCTGATGCACACGCCGGTGTTTTTGGCACAACTCAGCTCGTAGCTCCTCGTATGATTTCACGTTTGGTAAAGGTCAAAGTGACCTTTTGCGCATCGTCGCATGGTGAGACAGCCAGTACTTACCGACTGTACATTGAGATTCCTACCGCCTCGAAAGGCTACAAGGCAGAAATTACATACGTAAAGTTAGTCATGCTGAGCTCGTTTTTCTGGCCTGGGTTCAAGTAGGTGCAAAGTTACGAGATTTACGAGGAGACACGAGATCCAGAACTGCCATACCTGCGCTTGTCTTCAGAGCTTGCAGGCTTGGCTCTTCAATTTTGTAGGCAACCGTCGTCAGCGCCCATTTGCAGGAAGCTTGTCGCTGTCCGCTTCGCCCGCATTGGTATCAAGATGAGTGCTGCACCTGCTTCCCCTGTGCTGTCCAAGCGCAAGATTCAACGCATAAGTCTGGCCAATTTTGAGACTCGCAAAGATGACATCACTAAGCAACTGATGGAGGCAGCAACTGATCTGGGCTTTTTCATGATAGAGGACACTGGCATCTCGCAAGCAGAGGTACACTCACCTTTTGATACTGACTAGCGTTGCGTACGATCGCTTCTGATGCAGTTCACGGCCAAATTTGCTGGTAGCAACGGGGCCAGATTTGCGATGCAATGGCATTCGTAACCGTACAAGTTTCTCCTGCAGATCGACTCCATTTTTGCTCGTGGCGCCCAATTTTTTGCATTGGACGACAAGGTCAAGGCTGCCGTGCCTTGTGATCCTGCCACATTTGTAGGCTGGGAGAGAGATGCAGAGGTCTCTCCAGCCACAGGTCAGCATGCAGGCCTTCACATGCTTTGCCCATAGGTTTTACACCCAGAGCTAAACTTGCTGGCAAGGCCTTCCGTCACTCACAGATGCACACATGCTGCACTTTGTCATCCACTTGTGGCATGACGACTGGCATAGCACTGCATTTGGTGTTCATTGCAGACTTGTATGCAGGCTTTGCTGATCACAAGGAGAGCATCCAAGTGGCGTATGACCAGAGGCAGTGGGGCTGCAATTGGCCTGTGGATGACAACTGTCCAGGCTTCCGTGATGAAGCCTTGACCTTCATGGGCGACTGTGAATCTGTTGTTCACAAGCTGCTAGAGTGCTTTGCCGTTGGCCTAGGGATGCCTTGTGAAGACTTCAAGAAGGTGAATTTTACCTGTGTGTTTGCCCATTGGCTATGACTATGCCTTTTGCTGTGTTGGCTTAGTGGTGCTTGCATGGTAGCACAGCTGCATTACTCCGTAAAGCTGCTGCTTATGTTGTCGTATCATCCATGATGCATTCAAAACAAATGTTGTTCACATTTGCAGGCTCTGGACAACTCTGCTCAGGACTGCAACAGCGCCATGCGCTTCATGAACTGTAAGCCCTAACTCACATTCTCTTTCTGGTTTTTTGTGAGTTGTGTGATCACACAGCCTGTATACAAGCATGTACACATGGTCCACATTCACTCAGATGTCCATGAACATCATACCACAAACTGGTATGCACCGCTGCTTCTTCCACCATCAACAAGGTGATACCAAGCCGTCTTCCTGTCACTGCAGACTATAATAATGCTTCCTGTCACTGCAGACTATGACGTGACAGGGCGTACCTTCCCTGAGGGCCACATGAGGGTAATGCCTCACACTGATATGTCAGCATTGACACTGCTATTCCAGCGCGTCGGTAAGCCTCCAAGGTGCTTTTGTGCTTTTGTGTGTGCTTGCCACCCTGCTCTGTCAACCCCTGGACCCTGCATCCCTTCCCCAACCTCCCAAAAGCCCTAGCCCCTTTAATCCTCCCAGCACCTTACTGGCCCCTGCCCTCCACCTTTCCCATTTGCTGATGCTCCCTTACTCTGCTGTTATACTCCATGCCAAAGGTCGTTATTATAAGTTATGCAAGTAATGATTTTGATTGTGAAATCCATGACACTCTTGTTCCAATTTGGAAAATTGGAAAAGAGTATTTTCCAATAAGTCAGTTCTTTGTTGATGCGTTGAAATTGATTTATAGGAGAGACAGGTCTGGAGGTGTGTCCAGGGCGTGAGGCCACCACTGAGTACGCCATGGGGGACGAGTGGACCCCTTGCAACCCCCAGCAGGGGGCTATCACTGTCAACATTGGAGATGCCCTAATGTATTGGTCTGATGACAAACTCAAGGTACATGTCTAATGTGCAGGGTGCCCAACCAGCTTGAATGCTGATGCAACTTGCAATGTGACAAGCTCAGTGTATAGTCATCATCAATCAATAGTTAAGTGTCATCTCTTGACAATCATCAGAGGATCCAACAGACGTTCTCTGCAAAAAGTTTGAAGTGATGTAGACCATGCATAGTGAGTGACTTGTTCATGTGTGACTCATCATGCCTGGCCTCACTAGACACCTACCAAGCCCTGCCCTGCCCTGCCCTGTCCTGCCCTGCCCTGGCCCTGTTGGCTTGACACTGTTGTGTTCATCGTAGACCATGTGCTTCCCACTGTCTCTGTCTCTAGTATCCTATTTCTGCAAATGAGTTCCGCACCTGCTGCGCTGTCTCTCCTGTTCTTGAATTGCAGTTGCTGGCTGACATGACATGTCATGATGTGGTGCAGTCCAATTTCCACAGAGTGCGTGCACCTAACCCAGGAGAATACCAGAAGCAACGATGCAGCATTGTAAGTTCTGTTGTACTTTGCACAGCGCTTGGCACTGACCTGTACGCTACTTAGCTAACCACAATTGGCCCTGTGCAGCTGTCAGCATCTTATTTGCATGTGATGCATGTGCTGCTCATTAGATACTGTGTCCTGTACTCATGTGCACCAGATTTGCTTCTGCTTTCAGCTGTTATGCCGTCATCACTACGGGTGTGTGCACAAAACGCATGTTTAGGAATGCTTGACACACAGTAATGACACACATCAGTACTGCATGCTATGCTGCTGCTTTGATCTCCAATGTGCGTGTGTCTGTCTTTCTTCCTGCCTGCCTGCCGGCGTTGTGTGTGCCTGCTGATCTGTCTGTCTATCTCTCTGTCTCTCTGTCTGGTTGTCTGTCTGTCCATCTCACCTGCATGCGGCAACATTGCCAATGCAGCTAATGCATAAATTCCACTTTAAAACCTGATCTGGTCACTAACGTTGGTTGACTAAGGCATGATGGGTATCACAGGCTTACTTCTGCCAGCCCTGCCTGTCAGCAGTCTGCCAGGGGCCTTTGAAGAAGTACCCTCCCATCACTGGTCAACAGATGGCAGAGTCTCGCTACATGGTAAGCAGTCCTCAATCATGCTTTCCTGCATTGCAATGGTCCAAATGCGATATCCCAGTGTTGTGACTATATGACAGATGTAGCTATGCATGGCAGGCATGTTCTTGGCATGGCATGTTGATGAACTTGTACAGACCTGCAGCAAGTGCGCTGGGTTGCTCTCGATGCAGACGGTGTGGTGCATGTGTATGTTCTTTTGGTGCCCATTGCCTCTGCAGTGTTCTGAAGCCCTCTGCAGAGGACCTCTCAAGCACCAAGGCATCGTGTCCTTTGCAATGTTCCGATGTAGAGCTCTGCCTTTGGCGCTTACAGGAGCTGGACTGGTTGAAGGGCCATGAGGCTAAGGAGGCAGCTGCAAAGGGTATTGCTGGCCACAAGCTGCCTATCAGCGTGCCTTAGCTGAAGGGCACAGCCCTTCACACTGCAAAAGGCAGCACACCTGCCTGTCCTAAAATTCAGGCAGCAGCAGACAGAGTATATCAAGAGCAACACTTATGGCAGGCCATGACAGGGGTAGTTGCCGTGTGCATTTGTCACGCTTATGACCGTACATGACAAGACAACGCCAAGGACAAAGCCGGCATGATAGGATGATTTGTACAACTGGCAGGGGAAGGGGGGCAAGGGTGGGGGAGGGAGGGGGCAGCCTGGTTGTGCCGCCTATGGGGTCTGAAAGACCTGGTGGTGTCCATGATGAATCTGAAATGCTATGTGGCTGGACGCGCAGCTCTGTTCAAGTAACGGGTAGTGCAAGACAAATTTTTTGAGTGGTTATAGATACTGATAGAGTTTGATGCACAGTGTTCAGCATGTGCCATAAATAGGGTAGATTGAATCTTGTTGAGTTGCCAAGTGCTTTGATGACAGCTTGCATGCATGATACGACGTTCTGTAATGCTTGCCATCAACCACTTGTCCCCCTTTGGCACCAGGCAGTCACTTTTGCATCCAAAGTCCAAGCTGTTAAGACACTTACTGTGACACAAATCTGACCTTGATTGCTATTTCTGAAGTCTCCCTTTGGTGCCCATGCTCTTTCAAGTAGCTTGACTTTGGTGCTATAAATAGGGTACAAGACAATTTATATGAGCACACACCTTTATCAGACGTCTCAACAAAGTCAGTGTGAGTGTGTCTCCTTTGCTGTGAAAGGGTAGCCAATTTGACTATTTGGGTCTTTTCCTTGTGTGCTGGAAGAAACTTGTCATGTGTTGTCTTGCTACGGCAGCAGCTGCGCAGCCTGTTTGCATCTACTGTGTGTGCATATGACAGTAACATGCTATTGCACACATTTGTGGCTGCTGCCTTCAGCATGACCCTGTGGCATACGGTTCTCATTCTATGTTACATGATGCTAGCTCACCATATCAGTCACAGGACTGCACAGTATGTTTTGTACTCTTGTATCTATCCAGTTGCCTACAGTTCTGTTGCTTATAGTTCTAGAATGCTGAGTTTTGAATGCACTACGACAAGTTGAGATCATGATGGTGTAACCTTTCTGACCTGATTCAGAGTTGTACGACAGTGCAGTACAGTCCATGTGTTCAGCAAGCATGCATACAAGCTTTTTGTGCAATTGCACATGAGCATTGGCCCTTCAGGCCCCATGTGCAACTGCTGCAACAGATATCGGAATCTAGACATTCATCTCAGGACAGACATTGTCAAGCAACAGTTCGCATATCAATGTTGCAATACAGCAGACAGGCTTTGTCTCGTGTTGCTGCGCAGTAGACAGCTGCGGTCGTCGACAGCTTAACACATCACAGCTCATGCGGCAGTACGTAAAATGCTTTTGTCGTCACCCATCAGTGACTCAGTGACCAGGGGGCAATAGTGTATTACTGAAAGACACAGGCTATTGTCTTAAAGTACTTCACATGTCATCATGATGACATCAACACAGACTGCCTGGCCAACATCACGCTTTGTCAATCTGTATTACTGTATATCCCAAAGCAGTGCTGACGACCGTGGACATGGTAAGGTGTGACATATTGAAGTACTACCAGGGTAGGGCTTGTTTGTAGCTTCACAGACATCAGGGAGCCAAAGGAGACTTACACAACTGAACTTGCATTGGAACAATGATGAAGTTCATACCTCTTACCCATCTGCGCCCCGGAACCTTCAAACAATATCAGAGAGAGCACAAGTTTGTCCTGAAATCTAAGTAGACTTGACTTTCAGATTCGGTTCAGACCCTGACCAACCTGTTGCCCCCAGCATCTTTGCAACTCTCAAGACAGCACAACAGGGACAGACATGCCGCACTCAATGCAGAACTCCTAAAAGAGAAAATTGGCCCTGCCTGTATCTAGCTTATGCTGGTAGGCATTCAAGTTGCTGCAATCAAGGAAAATTTCGCCCAATGGAAAAAGGTGCAGGCCTTGCCATTGAACTTTCTAGTGTGCAATGTGACATCATGCATCCTGCTGCAGCTTGTGCAGTTGTCTTCTTTTTTAGTAAAGCCAGGAGACATGAGCTTGGGCATGCCTTGAGGCAAATATGTTCCCTCAACCTTGCAGGAAGTACTTGGACTTGGGTACGGGGAACAGGTCAGCTGGAAAAGCAGACTCAGGAAGGACCTCATAGTGGGCATCATAGATAGTTGCTCTTTCAGAAGGGTCCAGGAGAGCCTTTGCAAGGGTGCCATTGATAGGCAACATGTCTTGGGGACAGGCAGAAAAGCACATGATGCAGTCCATTTCTGCCCTCATTGTGACATGATCCCCTGCCTTTGAGACTGGCGGAGCAAAGTGAAGCTTGCCACCATCTTGTGCAGAGGTCATGGGAACATTCATCCAAAGGTTGAAAGGGGCAGGGCACGCCGGAGGCACCAGCCCTATGTCCTTCATGCCTGCAGCAGAAGAGGCCAAGGGGATCTTACTAACTTTGGCACTGTGTTTTAAGATGCATGTTGGTAATGTGCATTGGTCTTGCCTGCAGATGCCTGCATGCATTGAGAAGTGCATGTTGAATGTGCTGGAAGAGCAGGCCAGCGCAAAGGTGAACACTCCAGGTCTATGATGGTATGGAATGTGCATTTTGATGTGCTGCATTTTAGTCTGTGATCAGGACAACAGCTTCCTGCCTGCCTGCAGAACAAGACTGCAAAGAATCTGACACAGCAGCAGCGACATGCGCTCTTGCAATTACCAAGTCACCAATTTGTTTGCTTGCTGGAAGGCATTGCATAGGACACAGATGCAAGCTGCTGTGTCTCAGCATGCTGGCATGATTAAAGACTTGCATGGCAAGGTGAACCCCAGTCTCTCTTAGCACACCTTTGAACAAATTGTCTGTGCAGCTATCATGATGTCCTTCAACACCGAGGCCTCTATACCGGTAAATGTCACAAGCTGACATGCAAGTGTCATGAACTCCAGGTGATGTGTCTTCTACAAGCGTCAAGATGGGCCGTCGCTTGTTTGTTACAAGAACATCACCAACCTGTGTGTATCAATAGCGGCATGAGGCCATGTTATGGGGCATATAGGCAAGCTTGTCAGCCATGGTAGATTACCTTGGGCAAAAGACAGAGGATGGCAGATCGTGTGTGCTCCATAGACATCAGCTCATTCAGGTCATGTTCTTTGAACGCCCATGTGTCAACGACCTGACTGCCGTGAGTATTGATGACACGGATGAATTGACCTTTCTTCAGATGCAGTGCTTTGCCCTGACGAGCTGGGATCGTCACCAAATTCGAGCCAACGGCCATAGCTTGCAACGATTGCTCCTCGGTGGGCAATCTGGAACCAGTATCACATAGGGTGCTCGTCAGTAAGTCAGTTTGCTGGGTCAGCCAAGTCAGCGGGTCTGGCAGACAAGCGAACTGCAGTGGCAAATCAGCAGCACGCGATAGCAAGTTTGTACCTGGTGCGATCGCAGGAAACCTCAAGACAGCCGCCAGGCCTAGAGCTAAAGCAGCAAATCACTCCGTGAACGACCAGGCTAGAGTGCTGCAGCTGCGATGCGCAATCACACGAACTGGAGCGTTTCGCATCTCGATGCAGAATAAATAAACTTGTACCAGCTCAATGCAAGACAGGTAATTGAGTCAATGAGGCAAAATGACTAAGCGCCTTTTGTTGGTTGCATGACCAACTAGGCAACTGACGATCTGTGCCAGCGGTTTGTCCTGGCACAAACAACCAGTACAGGTTTGGGCCCTTATAGCCGAAGCTGCAGCGTCCTTTGCCAGTACCCTTGCTATGCTATTGCTTGTACCCACCATGGACAGCTGACAGATTTGCAAACAGCTTTACGTAACAAGTGTAAAGAGTCTCAGCTGCAGCTGAGGCCAGCTGGCCAGCACAGTGGAGTTGGAACACAGCAACTGGGGTGGCCACTGCTGCCATGGCAATGTACTAGACACTTATAAAGAGAATAATGTCTGTGTGGCAGATGAAGTCTTGCTCATAATTCAACACCGATGGACTGGCCTTCATGATGTTGACTTCCGTTCTGCCACAGGACTAGTCAACAAGTCAAATATGCGTGTGCAAAGGAGTTGCATGTGCTGTTGTGTACGAAATAAAAAGCACATCGTTCCATTCAGGACCTGCAACGTTGGCATACTCAAGATGCTGCCTCGAAAAAATTGACGCGATTGGTTTAGCTTTGATTTAGCTACATACCTCTGTGTCTCCTCATGTTCACATGGAGGTCAAAGATACAACACACGATTGGGGTGCCCAGATTGCATGGTAAAGAATTTTGAAATACAAAGTAAAGACATCATCTGCCAACGCTGCATTTAAGAACAGGCATAGAATACAATGCTAACAAATGCATGCTGAGGAATCATGCAGACAGGGCCACGCTGCAATTGCAAATCCAAATGCAAAACACAATAGCAGCTAGAGTAATAAGTTAAGACCAACTTATACAGAAAGGCATATCAGCGCTTTCTACAAGCAAGCAGGCTAAAAGCTAGCAGACATAAAGCAAGGACTCTACAGGCAGCAGCTTGCTAGCAGCTGCATTGCTAGATACTGTTGCATTGGCTGGGTTCAGGATACACATAATACTATTGCCTCGTAGGGGGAGACTTGGGCGGCATCCTGCTATCTCTGGTTTGGTATTCATGACATCTCCTGTTCCTCAGATGACACTGACAGATGGCTGCAGTCTGAGATGCTCAAGGTCTGGAGATAGCTTGCCTTTCACCATGGGTTGAATCTTGGGCTTCCCAGATTCACACGATTCCACCACCTCAAACTCCGGCTTCCCTGAGTGTGTCATGTCAACCGGCTGCATCTCTGGACCCAGCGCATTGTTCAAATCAAATGCCATCTTTTCCTCGTCTGTCATCTCGTCTCTGTTGACATCGCCCACTTGGCGCCTTTTCTCTGCTAGGATTTCGGGAAATGTAATAGGGGGGTATTTCTTCTGGGGGCCTTGCAGGACTGTGGACCCAGTGCAATTGGCAAAGTATGCTATGCTGTGCCGGTCGCCCTGCATCATCATCATCACATTGGGGATGCAGAGCCTGCTTATAATATAAGCTATATGATACAGTATATAGTATACCAAAATCTAGGAGGATAGCAAAGCACCATAGAAGGGCTGCTGGGACACTCCCTACTCTTGATTTCAGAGCCATTGTGCTGAGCTGCTTCACAATGGCGCTGACGACTCCCACAGCACATGACCAACAGTGCATGGAAGCAACAATACACAAGGTTGTTGATGCCTAGCAATGAATGCTCAAGGATTTTAGTGGAACAGCTGCACGAAAGCCCTCAGAACCCTGGCATCAGGTCCATGAGCCTGTGTGAATCTTGCTGAGTGCTTGTCATCAGTCAGGCAGGGGGGAAAAGGTGGTGAGAAGGGGGGTTTGGGTTCTTGATCTAGCTCTTTTGTGTTTTGCACCTATCATCTCATGCAATTGCCTAGCAGACGGTGTAGAGGCAAGGAAAGAGACTATATTTTGTTGCTTGCAGATCATTGTCATCCATCTGTCATGTCAGGACATAGCACTGTCACCTGTTGTCTGTGTTGGGATGAAGTGATGAGGTAAGTTATCTGTTCAATGTCATGCAGGGCGCTCAAGGCAAGGATGCACTCCATTCTGGTGATCCTGCAGAGGTGCACCTTGTCCAGTTCTGATGTCTTTCTCCCTGTTTCCCCCTTCTAGTTTAGTGATGTACAGTCTGGGGTGTGGAGCCACTTGTGACCTATCAGACATACTGGCTTGAAAGCACCGGGAAGCGTTTGTGCAAGGGTGCAGACACAAGGCCGGGCATTGTACCTTGTACTCATGCTCTTTGGGGACTCGCACTCGGTGGAAGGTGGACTTGAGGCGGTCATCACTCCAGTACTGCAGGGCATCCCCAACATTGACAGTGATAGTGCCCTCCACAGGGTCACATGGGTGCCACATGCCGCTTTTCATGGCCTCCTTGGCTGAAGTGCCCTTGCCAGCACACACCTCCAGGCCCAACTCACCTGGTGACACAAAACAAGTCAGAGCTTGCAGCATCTGGTG
>JAABUH010003252.1_pt1 | contig 14244 bp, 12 predicted proteins | sample 5559121 | NCBI WGS metagenome assembly JAABUH01 (sample SAMN10711871, study PRJNA513364) | rock metagenome | isolation source: Antarctica rocks | place: Antarctica: Victoria Land, Battleship Promontory nord | collected 2015-12-28 | reverse complement strand
GCTCCGCTTCCGTCAGCACGCGGAGACCGGCCACCTGCCGCGGTGCCATCGCCACCTCCTCCCGTGGCACCAGTCTCCCACACGCTCCCTCCCATCGTCAATTATTCGCTGCCTGACCCACTAGTGCCTCTCTCATTCTGCTGATCCGCCATCGTGAAAACAATCGAGCATTCATCCCGATGCGGTCAGTGCGAAAGTACTAGGCACCGAAGTCTGTTGACGCCTTGGTCACGGGTGTAAGGAAGAAAGGGGGCGCGCGGCGGCACCCTTGGTACAATGAGGCCGATGGGGATGGACCACAGGTGCGAGGGGCGGCCCGAGGAGCGCGGCGCCCTGTATGGCGTGTCGGGTCGGGCACCCGCCGCCGAGATCGAGGGGCCGTGTCGGAGTTGATTAGCAGCGCCGCGAATCCGCTGATGAAGCGCCTCCGCGCGCTGAGCGAGCGCAAAGGCCGTCGCCGCGAGGGGGCGTTCTTTGTCGAGGGGTTGCAGCCGGTGTGGCAGGCGGTCGAGGCCGGTGCCGCGATCGACACCTTCATCGTCGCGCCGGAACTCCTGGTCAGTATCCCGGCACAGCGCCTGATCGCGGAGCAGGCGGAGCGCGGGGTGCGCGTGGCGTACCTCTCGGCGGCGCTCTTCAAGGGCCTCTCGGAACGGGAAGGGCCGACCGGCCTCGGCGCGATCGTCCGCGCGCGTACCACGCGCCTGGAAGATCTGCCCGTGCGCCCCGATGCGCCCCTGATCGCGCTGCACAACATCGGCAATCCGGGCAATCTGGGGACGATCATCCGCACCGCCGACGCCGCCGGGGCGGGCGGCATCATCCTCCTCGGCGAGACGACCGATCCGTTCGCCCCGGCGGCGGTGAAGGCGAGCATGGGCGCGCTCTTCGCCGTGCCGATCGCCCATGTCACCGATCCCGAACGCTTCTTCGCCTGGGCGGCGGAGCGGGACGTGGCGATCGTCAGCACCTCGGCGCGCGCCGAAGCGACCCACTGGGCGGCGCGCTACCCGCGCCCGCTGGCCCTGTTGCTCGGCAGTGAGGGGGCAGGGCTCCCGGCAGAATTACTGGGGCGTGGCGCGTTGCAGGTGCGGATCCCGATGGGCGGAACCGCGCGCTCGCTCAACCTCGCGGTCGCGGCGGGCATCCTGCTCTACGAAGTGCGACGGCAAATCGCCGGGGGATGACTGACGGTATTGGCCTCAGAGACGCAGAGATGTAGAGAACGAGAGAAAGGACGATTTGCCATAGAGCCCGCAAGCGGACCGGTCACGCAGAGCACGGGGGAGAGGAGGGACGATTTGAGGGGGGCGGTACCGCCATGCGCGCGGTGCCTCCCACTATGGTAGCAACCAGGAGCCACGCAACGGCGATGCCCCCGCTCCTCGGATGGGGAGAGGGGTGTCGCCCGCAGGCGGCGGGGTGCGGGTGGAAGCAGAGCCGCCGCGCGCGTGAATTGCCGGTGGGTTGAAACCCCGGCCGAATGGCCTCCGGCCACGAAGTGCCCCGGAGGGCAGCTACTACCCATGAAGGGCATACTATCCGCCCGCGCGGGCTGGAACGCCGCGAACGTCATGGCAAAGCGCCGGAATCGAAGCCACGATGGTGGTGGTGCCCCTTCCCCGCGACCTTGGATGGGCAGGGTCCCCCGGAGGCATTGCGCCCTTCATGGGTGGGAGCTACCGCCCCCCGGGCGGCGGGTGTCGCGTGAGCGCCGGGGTGAGGGCGGTGGTAGTGCCGTTGCATATGTGGGTCGGGGATTAAAATACCCCTGAAGGGTAGCCGCTACCCCTGAAGGGCAGCCACTCCCGGCGAAGGGCGCTCCACCGCCACAAAGCCCGCTTGAGCGGACTGGACAGTCCTACTCTTTGCGTTTCTCTCTCGATCCCCTCGGTGCCTCGGTGCCTCCTGTTTCGTCTCCTCCCGTACCCCGCTGTGTCTTTATGTCTCTGAGGCCCACGCCCCCGCGTTCCCTACAAATATGCCTTGAGGCGGGTGAGGTCGACGTTGCCCCCGCCGAGGAGCGCGACGACCTGTGCGTCCGGTGCCACCGTGACCGCGCCGCTGAGGAGCGCCGCGACCGCCGCCGCCCCGGCGGGCTCGACGACGAGCTTGGCCCGTTCGAGGATGAAGCGCAGTCCGTCGAGGATCGCTTCGTCATCGAGCAGCACCACATCTTCCACGTATTCGCGGACGAGCGCCAGATTGAGCACGCCCACCAATGGGGCGGTCAGGCCATCCGCGACGGTGCTGATGTTCGCGAGCGCGACCGGTTGCCCAGCGGCCAGGGCGGTGTGCATCGTCGGTGCGCCCTCCGGTTCCACACCGATGATCCGCACGCCGGGACGCTGCGCCTTGATCGCCAGCGCCACCCCGGCGATCAAGCCGCCCCCGCCGATCGGCACGACCACCGTGTCGCGCCCCGCGCCCGCGCCGAGGCCCAGATCTGGCAGATCCTCCAGGATTTCGAGGCCGATCGTCCCCTGGCCCGCGATCGTCAGCGGATCATCGAACGGGTGGACGAGGATCAGGCCGCGCTCCGCTTGCAGGCGGTACATCTCCGCGAAGGCGATGATATTGTCCGCGCCGTAGAGGATGACCTCCGCGCCGTAGGCGCGCGTGGCCGCCACCTTGGTCGGCGAGGCGATCTCCGCCATCACCACCGTCGCCCGTACCCCGGCGGCGGCGGCGGCCCAGGCGACCCCCTGCGCGTGATTCCCGGCGGAGACGGTGATGACGCCGCGCGCGCGTTCCTCCGGCGAGAGGGTGGCGATCTTGTTCAACGCGCCGCGTGCCTTGAACGAGCCGGTGCGCTGGAGATTCTCCGCTTTCAGCCAGGCGGGGCCGGTGAGGCCGAGTCGGCGTCCAAGGGTGTGCGAGGAAACGAGCGGGGTCCGGTGGACGTGCCCCGCGATCCGTTCGCGCGCCGCCTCCACATCGGCCAGCGTCACCGGCGGTTCCATCCCTTGCCCTTGCGTCACGCGCACTCCTCCTGGTTTACCCCTGCGGGCGGATCGAGAGCGGGGCGGCGGGGGACGATCATCGTCCCCGCCGCCCCGTTGCCCGGCGTCTTTACTGACCGCCCCCGCCGTAGAGGAGATCGAAGGTGCGCGCCTCGACCTCATCCGGGTTGACCGCCGCGCGGGCCTCGCCGGTCGCGACCGCCGCGCGGGCGACGGCGGCGGCGACCTTCGGGGGCACCCGGTAGCTGATACTATCCGGGATGATGAACTCGGCGCTCAACTCCTGCGGCGTCACCAGCGAGGCGATCGCCTCGGCGGCGGCGATCTTCATCTCGTCGTTGATCACGCGCGCCTTGGCATCGAGCGCCCCACGGAAAATACCGGGGAAGGCGAGCGAGTTGTTGACCTGGTTCGGATAATCGGAACGCCCGGTCGCCACGACCAGCGCGCCCGCCTCGTACGCCAGGCTGGGATCGATCTCCGGGGTGGGGTTGGCGAGGGCGAAGACGATCGGCTTCTCGGCCATCTCGCCGATCATCGCCTGGGTCAGCGCGCCCGGCGCGGAGACGCCGATGAAGACGTCCGCGCCGGTGATCACCTGTTCGAGTCGCCCGGAAAGGCGATCCTTGTTGGTGACTGCGGCGATCTCCTCCTTGGATTGGTTCATCCCGATCGGACGTCCGGTGTAGACCGCGCCGGAACGGTCGCAGAGGATGATGTCGCCGACACCGTACTTGAGCAGCAGCTTGGCGACCGCCACGCCCGCCGCGCCGGTGCCGTTGATCACGATCCGCACCTGATCCATCGTCTTCCCGGCGATCTTCAGGGCGTTGATCAGCGCCGCCAGCGTGACGACCGCCGTGCCGTGCTGATCGTCGTGGAAGACCGGGATGTCCAACGCCGCCTGCAACTTCGCCTCGATCTCGAAGCAACGCGGCGCGGCGATATCTTCCAGGTTGATGCCGCCGAAGGTCGGGGCGATCGCCTTGACGATCTCCACGATCTCGTCCGGCTCGCGCGCGGCGACGCAGATCGGGAAGGCCTCGACCCCGCCGAGCGTCGAGAAGAGGACCGCCTTCCCCTCCATCACCGGCAAGGCCGCCTGCGGGCCGATGTCGCCGAGGCCGAGGACCGCGCTGCCATCGGTGACGATCGCCACCAGATTCCCCTTCGCCGTCAGGTCGTAGACGCGCTGCGGGTCGCGGCGCACCGCCTCCGCCGGGGCGATGGCGGCGGGCGGGACGTAGAGCATGTTCAGGATGTGGTGATCCTTGATCGGGATCTTGCTCTTGATCTCCAGCATCCCGCCGTAACGGCGGCGGAGATCGAGCGCGCGCTCCTGAAGCGACGCCTCTGGGCCGACCCGCGGCGCGTTGTTGTCGGCGGTGACGTTGGTCATCTGTCCTTCGTAGACGATCCGGCGGGTGCGCTCGGCCTCCATCTCGGGGTCGACATCGCGCCGGGCCTCGCCGGTGGCGCTGGCCGCGCGGACCACCGCCGCCGCGATCGCCGGGGCGGTGCGGAAGTCGAAGATCGGCGGCAGGATATTCTCGGCGTGCAGCCGCTCGGCGGGGACGCTCGCCGCGAGGGCGCGCGCCGCCGCATCGAGGATCGCCATGTTGATGTTGCGGGCGCGGGCGTCGAGCAGCCCCCGGAAGACGCCGGGGAAGACGAGCGCGGGGTCCATCTGGTTCGGATAATCGGAACGGCTGGTGGCGATGACGCGCGCCCCGGCCCGCCGCGCCTCGTCGGGGTCGATCTCCGGGTTGGGCGTGGCGCAGGCGAAGACGATCGGGTCCGGTGCCATCGAGCGGATCATCTGCGCGGTCAGCGTATTCGGCGCCGAGAGGCCGACGAAGACATCGGCCCCCGCCAGCATCTCGGCGAGGCTGCCGGTGCGGCGCTGGGGGTTCGTCTCCTTGGCGACGTACGCCTTGGCCCAGTGCATGTCGGCGGCGCGGTAGGGGACGAGCGCCCCGGCGCGGTCGCAGATGATCACTTCCCTGGCCTTGGCGCGCACCAGCAGGCGCGCGGTGCCGATGCCGGTGACCCCGGCCCCGTTGACCACGATCCGCGCATCCTCGATCCGCTTCCCGACGACCTTTAATGCGTTGTAGAGCGCGGCCAGCACGACGATCGCCGACGCGTGATGCTGATTGGAGAAGACCGGCACGTTGGCCGCCTTCTCCAGGTGATCGGCGATCGTGAACGACTGCGGCGCGGTCAGGTTGTCGAGGGCGATCGCGCCGAACGTCGGGGTGATGCTATAAAGGATCTGCACCATCTTCTGCGTGTCGCGCGTGTCGAGGCAGAGCGGGAAGGCATCGATCCCGGCGAACGTCTTGAAGATGACCGACTTCCCTTCGAGCACCGGCAGCGCGGCTTCCGGCGGCGCATCGCCACGCCCGAAGAGGGCCGAGCCGTCGGTGACGATCGCGACGGTGTTGCCACGCGAGGTGAGATCGAAGGAGGCATCGGGGTCTTTGGCGATCACCAGGCAGGGCTCGGCCACGCCCGGCGTGTAGACCAGGCTCAGCACCGACCGATCCTTGATCGGCACCTTACTCGCCACGCCGATGACGCCCCGATAGCGTTGCCGGTAGCTCAGCGCCTCGGCCCATTCCTCGCCGTTAACCATCCTGCCCCCCACATTATGCGCGGCGCGGCATGGCCGCCGCGCGCTTCCCACTCATCTTGCTCCCCACAGAGTAGGCGACAGCGGCGTTCGTTGCAAGCGCCCCCGCGCGCCGGGAGCGGCGTTGCAAGCGACGCACCGCCGCCCCTCGGAACAGCGCTAGATTCGGCGTGATAGCCCTGCGTCGGGCGGAGCGAATCGGCCCGCCCGACGCCCGCTGCTGGCCTGCCAGGGCTTACTTGTTCGTCAGCGCCGCTTCCTCGATCTCCACCGTGGTCAGCGCGGTCGGCTTCTTGGCGACCGCAACCTCGATCGGGGTCGCCGTGTTGTCGACATCGCCGAGGCGGCGGGTGACCAGGAAGATCAGCGAGGCGAAGACGCAGGCGATCAGGAACGGCACCTGATAGCCGACCCGCGTCAGGATGAACCCGGTCGCGACCGGCACCACGATCGCCGCCGCGTGCTGCATCGTCACGCCCATCGCCAGCGAGGGGGCGATGTCCTTCGGTGCCGCGATCTTCCGCAGATAGGTGCTGGCCCCGATGTTCGAGAGGGGCATGATGAACGAATAGATCATGTAGCAGACGATCGCGACCACCACATTGTCGACCAGCGCGTACCCGGCGAGCGCGATCACGTAGCCGACATTCGCCACTTCGAGCATCTGCCGCACGCCTCGCCGGTCGATCTGTCGCCCGATCCACGGTCCCAGCGTCATGCTGATGGTGGTGACGCCGATCAGCACCCCGGAGATGACCGGCACGCCGAGTCGGAAGTGATCGACGAGCACCCAGAGGCCGAACGAGAAGAAAATCTGCTGCCGCCCGCCATCGAGCAGATTGAGCAGATAGTAGAAGCGATACTTGCGCCGCATCACCAACGGCTCGCGCCGCGACTCGATCGCCTGCACGCGGCCTCCATCCAGGCTGGGGAAGCGCACGATGGCGATCGCCGCGACCAACGCCAGGATGCCGCAGAGGACGAACGTGGAGCGGAACGAGAGGAGATTGAACTGGAAGGTGAGCAACACGACGACCATCGCCACCAGCCCGCCGCCACTATTGATCGCGGCTAGCCGCCCCAAGACGCTGCCAGTCTTCCCGGCGGTGGTCAGGGTCATGCCCAGGGCGAACTGCGTCTGAAGCCAGGTGTGGTAGCCAATCGAACTGATGATCACCCACGGCGCGACCGTCCAGAACGACGACGAGACGCCGAAGAAACCGTAGCCGATCGCCAGCACGACGAGCGCCCCGGCGGTCAGCTTCGGCAAGGAGAGGCGGTAGAAGAGCGCGGTCAGGAAGATCAGCAGGAAGCCGGGGATCTCGCGGATCGCGGTGATGTAGCCGAATTGTGGCCCCGCGAGGCCGAGATCGTGCTCGAAGTAATTGGAGACGATATTCTGCTGCGCCGCCATCGCGAAGCCGGTCGACGCCGTCGCCACGGCGATCAGCGCGAAGCCTCGCCCCACCGGCGTACGCAGCCACGCCAGGAACCCACCATCCATGCCTGCCCCCCACACCCTTGCCGACGGTTTCAACCGGCACAGTATACCCGAGGGGGGTGAGTCGTGAGTCGTGAGGAGGATACGTATCGTCCCTGGCGGGCGGGGGTGGAATAATAGGGGATGAGAGTCGGTGCGATCCGCCACTTGTCACTTGCCGTGGGCGAGGGCGGGCGAATCGCCGAAGTGGAGTGCGACGATGATGGCGATGCTGACGCGCGCGACCGCGTCGCCCGACACCGGGCGGGCGGCGGTCGAGGTGTCCGAACTGGTCAAGACGTATGGTGGGACGCGCGCGGTCGATGGACTGAGCTTCACCGTCGCACCGGGGGAGATCTTCGCGCTCCTCGGCCCGAACGGCGCGGGGAAAACGACGACGATCGAGATCCTGGAGGGCTATCGCGCGCCCGATACCGGTTCGGTGCGTGCCCTCGGCCTCGATCCGATCCGCGACGCCCGTGCATTGAAGCTGCGCCTAGGGATCATGTTGCAGGCCGACGGCCTCCAGCCGATGCTGACGCCGCGCGAACTCGTGCGCCTCTACGCCGCCTTCTTCCCCAACCCGCTCGATCCCGAGGAACTGCTCGCACGGGTGGGGCTGCGCGAGGCCGCGACGACCCGGAGCCGCCGCCTGTCAGGGGGGCAGAAGCGGCGATTGGCGCTGGCGCTGGCGCTCGTCGGGCGACCGGCGCTCGCCTTCCTTGACGAGCCGACGACCGGCATGGACCCGCAGGCGCGGCTGGCGACCTGGGAGATCGTGCGCGAACTGCGCGCCGGTGGCACCACGATCATCCTCACCACGCACTTGCTCGATGAGGCCGAGCGACTCGCCGACCGGGTCGCGATCGTCGATCGCGGTCGCCTGATCGCCCTCGGCTCCCCCGCCGAATTGACCGGCGCGGGGGCGACCGGGCGTGCGCGCCTGATCGCCGCGCCGGGCTTGCCGGTCGCCGCCCTCGCCGCCCTGCCCGGTGTCGCGACCGCGCGCGAGAGCGAGCCGGGCGTCTACGCCATCGAGGCCGCGCCGGACGCGCTGCCGGGCGTGCTGGCGGCGGTGACAGCCTGGCTGCGCGACGAGGGGATCACCCTGCGCGAATTGCGCGTGGGGCATGGCTCGCTGGAAGAACTCTTCCTGCGGCTGACCGGGGGGAGGAAGGATGATGAGTGACCGTGCCCTGCTCCTCCGCTCGATCGGGGCACAGACGCGCGCCGAATTGTTGCTGACCTTGCGGCGCGGCGAGAACGTGCTGATCACCGTGATCGTGCCGCCCCTGCTCCTCGTCTTCTTCGCCGCCTTCGGGGTGCCGGGCCTGACTGCGGGTCGTCCCGTCGATTTCCTGCTGCCGGGGATGCTGGCGCTGGCGATCATCGCCAATGGCATGGTCAGCCTGGGGATCGCCACCGCCTACGAGCGCTATTACGGCGTGTTGAAGCGTCTGGGTGCCTCGCCGCTGCCGCGTGGCGGATTGCTCCTCGCCAAGGCGCTGGCGATCCTGGCGCTGGAGATCGTCCAGGTGGTCGTGCTGGTCGCGCTCGCCACGCTCGTCTACGGCTGGCGACCGGGCGGGATGCCCCTCGTCGCGGTGCTGGTCGTGATCGTCGGCACGGTCGCGTTCGCCGGGATCGGGCTGGCGATGGCCGGATCGTTACGCGCCGAGGCGACCCTGGCCGGGGCCAACGGCCTCTACCTCGTCTTCCTGATCGTCAGCGGCGCGGTCCTGCCGGTCGAGCGCCTGCCGGGTCTCCTGCAGAACCTCGCCCAACTGCTGCCGTCCGCCGCACTCGTCACCGCCCTCCGCGCCACCCTCACGGCGGGCGCACCCTTCCCCGGCTCCGCGCTCGTCGTCCTGGTGATCTGGCTCGTGCTGGCGCTCGGCGTGGCGGCGCGGACGTTCAAGTGGGAGTAGTGTTGAATGAGCGCGGGCAAGGGATAGCCCGCGCTCTGTGCCTTCTTTTACAGCGGTACGCCGGATGTCACCCCCAGCCCGCAGCGGCGGGCTTCGCCGGTGCCTCAGGCACCCACAGCCGGGGGTTTCAACCCCCGGCACCCCGCGTCGTCGGACCAACCGGGCCACGCACAACGAGCGTTGCTCTACCATTGCTAACTGAAGGAAAACGGAACCATAAGCGTGGATAGATCGCTAACACTGTAGCAGCGTCAGTCTCGACGCATGAGGCGCGCTGCGAGAGTCCATTGGTCAGCGCACGCGACATCACGACATGAGGGTCCAAAGGAGGGACACGATGCGCGGACACATGGCTTGGCGATGTATCTGGTGCTGCGCTGCATTGTTTGCTTTGACAGGCTGTGAACTGTCGAGCGCTTCCCCCACCACTCCTGGTCCTGCACAGAGTACGTCCAGTCGGGTGACGACCGCTGCTGCGCCGTCGCGCGCCGCCCAGGCCACCGTCACACCGCAGCGCACCCCCAGCGCGGCTACCCCCTCCGCATCAGCGGTGAGCGGTGTCGCCACGATCCAACCGACGGCACGCCTCGATACCCCTGGGAGCGCTCTGACCGTTCTGGCGTGGTCCTCGGATGGGCAGACGCTGGCCGGGAGCGCTGGCGCGACGGATACGCGCGACTACGCCGTTCACCTGTGGCGCGCGGACGGGACGGCGCTCGCCACCCTCGTCGGCCACAGCGAGCGGATACCGGCGTTGTCCTGGTCGCCGGATGGGCGCGTCCTGGCCTCCGGTTCTGCAGATGGCACCGTGCGCCTGTGGAGTGCAACGGGCGTGGCCTTGAACACGCTGTCCCTGCCCGCGCAGTGGGTCTACGGTTTGGCCTGGTCGCCCGACGGTCAGACGCTCGCGGTCGGCGCGATCCAGGTGCCGTCTACGGTTGTCCGCCGTGGTACACCTACACCGATTGTCCCTGGCACGGTGACGTTGTGGAGTACCGCTGGCGAACTTCGGGCGACCCTCGATCCGCCACGCCGCACGGGCGGCAAATTCTTCCATGTCGCCTGGTCGCGCGATGGCAGCACACTCGCCGCTGGCGCGGTGACTTTCGCGATCTGGCGGTCCGATGGCACCCTCGTCGCCGCGCTCGATGAGGTCGCCTCGCCCGCCTGGGGTATGGCCTTTTCGCCCGATGGCGCGGTACTCGCCACGGGCAATGAGAATAGGCTGCTCCGTCTCTATACCGGCACGGGCGTCCTGTTCGCCACGCTCGGTGATATGAACACGGGTAGCCTGACCTTTTCCCCATCTGGGACGACGCTCGCCGCCAGTGTGGGGAGCGGTGGAGTATCCCTCCTCGACGTGGTGGGCACACAGGTGACTGTGCGTGATCTACCAGTACGGGGTAATCCACAGAGCAACGTCGTCTGGTCCCCAGATGGGACACGTCTGGTCGCCGGATTCAGCGATGAAACCGTACAAATTTGGCGGGCCGATGGGCGACTCGACACGATCCTCGCTGGCTGCGGAGGTATCCCGATCAGCGTCGCGTGGTCGCCCGACGGGCGCACAATCGCGGCGGCGACCCAGAATGGGCGCCTCTGCCTCTGGCATTCGTAGTACGGCTTGGTATGCGTTCCGGTATGGCACTTCACCGCGCTGCGTGCGGGCCTTCGAGCACCATGTCGATCCAGTATTGCACCGCCTGTCGCCGCTTGGCTGGCTCGCCGGTGCGCCATTGCCACAGACCAATGCCGAAGTATTTGAAACCAGGGTAGGGGCAGGCCGCGTCGTAGTGCGCCAGGAATTGGTCGCGCGAGACTGACCAGCCAAGTTCGGCCCGCGCGTCGTGGTAGTGCAGCGCCTCCGCGCGCGAGAAATAGTTCGGTAGGTCGATGGCGTAGGGGCCGTAGTGCGCCTGCTCCCAGTCGATGAGCCGTGCTTCATCGCCGCGCCAGCGGGCGTGCTCGCCGTGAAAGTCGGTGTGGACCACGGTGCGGAGCGCCGTGTCGTGCCATAGCGCCGTCATGTCGCACACGAAGCGCGCGGCAACCTCCTCCAGCGCCGGGGTGACCGCCGCGAACGCCGCCATGAACGCGGCATCCGGCGCGCTCGGCGGCTGCGGGCGGTCGTACCAGTCGGTGTATCCCGCGCCGGTGAGGAGTTGGTGCCAGGGCTTGCGCCAGCAGCGGTCCACCAGACGTTCCGCGAAGAAGGCCGGATCGGCGCGCGGAAGCCAATCGAGTTCCGCCGCGCGCTCGCGCGCCGTATGGTGGATCACGGCCAGGGCGCGCGCCGCCGCCCGCGCCCGCTTGTCTGGTGCGGGGTCGCCGCAATATTCCTGGCAGATGAGTACCCGATCAGAGGTGACAATATTGGGCGCATAGCTGGCGGGCACCGGTAGCCCGCGCGCGCCGAGCCACATGAGCAGGCGGCGTTCGGTGAGCGTGGCATCCTTGGTGACGATCGCAATAGCCTCGTGGCCTCGTGGCCCGGCGTAGCTGACATCGTAATAGCGCAGGATCGCCCCGGAATACCCTTGCGCGCCGTCGGTGCGCTCGCGGAGCGCGGCGATCGTCGTGCCCGAGCCGTGCCACGCGACGAGTGCCTCCGCGATAGCGCGCTCCGCCATCACCATCTGTTTCCTGCCTCAAATGTGCGTGGCGTGGGGGACATACCCCACGCCACGATGGTTCAACTTATGCCGCTTGGCTGATAGCTTCCTTGAGGATGGGCTCTACCTGATCGAGCGTGCCGCCGTATTGGTGTAGCCATGCTGGTGGATCTTCCAGGCGAACCGTCAGCATGCGAGAATCTGCGCCGTGCTGCGGTATAGAGCGAGTGATGATTTCCTCACGGGGTACAATCCAGAGGTGTGCTTGCTGTGGTGATATGCCAAGAAGCAGAGCGAGTTGATAATTCCAATCCTTTATCTGCTGAAATCGATAAGTATCACCTTCCCAGCGTGTCGAAAGCTTGACCATAGCGAGTTGGTCGCCCGGCAAGATCAGGGTAGTATTCCCATCAACGGTTTTAGCGGTGGCAACCACATGAAATGTGTTAAACCAGCGCGCCAATATAGCACATGCAACTTTGGACTTCTGTACAGGTTTCAACGCACGCAGTGGTGCGAACGGCGACCCTCGCCAAGGATCGGGTTTTGCCTCTACCGTCTCAATAATGGCTGTCGAAACGAAATCGGCAATAATCGCGGTGCTGATGTCGAGACCAACAGAACCCGGGAGAGGCCCTTTGAGTTCTGGTGTCTCAATCGCGACGATTGGCAATGGCATCGGTCGTTACTCCTTACTCTTGAGCAGAGGTCCAACGATAGCGCTGCTTTAACTGATTCGCTCGATTGAAGGGTATAGCCTTTCGATACTGCAACTGCCCGACGACTATGCCAGGAGCGATGCCCAGTGCAGCAGCGAAAGTCCGAATAGAGACAATGTCAAGTACACCTCGCTCGATGAATGAATGAAGATCCTTGGGCGGGATCAAAAACTCTGCTGCCCAGTTGCTCGCTTCTGTTTCGACATCCTCGATCGGACTGTTCTCTACCAAGTCAGTACTAAGAAAGCGTTCCCGCTTTCCATGTAGCACTATATGAGCGCCTTCATGGAAGAACGCAAACCATAATTGGTCATCGCTTAGATACCGAAGACTAAGCTGTAGGATTGCTTTCCGTGGTCCTAGCCAGCGCGTTGCTCCCGAAACATGCGTTCCAGGTAGTTCTTGTGTGAATACAAGCGCTACGCCTGCACTAGCGCAGAGTTCGACCATGCGGTCCCAAATTACTTCGAAACGCTGTGAGGTCAATGCCCTAATCTCACGCAGCACTCGTAGAAATTGCGCCCGGTCATAGGGTGCACACGTAGTCTTCTGTGCCTCAATCTCGCCACATCGGAGCCAAGCGGCTAGCGCTTTCTCATCGCTCGTAAATGCGGCTGAGTGATGATATGCAGCCTGCGTTTCAGTCCACATACCTCTCCAGGTATCAATGCTTGCCACCCCAAAGAAGCGCAGTGCTTCGACCAAGCGATCCACCGGATCGCTTGCGTCGCGGAGCAGCCCCCGCTTGACTAAGGCGCTATACGGGAAAGACTCGAGCCAGCCGATCTGTCCGCGTAACTGCTCACGCTCGGCCTGCCGTACTAGCGCTGCGCGATAGTCGCTTTCTAATTTGAGCCATAAGCGCGCCGCTATGCCGGTTACCCGCTCAAGCTGGGTGGCGGTCTCAGCCGTGATCGCCGCTTTCCCCTTGATAATTTCATTGATTGTCTTTTCCGGTCGTCCCGTGCGCCGTGCCAGTTCAGATTGCGACATCCCCAGTTCTTCTAATGCCTCCTCTAGTGTCTCGCCTGGCGGTACAGCGTAGTCGGGTACATAAGGTAGGTTGCGCCCGGTGCCTTCAGCGCGCCCGGCGCTAACGGTGCCCATCATTTCCTCCCTTGGTTGTGTTGTCTGGAATCGGCGACGTCGGTCGGTCTCAATGGTAATCCTCAACGGCAAGGATGAGAATTGCGGTTATCTTCAACCAGTTGAGCCCACCATCTGGCTTCAAGGGTAGAGGCTCGTGCATCGGCAGGAAGATGATTCGCATCGCCCCTTTACCGTTGACCGCGAGTTGTCCGCGACGATCCCCTTTCAGCTCATGTGGATTAGCACCGCCGAATTGGCGCATATCCTCGAGCGAATCTGCGCCGCGTAGTTGTGCCAGACGGAGTCGGACTCGTTTCGCCGCTTGATCACCCCAGCGGCGATCCCCTACCCTCAAGGAATTACAAGCATCTTGCAATTCCTCTGTCTCAAAGTATACTTCCATCATAGTTCCTTGTCAACAAAAATGTTCACCCTCAGGGTTACCGTCAATATACATGATCGTTTGCTGGATTGTCTAGTACGAATGCGAGCGCATCTGGCATTTCTACATTGCTAGTACACGGTCGCGGAAGTCCTTGCCTGGTTAATCTGCCGTCTGGCAGGGAGGTTGTGCTGGTGTGTCGCAAGCACTCGCACGTCCAACCCAGTACCCTTTTCCGCGACCGTGTACTAGGGCGGCGATTGTCGCCTCATTCATTGATCTATACGGCTTTACTGGCGAAGCATACCGCGTGTATCAGATATCATTTACGGTGATTGCTAGTTGCCGCCCATGCGGCTCCCGCCGAGAATGGTGTTGTCGAGGCACCGGATTCGCGGCGGGAGGGGCGCATGGACGACGACTTCATCGTAACGGC
>JAABUH010003250.1_pt1 | contig 14249 bp, 14 predicted proteins | sample 5559121 | NCBI WGS metagenome assembly JAABUH01 (sample SAMN10711871, study PRJNA513364) | rock metagenome | isolation source: Antarctica rocks | place: Antarctica: Victoria Land, Battleship Promontory nord | collected 2015-12-28 | reverse complement strand
CCCAGCCTGGGCGGCTCGCTGCGGCGGGTCTCACGCCCGGGCTGCGCGGCTTCCGCTCCGCCCGGGCCGCGCTCGGCCGCCGTTGCTCGGCCGGCGACCGCGTGCGGCGCGCGCACCGGCGCCGCTGCGCCCCCCGCTTGCGGCGGCGGCGCGGCGGGGCCCAGGCGCGCCTCCAGCGCGAGCCCGGGGCGGCCGCCCGGCGCGGCGCCGGGCGGCGCCGCCCGGCGCCAGACCAGGCGCCCGTCGCGCACGTCGACGCAGTGCAGGCTGCCGTCCTGGCAGGCGGCGAGCGCATGCGCGCTTGCGGCGCCGCCCTCCGCCTCCGCGTGAGAGAGCAGCGCGATGGGCGTAAACACGGCGCACCCGAGGTCGAGCCGCCACAGCGGGGCGCCTGCGGGGCACAGATGCGCGCGTCAGCGCGCGTGGCCCTGTCGCCCTGCTGGGAGCCGGCGCGCGCCATGGCCAAGCGATGAATGCATAGTTTGTGAGGGTGAGCAGGCCGGCGGCGTGGGTGCGCGCTGCAGTGGGCGCGCCGCCATGGAGGCGATGAACGTGCCGACACTGTGTGTGCAGAGGGAGGCCGTATTTCATACTCAGGCAGCAACCCAGTCATTACCCAGCAGGGTGCCTTTACTTGGCAAATGTCTTGGCTTGCCAGGCTTGCAAGGGAAGGGTTAGGCAGTGTGCAGTAGGGTAGGGATAGGGACGGGACGCTGCATGGGGCAGAGTGTGGGGCTGCACCGTGGAAGGACACGGCCTGGAGCACGCCCTCCACGCCCGCCAGCACGACGGCGCCGCTGCCGGGCACCGCCGCCGGCGCCGCAAACACCGCGCCGGCGGCGGTGCAGCGCCACGCCTCCCGCAGCCGCACTCAGCGCTTTCCGGGCCCGCGCATGCGCCCGCTGCATACCAAGCGCGTCCTTCAGCTCCAGCACGCACGTTGCTGTGTTGCGCCTGGTTGATGTCATAAACACGCTCGACAGGTGGCCTGCCGGCTCCCATGGCGCCTGGCTCAAGCGACAGCTCCAGACCTCACGTGGCCATGCACGGTAGGCGCGGTGAGTCCGCATGGCCTCCCGGACTTGGAGTGTGCCTCCCGCATGTCAGAGCGAGGCAGGGCGGCGCCTGCACGCCTGTGACCAGAGCGCCATGCGCGGACTGGCAGCAAGGGCGCGAGTGCCCACCCGCGGGCGGGAGCACGTCCAGCGCGGCCAGGGCGCCGTCAAGCGTGCCGACGTAGGCGCGGCGGCGGCGCGCGTCAAACGCCACGGCCGCGGAGCACGCGGCGCTCAGCGCGTGCGCTGCCGCCATGGAGCCTGCAGTCGTGCGGACCCATCAGCGGTCCAGATGCATGCTGTCCTCAGGCCGCCGGCCTCCCGAGCTGGCGAGCAGTGCTGCCACACGCTGCGCATTGGGCAACTGAACCTATCCTAACGCCGTGTAGTGCAGCCTCTCAGCTGCCTGTCCGTGACTCGCTCGCCCTCGAAGCTGCGGTCCATGGTGGTTATCCGTGCAAGGGGCGGAAGCGTGAGCTTAGCCATATAATAGCTGCACACGAGCGGGCAGCCAGCCAGACGGCGTGGCCTCTTTGAAAGTCCCGTCACAGCGTTGGGCATTAACAAGCCACACGCCTGGGCAACGTGTGCAGTTGGGGCGCGCGCCTGGCGCGCGGCACAGGCAGAGGCGGCGGCCGTGCGTGGGCACCCAGGCCAGGCCGTGCCAGGGATCAACTGCGGGCGGCGCGCGCGCCGGGCCGGCCAGGTCCAGCCGCCCTGCCTCGGCCCCGTCTCGCATGTGCAGAAAGCTCAGCCGGCCGCCGCCGCCCGCGCCGGCGTCGGCGTTCCAGGCGACCGCCACATGCTGCGGCAGTGCGCGGGGGTAAGGGTAGGGTTGAGGATGAGAGGCCGTGCCTGGGGCGCCTGGCCGCAGCGCAGCTGCCCTACGCACATATCTGCATGGTCTTGCCTGGCCGGCACGGGAGATGCCCTGCCAATTTGCTCGAGCATTTGCAGGTCAGACATGACCCTGAGCAAAGTGGCAGAGCGCGGCCGGGCACAAATGCGGCGTGTTTTCAGAAAGGAGCAGGGCCGGGCCGCTCACTCTATCGGTCGCAGCCGGGACGCCCACATGCTTGGTAGCAGCGAGGGCGCTACGGGTCACAGCGCAGCAGGCGCTTGCTCAGCCTAGGGTCTAGCCCTACGCGCGCCTGCAGGTCTGCGGTCAGTGCGAGCCCAGCGTCGGCGCGCCCCGGGAGCGCGGCGCCCCACACCCTCGCGCCGCTGGCGCCATCCACGCAGACGACGCCGCCGCCGTGCGAGCACGCCAGCGCGAAGCAGCGCCCGCCCGCAGGGCCCTGAGGCGCATGCAGTGACCCGCCAGGGCTTCCAGGGTGTTCAAGCGCTCCTGTGCGCGGTTGCACGAGCACCACGGGTGCGGCGTCCACGCACTCCCGCAGCCGCACGCGCCACGCGCAGCGCAGCGGCCGCAGGCCGCCGGCCGCCCCGCCCGCCCCCCGCTCGCCGGGCTGCACTGGAGTTGCCGCGCCGCTGCCGCTCCCAGCCGCCGGGGCGCGCCGCTGCGGCCCCGCCCCGACCGCATCCGCGCACAGCTGGGCAAAGCCGGCGTCACGGGCGCCCGGCGGGCGGGCGGCGGGCGCGGCCGGGCTTCCGCACGGCGCGCTAGGGTCCACGCGCCCGGGCACCACGCGCTCGCCCCCGCTGCGCAGCTCGATGCCCCCGAGCGCTGGGTCTGGCGGGGGCGGCGCACGCAGCCGGGCAGCGGCGCCCGCGGGGCTTGCATGCGCGCCGCTGGCCTCGGGCGCTTCATGCGCCGGCGGCACGCGCAGCGCCGGCAGGCCGGCGGGCGCCGCAGCCGCATCCGGACACGCGGCCGGCAGGCACGCCCGGCACGCCGGCGCCGCGGCGGCCGCAGCTGCAGCGTCCGGCTCGCTGGCCAGCCTCGCCCGGGGCGCCCCGCGCGCTGCGCCCAGCCCCTCGGTGTCTAAATCCTCGGCGCCCTCGGCCCGCCCGGCGCCGCCGCGCGCCGCCGCGAGCGCGGCCGCCAGCCGGCGCGCCGTCGGGAAAGCTGCAATCTGGCGCGCCCCGCACGCCACCCAACTTGGCCTCTTGGAGAGTTCCGGCGGGGGCGCGCCAGTGCCGCAGGAGGCTGAGCCAAGTGAGGCGCTCGCCTCAGCCGTGTCAGCACTGGCGTGGCAGTCATGCAGGACTGGGGAGCCGACGGCCGGTGCCGCGTCAGTGCATGTCTGCTCCAGGCATGCACTCGCCTACTGTCCAACAGGGGCAGCGCGGCCGCTGCGAACACTGCGGCGAGCGCCCGCACGACGGGGCGGCCACCTGGCGGACGCCGACGCCGAGCGCGGCCGCCGCGGCCGCCGCGGCGAGCGAGTCGCCGCCGGCCGCGAAGAAGTCGGCGGCGGGCTCCAGGCGGGGTAGGGCTAGGGCCTGCGCGAAGGCGCGCAGGGTCCGCGCCTCCCATCCGCTGCCCGCGCCCGGCCCCGCTCCAGCCCCAGGGTCCGACCCTGCCGTGGCAGGCCCTGCCGCGGCCACCGCGCCCGGCGCGCCGCCGCCGCCGCCGGCCGCCGCGGCGCGCCCAAGCTCCGGCCATGCATCCGGCGGCGCCGGCCTCGGCGCCGCCCAGGCGGGCGGCGGCAGCGAGCCGCGCGCGAGCTTGCCGGCGGCGGAGCGCGGCAGCCGCGGCAGCACGGCCACGGCCGACGGGACCGCCGAGGCGGGCAGCCGCTCGGCGCACCAGCGCCGCAGGTCGTCGGGCGCGGCGGCGGCGGGGCCGGGGATGCGCGGAACCTGCGTGGCGCCTGTGGGTGCGCCGGCGCCGGCGGGCTGCGGGGCGGCCAGCTCCACGTAGGCCGCCAGCCGCAGGCCTGCCGCACGTGACTTGAAGCTTTGCACGAAACTATGTTGTTCACAGACGTGACATAGACTGTGGAGGCCTGACCATCCAGTCAGGTTCAAAGTGAGCTTTTCTCAGGATCGGCCTCGGCATGCAGGCCCAGGGTCAGGTATGATATCTTGTGGCAGTCCAAATTATCAATGAAGCTTTCCGCATCGGCTCAGCCGTCACTGTCACGCCCAGTCCTGGGACCTGCCCTGATGACAAGCCACCGACACTCACACGCTGCCACAATATATATTTCAAAAGTGGCATGTTCGGCTGGCAGGCCGCACCGCGGTCGCCCGGCGCCGGCCAGGCGCGCGCGGCCGCCGCGGCCACGCCCGGGTGCGCCGCCAGCGCGGCCTCCACCTCCGCCAGCTCCACGCGCGCGCCTGCGCGCCGCGCGCGCGTCGGCGCCTGCACCTAGGTAGGGCTAGGGTAGGGCTGCGGCTGCGCCTACAGTGAGCAACAGAGCGCTGGGGTGAGGGGCGGCTGTGGTGCATGCTCGCAGGCGCCTGCGAGCACGCACGGCTAGGTGTCCAGACGACGCTGCACCCCTGCGCTGCCTCCCACCACCTTGGAGCCGCGCGGCACGCGCGCAGGGCATGCATGCGGCCAGGCAGGGAGCGCACGCGACAGGCGAGAAGGGCGTCCATGCGGCTAGGCAGAGCATGCCCGGTCTCCAAGCTCGCAACAGGTGCGCTACCCGGACAGCTGACCCGGACAGCTGACCCGGACAGGGTCAGCTGACCCGGACAGCCGACACGCCCCCGCGGACCACGTTCCTGGCGTGGGGCGGCCCTGACGCCGTAACGCCTCGGTGTCAGGGCTCTGCTACAACAGCATCGCACCCATCACCTGGACCTGCAGGTCGCGCCCACGGAGCGAGCTTCCCTGACGCCATGGCTTCTCAGGTCAGGGCTTCGCTTCGACAGCGCCGCACCCTTCACCTGGACCTGCAGGTCCGCGCGACCGTGCAGCACGAGCACGCCGCCCGCCACGCAGCCCAGGTCGCCCGTGCGGAACGCGCGCACCAGCGCGCTCGGGCCCTTGCGGCCGCTCGGCGCGGGGCCCGCGCGCGCCGCGGCCGCGGCGCCGCCGGGCTCGTCGCGGCCCGGCCCTGGCTCCGCGCCTGCCGCCGCGCCGGCCGTCGGCGGCAGGGCCTGCAGGGCGGCCCCTGCGCGGCGCAGGCCCCGCGCGCCGGTGCCCGCCGCCGCAACCAGTTCCGCTCCGTGGCCAGGTGCAGCGCAGGGCTGCCCCCTTTGCGCCAGGCTGCCATCACCGCGAGGCCAGCCGCACCCGGCCCTGGCCCCGGCCCTTCGCGTGCGCCTGCATCCTTCGGGCCACAGGCAGGACATGATGTGGCTGCGCGTGGGCGTAAAGGGACGATGCCGAGGTGCGCGCGCGCGAGCGGGACTGCTTCCGCGCGACGGACGGGCCACTGCGCCCCTGCACCGCCCCAGGCGGCCTGCCGCCCGGCAAGCATGCCAGGCCCTCGCAGGGCCCGCGCCTGGCAGCGGCCGCGCGTGGCCGCGCAGCACGGCGGCGCCGGGCGCGTCCCGCAGCAGGCCAGCGGGCGCGGGGAAGAAGCGCCGCGCATCCTCCTCCGGCCGCCTGCCGCAGCGCAGGCGGGCATGCGCCTGGGCTGGGGGCGCTTATGGGCGCGCAGACAGACAGCCCGTGCAGGCTTCTGCGGAGAGCGCGCTGCAGCGAGCAGGACGGCAAGCGGCACGCGGCCTCAGAGCAGGGCGCAATCGGACGTGCCTTGTTGTGACACCCCGAACGCGAAGACGAGCAGCCCTGCGTCGCCCGGATACCTGCTACAATCGCATGGCACAACCGCATTGCATCATCGCTGGCGGTGCATGCAGCCGCACGACTTGCCTGGCTTCACGACATGCCTGGCTTGGCTCCGGGCAGGGCGGGGCGGCCGGCCCGGGCCCGCACCAGAGGTAGCCCGCGGCCAGACCGGCGCCTGCGACGCACACCTCGCCGACCTCGCCCAGCGCGGCGAGCGCGAGCGCGGGGCGCCCGGAGGGCGGCGGCCCGCTGCTGTCCTGGGCCGCCAGGGCGCCGGCATCGGCTGCGCCGCCCGGCGCCCCGCCGCCGCGCGGCCCCCCGCAGGCGCCCAGGCGCGCGATGAACACGAGCGTGTTGTCGATCGGCGCGCCCGCGGGCACCGCTGAGCCCGGGGATTGGGTTAGGGTAGGATCCTGGCCGGCGCCCCTGCCTGCCTCCGTCGGCTCGGAGGCCAGAGAGGGGACGGCCGCAGCCGCGGCCGCCGCCGCCGCCGGCGACCCGGCCAGCCCCGCCCCGCGGTCCGGCGCGTAGGGCGCGCGCGCCGCCCCGGTGGCCGCCCAAGCGCTGGCGTCGAGGCAGGTGGCGTCGGCGGCGACCTCGGTGCTGCCATACAGGTTGAGCACGCGCGCGCACGGCGGCAGCGCGGCGCGCAGGCGCGCCAGCAGCCGGCGTGGCAGCGCCTCGCCGCTGGAGGCCACCACGCGCAGCGCCAGGCCCGCCGGCGCGCCTGTCGCGGGGCACGGCATCCCAGTCGGCCGGCGCGCGGCCCCAGGTATGTCCAGGCTCTGGAGCAGCTGTGGCGGCTCGATTTCTCTTTGCACGTGAGCGAGACGGACTTCCGTGCTGGTGGCCGGTTCAGCGCTGGAGGCTGGCAGGCGGGCGACGCGGCCCGCCGGAGCCCCCGCGCCATGTGCGCAACGCATGCCAGTGCCATATCAAGCGTGCACCCCGCAGCAACGCCAGTCAGCGCAGACAGCGCGCTGAAGACTGGCAGTACAAATCTGCGCGTGGTAACCTGTGGCGCAGCGCGCAGCCCGTGCAGCGCATGCTTTGGTTTTGTACTGCAAGCAATCTTCCACGAGGGCGTTGCATCAGGAGCCTGACCACAGGCAGCAGGTCTGGCGCCCCTCGCCAGACCCTGGCAACAGACAGATGGCCTGATCATGGGTTGGCTTAAGGTAGGGCCCACCGTCCGCCAGGCGCTCCGCGAGCGCATCCAGCAGCGTCGGCACAGCGACCAGGCGGGTGACGCGCGCGGCCGCCAGCGCGCGCGCCAGCGCGCCTGCCGCGGCGGCCAGTCCCCAGGCTGGGAGGTCTGTCTGGTGGTGCGCTGGAGTGGCGCGGCGCGGACGCACGCAGGCCACCGGCCGCGTGGACGCAGGCAAGCCGCCGGCAGGTCGCTGAGCGCCGCGCGCTCCCGCTGCACAGCGCGGGAGCGCGCCGGACATGCGCACACTCTCAGGCGCAGCTCTGCGGACATGACATCAGCCCTCACTGCCGCGCTCACTGTGCAGACTGTGGGACTGGTCTGTGCCAGCGTCATGGACGGCAGCGCCCCGGGCGCGCCCGCGTCGGCGGCCGCGGCCGCGGGCAGCACGGCCACGGGGCAGCGACCCAGCAGCGGCGCCAGCAGCTCAGCGCACGCGTCGACAAACGCGGGCCGCGTGCGCAGGCAGGCCACCTCGCCCGGCGCGTACGGCCACGCACGCAGCTGCCAGCGGCAGCGGTTCAGCAGGCCTGCGCGTGGCAGGCATTGCGGGTACACCTGAGAACGCGTGTCTGTATCCCAGAGCCCGGGAGGACGATACAGCTTGACCAACCAATGGGTGCAGGGTGCTCCAGGCTCGCGCGCGCTTGCACAGGTCTGCGGGGTGGGCCCAAGGTGCGCACGGCATATAGAGTGCCGGTGTCACAGCTGAGATTGGTGCGACGGTAGCAGCCGGGGGCCGCTGCATGCTGGACGCACTAAACGCATCTAGCAGCTGCGTGCAGCAGAGAGCTAGAATGTCACATGCGGGCCAGCAGGCTGGGTGCGCGCGACGAGCGCGCGCACCGAACTCGGTGCCGCACACGCCCTTGGGCGCGCCCGTGCTGCCAGACGTGTAGAGCACGTAGCAGAAGCGCATCGGTGGCAGCGCGGCCGTCGCGGCTGCGGCGGCGGCCGCCGCCGCTGCCGCCGCGCCGCCGGCGGACGGGCCGGGGTCGCGGGCGAGCGCGGGGCAGGCCGAGCACAGCGGGCGGCAGCCCACGGCGCATGGCGGCGGCCCGGCGCCTGCCGCGCACAGCGACTGCTTCAGCCGCAGCCGGACCGCCCGGAGCGCGGGGCGCAGCCGCGACAGCGGCCGCAGCGAGACTGTTTATATGAACGAGGGTCACGGACAGGCCCGTGCAGCGCTTGTCATCGGGGGGGCTGCCTGCATGAGAAGCGGAGCAGCGTGTCTGGCCACGTCAAAGCCTGAGACGGCCTCTGAAGCGACTGCGGTTGAGCCGTGCCTGCGCAGCACGGCAAGCAGTGCCCAAGCCATGGCGCGCACGCACCCCCGGCCTCCGCAGGCGCCCACAGCAGCGCGCAGGGGCGCGCGTCGTCCAGGACCTGCTCCAGGCGCGCGCGCGGCCAGGCGGGGTCCAGCGGCAGGTAGGCCGCCCTGCGGCCCCGGCGCGCCCTGAGTGTTGACCTCGTGCGAGCCGGCTATGACCACCGGGTGACCTGGCCGCGCTTTGTTGAAGGTGACTTCCGCCATAACTACCCAAGCAGGCAGGTGCTCTCCGTGGCAAGGAAGGGGCAGGCAAGCAAGGCATTTACCACGGACGTTGCACCTTCAAACGCTGGGCAGTCAAGGGAGTGGTCTCGCGCCCGATGCTCAGGCAGGCGATGACGGCAGCAGCGTGCACAGCGCTGTGGGCCAGGAAGAGCGCGACGAGCGGCGGGTCGTCGCTGCAGCCCTCGACCGCTGGCCTGAGCTGCCCGGCCAGCTCCTGTACCTGTGGCTCCAGGCCCCTGCTCTCAGTGCATGCTTGGTGTGTTAAGCATGTGCGGACAATGGAGACTGCACTCACTCCCCAAGGAAAGTCCTATGCGAAAGTCTACAAATGCAAGCTAGTCCCATTAAGGGACCAGGGCAGTTTTGTGAGGACGCACCGCACACAGCAGAGCACCATATGTCACGGCGCGTGCTTCATCAAGTCTGCCTCCATCTGCACTGAAGTGCAGAAGCGCAGGGCACTCCAAGTGTCCTTTCCAGGCCGACAACAGCTCCTCCCATAGCAGGGACCGGCACATCCAGCCGCGCATACATGCACTGCATGTACGCACGCCAGACAGGCGAGCACACTCCCTCTGCCAAAGTGTTACGCGGCAATTGAATAGCAAGTCTGGTGCGGTGAGCTTTGGACAGGGAGCTAGCTGCTCCCAGGAGCTTGTAACTCGGACACAGGTCTAGGGCGAGGTTAATGAGCTGCGAGTATGAACAAGGAGCTGGTACTGCTGCTCAACAAAGTGGCTGGCTGCAACGGGCCGGCTGGACTGCCAGGAGAGTGGTCAGCAGGCTGCAACAAGCACTGCCCCGCTTGAGCAAGCACTCACTTGAGCAGTCACTAAGAAAGTCAGCACCTGGGCCCTAGCCTCTGGGCACCATGGGCGGCCCCTTCAACTTCATCCCGCGGTCTTCCTCGCTGTCCCGCTCGCAGCTGCCCCGGGAGCTGCACTCCAGCGGCGTGGAGCAGGTCAAGCTGGAGCATGTTGAGCATTATGAGAAGCCGGACTCCTACCCCGCGCTGCCGCCCTCGGGCCCGCGGCCGGCTGCCAAGAGCACGCACGCCACGTTTGAGCCGTCAAAGGCGTTCGTGCGCCAGCTGACGACCAAGTCTGAGTACCGGTGCTCACCCTGGGCTACGCTGCGGGCTGCCTGGTGCCTGTGCCCCACCGGCGCCGGCGCCGGGACCTGCTGGCGCAGCAGCTGAATATTCAGATGGGGGGCAGCCTCACCGTCACACGCATTAGCTGTGGAACAGCGTGCCGGGGGCAAGAGGCGATCTCAGGGCTGAAAGGGCACACCGTGTGCGGCCGGCAGGCGTCACCTGGCCACGCTGCTGAAGGAGCACGCGCTGGTGGAGGGCGGTGACCTGCAGGTGGCCACATGGATCAAGGACGAGGGCTTTGACACAACAGTGACATCCGTGCTGCAGGTGGGTGGCCCAGGCTGGGGCACCCTGCCTGGCTTGTGGCCCGCGGTGATGGCCCGCGCGCCCCAGCGCCTCGCGCGCGGCCGGGGGTCGCACAGTGGAGGCGCGCCGCGGAAACTATACCACCATGACGCACGCGCTTGGACAGCATGGCGACGCGCGCAACGTGGCTGTGGCAGCCTGCCGCATGCAGGCGTATGTGCAAGCACTTCGGCTCTGCCGCGCAGCGCGCGTGCACATTGCGCATTCAAATTGCTGTCCGCCTGTCTCGGAGTGCGCAAGGAGGCACCCGCCTGTTGTAGCTCGCATGGCTGCAAATGGCTGCTCATGCAGCCACGCGGCCCTATGCGGCCAGGCCGCGTGCTGCGCAACGCTGTTAGCGCAGAAGCTGTCGCAGCAGCCAGGCTGGGTGGTGCCTGCCTGTCTTGCAGCGGCGTCAGGCAGGCTTGCCGCGTGTTCCGACACCGCGTCCTAGGCAGAATATGCGGTGTAGCAAGAGGATGCGCACCGTGCAGGCGCTGAGCGTAGCCATACCACAACAAGCTGCATGACAGCGCCGTGACCAGCCGCTCTGCCCGGCCTCGTGTGGCGGCGCTTGGGCGCGGGTGCACAGCTGCGAGGGGCCTGGAGTCGTTCCCAAAACCCATACGGCCAGCTGCCGGGGGCCTGGACTTTGAAACGCATAGGGCCAGTGCTAGCGCTTGCCCGAGCAAGCTCCGCTGCACAGGCGTGAAGCGGCGCGCGGGGCGCGCGCAGGCGCTGGAGACGGCGCGCGCGAACGACCTGCTGTTCTGGGCCTCGCGCTACAATCTGTTCGTGCTGTGGAGCGCGGACCGCACGCACCCCTGGGACGCGCTGCCCGGCGCCGCTGCGCACACCACGCTGGAGATCGGCAAGCTGCGCGGCTCCGAGCGCGACGTGCGCGGCCCTGCCTGACCAGCGCTCTTCATACAGCTCAAACCATTTCAGCAGGCCTCAGCCAAAGCACGCAGGAAGTGACCAAATTGGCGCCTCCTCAGGAGCATGCATGCTGTGGTTGAAGACGCAGCCAGCCATTGCCTGGCAATTGAATGTAATCGGGCAGGCAAAAAGGAGGGGCTGCAGGAGGCTCCGCGGGCGATGCACGCCAGACAACTGGCGTCTGGGCCCGCGCAGGTGGTGGTGCTGCTGAACGGCCGGCCGGTGACCGAGTACACCTTCTCGGCCGGCGTCTTCAAGACCGCGTGCGCCCCTGCCCGCCCTGCTTGAGGTGGCGCTGATAGCGGCCGGTGTCAGGCCTGACTGCGCCAACCAACAAGTGAGCGCCAAGAGGGCGCCGCGGGGCACGCGTAGTGCTACAGTGGCCGACCCCTTTGCAGGGGGTCTGGCGGCAAGCCTCTGTGGCGCGAGCGCGCGCTGCTGGTCGGGCGGCAGCCGGGGGCGGGCGAGCGCGCGGCGGGGTGGCCACGCGCTGTGCGCAGACCGCGCCTGCATGTGCCTGCGGCCCTGAGAATGGGGGCGTTGCTGAGCTGTGGGAGGCGTGCGGCGCGCAAGGCTGCGCCGGCCCGAGCAGCCGCCCAGCGCGCGCGCGTGAGCGCGGCAGCCGCGCGCAGGGCGCCGATCGAGTGGGAGACGCCGACGGGCAAGCCCGCGATGGTCAACATGGAGCTGCAGCTCAGCGCCTTCTTCGGCTACGGCAAGGCGGCCGAGGACGCGTACCTGGGCCTGCAGTGCCACGGCGTGCTCTGGCCGGCCGTGACCGCCGAGGCGCCCGTGCACTGGCCGATCGCGCCGCCGATCGTGTCCGGCAAGGTGCCGCACGCGCACCCGCCGTGCTCCGGGTGTGAAGTTAAGGCGGTGGCCGGGTACTGGCGCGAGTTCTTGGCTTGTAGCGCGAGCGCACATGCATGGCGGCAGGCAGGTGCGCATGGACCATGCCTGGAGGACCACTATCAAAATTACGGGCCTGAAGTACTGACGCCCAGGCGACAGCGAGGTCGCTGGCAGCGCTGCCCATCGGGAGGTGCGCACAGCAGCGCTGTGTGAAGCTAAAGCTCCCAGCTGCGCGAGGCGCGCGCTGCGCGACGACGCAGCGCGCCGCAGTGCATGGCAGGCTCGTGGCAGGCCGCCGACGTGCGCGCGCGCGCGCCCGGCAGGTCAACATCGCGGGCCGCGCGGCGGCCATCTCGCCCGGCAGCGCGGACACGCTGGCCGCGTTCGCGGGCGTGTACGCCAGCTTCCAGCTGCCCGACGTGCCCGGCAAGCCCGCCGACGCCGGCTTCGAGCTGTCCATCACTGTCAATGCGCAGGGTGCGCGCCCGGGCCCAGGCGCCGCACGCATGCGTGTGCACGGGCCGGCCGCCGCGCTCGCTCGCCCTTTTACGTGGTCGTCCAAGTCGCGGCACGCGCCCGAGTGTAGTGCTACGTGCGTGGACCGCGCACCTGTGCCAGTTCAGGCGCGCTCGGACGCCGGTCTCGGGCTCCAGACGGCCTGGAGATGTCGACCGTGCGCGGTGAAGGTCCTCGCACAGAGTCGAGCACTACCAGCCTCATGCATGTGCTCGCTCGCTGCAACCCGTGTCGTTTCTGCGACGGGTGCCCCGAGCGTGCAGGGCGCCCGGTGCTGACGGTGGACGGGCGCGCGCTGAGCGCCTGGACGTTCGACGCCAACAACGTGCTGGCCTGGGACAACGAGGCCGGCTACGCGGCCTGGCTGCAGTTCATGGCGCTGCCGGGCGGGCCGGTCTTCATGGGCTCGCTGCGCCCGGTCGACGACGCGGAGGGCGCGCCGGCCGGCGCGCGCCCCCTCAACCCTGGCACTGTGGGCTCACTGCGCTCGCGTGCTAGGTTTTGCCTCTGCATCCACCAGGGGCTGAACGCCTGCCACAGCGCGCTGACCCGAGTGATTATACATGTGATCTCATGCCATGCCCTTACACATGGGGTGCACTGACGCGGTGGTGGCGCCGGGCTGCGTATGTTTGTAAGTGTGGCGAGATCCGCGCTGACCGCGCCGCGCCCGCGCAGGCTTCAACGTGTTTGGCGAGCTGGCGAGCCAGGCGTCGCGGCTGTCGCCGGACGGCATCATGGACCCCGCGGTCGGCCAGCTGGTGGCCGCCGGCCTGGCCTCGGCCGCCACGCTGCTCACCGCCTCGCTCATGCGCTCCTCCTACAAGCGCGCCCCGCCCCCGCATGCATGCCGCACCCCACCGTCTCTGGTCTGCAAGGCTCGCGCCACGCCGCGAGGTTGAGGCCAGAGCAGCATGCATGTGTGGCCGGCCGCTCGCCACGTTGCGCGGACGATCTTGCAGCAGGCGCTCTGCCTGCTGCAAGATCGTCCAGCCAAAAGCGCCGAACCTGGCATCCAGTGCGACGAACGCATGCTTGTGGTCTGAGGGAGGGCACGCGCTGTGCACTGCCGCGGGCTCCGAGGGCAAAAGCTGTCGTCAGAGCTGGCGGCGCGCGCTGGGGCTAGAGCCCCCTCGGGGGCGGCCTGTCGAGCAAAAGCTGCCTCAAGGGCGGCCTTGCGGCCTGTCAAACACAAAATTCTAATCAAGCATGACGGCGCGCGCAGGTGCTGGAGCGCGCTCAAGGGCGGCCTGTCGGCGGACGAGATCGCGGCCGCGCACGACGTGCTGCTGGAGCGCATGGACGCCGAGTTCGAGACGCTCAAGCGCCTGGAGGCCGTGTCCAGCGCGGCCGAGGCCACGTTCGCGGGCGCGCCGTCCGCCAGGGACATGGACCCGGCCGCCACCGGCGACGCGCGCGCCGCCGAGACCGAGGCCGCCGAAAACGCGCAGGCGCGCGCGCGCGCCAAGCATCTGTTATCCTGTGCAATATTCCAAGGCACATCGTGCTAGCCTGGCAGAACTCTGTCAACAAGGCGAGGTGGCTGCGGCGGCCGCGCCCCTGCCGGCGTCAGCGAAGGCTCGCGGCGGCCGTGCCCGAGCGCGTCGGCGCGCTCGGCCCGGGCTCTGACCGCGTGCGCAAGCGCAGACCGGGCTGCGACCGAGGCCGTGAGCGGGCGAGGCGCTGGTGCTGTGAGGCGTTGCGCAGGCGGGCGCGCGTCCACCCTGGGGCCAAACAACCCTGCGGGCGTCAGCAGAGGGTGCGGTGCCGCGCAGGCCGCCAAGACGGCGGCGGATGTGACGGCGAGCGCGGCCACCGAGGCCGGCGAGGCCGCCGCCGCCGACAATGCGCTGGAGGCCACCTCCAAGGCCGCCGTCGCTGCGTGGCGCGCGAGCCAGGCGCAGGCGGCCGCCGCCGCCGCCGAGGCGTCCGCGCTGGAGGCCGCCAAGCATGCGCGCCTGGCGCACACGGTCGCCGCGCTGACCGCCGCGCATTCCGCGGCGCAGTCATTCAACCTGGTGCGGCGCGGC
>JAABUH010003249.1_pt1 | contig 14250 bp, 25 predicted proteins | sample 5559121 | NCBI WGS metagenome assembly JAABUH01 (sample SAMN10711871, study PRJNA513364) | rock metagenome | isolation source: Antarctica rocks | place: Antarctica: Victoria Land, Battleship Promontory nord | collected 2015-12-28 | reverse complement strand
AAAATGAATGAAGTTGAGGAAGCCATGTCACTGTTGAAAGTTCATTATTGTCGTCCATCCCAACGAGCTCTTCACTAGATTGCGGCTCATGGTCGCCGAACCCATTGGCCTGGCCATTGCCCTCTGACGCTTTACGTAGCCTAAGAGTCTCGCGCTGAGCGATCGAGGCAACTAAGCTCGAGTCCAATCCACCAGAGAGCAATACGCCGTAAGGGACCTCGGCCATCAAGCGCTTACGTACTGATTTTTCGAGGGAGGTCCTTATCAATTTGTAGTCGATGGGAGTCGAGGGGACGTTGCTCGGGTCCCACCAGCTAGGCTGGAAATAGCGAGTCATTGTGTCGGTTTTAGAGTCGTAGACATGGCCTGGAGGAAACCACTTGATCTTGTCGCATACCGGGTACAAGCATTTCAACTCCGAGGCAAAGTATACAGCACCTGGGGTTGTGCTTGACCATCCCTGGTAGAAGCTAGTAATTCCTACCGGGTCTCGTGCCGCGATTGTTCGGTCTGCTCTCTTATCGTAAAGAACCCAAGAAAACATGCCATCAAGAAATTTTGGAGCGTCCAATCCGTGCTCCATATACTACTAAAGACTTAGACATTGCTTCAAAGTCCAGATACCGGATCATACCGTACCAGTGGGATGATGACCTCGCAATCTGAGTGCGTCTTGAAGTCATATGGCTTGGTCAATCGCTTGCGGAGCACTCTGTGATTGTAGATCTCGCCATTAACCGCGAGCGATAAGGACCCATCTTCGTTGACCAGAGGCTGAGCTCCAGTATCTGCTTCACATCAATACAGACTGGTTTGAGCCCAAGCCGACATGCTCACCAACACCAACGATACTCAATCGCTCGTGGGCCAAGACTGGGACTGATTAGCAGAAGTTGAGCAACTTGCTCGAACGTTCTTCTAACTCGTGTTGTTTGCAATGAAATTACCACCTAGTCACAGTCAACCGTTGTCCAGTACAAGCCTGAATGACTTGCTGACTCCAGTCCGGTCCTCGATGGCGAGCGCTGCCACGGGGCTCGTCAGATTGAATGGAGAGCAGAATGACTAGAGAATCCTACGCCTTGGCCATCCGCAGCGCGGTGGGCTTGAATTTCTGCACATCCGGGTGGCTTCAAAGTTTTTGTTTAACACATGCGAAATCGACGACTTTACGATTTGGTAACTTACCAGTGACATGCAAAAATTCCACACATCCTTGCGAACACGTCACAATGGAGTAAAAGAAAAGCACCCAATTGACAATTTTGTCCAGAACTTTTTTTCTGTGAGGAGCCCCCATGCATGCATGAGTCACGCGCCGTAACCGGAGCGCCGGGTAGTGGCAGTGAAGCACTAGAACTAGGCCAAAATAAAGGTAAAATGGCAAGGACGCCTCAAGCCTGTCAATGTGGGAAGGTGACACCAGACCACGCCATTGGACTGTGATGTTTGCGATCCTACTCAGCTTCTGTACTCCCAAGAAGTAGTGCTCTCCCTCAAAGGTTTGGTTCAAACGAGGTACAAGCACGCCCCGCAAACTATAAAATATAAGTCGCTGGAGAAAGGCGGGAAGAAGTTAATCTAGCATGCATGCATCGAGCCGTATAGAGCTATATCATGAACCTCCTCTGAATACACGGCTTCAACGCCTGAACCTACTGATGCCTCCGCTTCCGATCCTGGCAAGTGCACGCAAAGCTCCGGAAAACGCCTCATGCTCGACTTCATGTCTCGTAGAAATCCATGCATATCCCCCTTGCTAAACCGAGATCCTGCTTCTGAGTCTGTCTCATAACCATCGCCTGAGTATCGGGCAGACAATGTAGATTGACTGCTGTCCCCCATCATGGTGCTGGATTGTCCTTGACAATGTTTTTGACCTTCTTTTCGTAGGCTTGACGGTCTCTCTTAAAGAGGTTGTAGGCATCAGCTTGGGCTGGTGAATCGGGGTTTGGATCGTCAAGCAGATCTTGGATCCCGAGGAGTATCTGCTTGATAGTGATCGCCGGCTTCCAACCCTCTTCTTCATTCAATATCGAGAGGCAGACGGTGCCAGAAGGGTAGACGTTCGGGTGGAAGAGTGGTGGCACAAACTTGCCTGTTTGGGTGTCAGCAGTCCCGCTCAAAAAGAGGTTCATCGGAAACCATACATTTCGGAGGCTTGGTGGGGTACTCTGGAGCGACGTTCAGCTTCGGTAGATGCAGTGTCTCAATAGATAGGCTCACCGTCAGGGAACAACACGTCCAGCTTGAACAGCCCACCCTCCCACAAGGTTTTGTCTTTACCAGGTACACCGCACTCCCACTTCTTGAGATCCAAAACTCCTTGAGACGTGCGCACAGGTTTCGCAAAGAAGCCAAAAGGATGATCACGGCGCCATTGCTTCCTAAACTCAGACGAAGGTCAGCTTTATCGCGGTGGGACGAGGAGAGTGGGAATACCACTTGCCTCTCCTCCTGTAAGCGGTTTTGACAGAGCGACATAGCCCTGATGTGAGTGTGAAGATTCAGATATGGCCACGTGAAGAGTGTGACGGATGATCTCCTCAGTCACTATCGGGACTTGAAAGCTTGCCGGTAATATGAGAATATCTTGTAGTTGGTCTTGAGGAGAGTGGCAGATAGATTAGATATGAGGGCAGGGGTCGACTGTTGTATATCTAATCTGATGTCATGCTCAGAGCAGCCCCTTCGTTTTGTTCCAGAAGCTATTCTAGGATCCTACCAGGCGAGCTGCATGAAAGACTGCAGGTGAAGAAAGGATGGTGGCCGAGACTACTAGTTATCAGATCTAATTGGGACTGGCGCTGGAGATGCCCCGCAGCTACCTAGTTCTACCTGAGTTCTAGGGCAGTCCCTGTCGATCAACGGCTGGCCGCCAGAAAGTGAAGGTGGCTCCGTGGCGAGCGTGGCTCGTTTTCACTGTGAAGCTGCCTTTCTCCCATCCTTCCGAACCATGACTCCGTTTCTTTGGTGTATGAATCTGCCCTTCGGTTCATCACCCTACCGACATGGCCTATCACACACGATTCTAGAGACTCTCCGCTACTACCATGGATAAGGGCGAACGCTCTGAGAGCGGGCTGCAGGAGCATCACTCTGCATCTGCCACCGCACCCGCCACGACAGCCGAGGATGTGCCTGATCCAGAGGAAGACGATTTAGATGATCTGGATGGTATGAGCACATGTTACACCTTATCCATCCTGCCTTTGCACTAAGCACGTCACCAGATATGCTCGATGAGTTCTCAGCGGCCAAAACCAATGCATCTGGTGCTCCATCTGAAAAGCCAGAACCCCGGCCGGCGGAAGCAATCGACGAGCCGGACACATCAGAGGGAGCTGCGGAGGAATTCAGCAAGCAACTCCAAGATCAGATGGCAGCGCTCATGGGCAGTACCGACGAGTCGCCGGAAACCAAACGGGAAATTGAGGCCATGATGCGAGAATTAGGAGCGGCGGCAGATCCGGGGCCTTCGACAGATGGACCGACCCTCCCGAAAGGTGAAGCGGTCGGGAGAGGGCCATCATCGAGTGCGGAAGAGCCATTCCAGGAGACGATTAGAAAAACAATGGAAAGGATGCAGGCTTCGGGGGAGCAGGCCACGGCTGCCGTGAAGTCTGAGGACTCAGACGACATGCTTGCTCAAATGCTCAAAGAGATGCAAAATGGTGGTATTGAAGGTGCCGGGGATGACGAAGGATTCAACAAGATGCTTATGGGTATGATGGAACAGCTGACAAATAAAGACATTTTGTACGAGCCAATGAAGGAATTGCACGACAAATTTCCCGCTTGGATGACCAAGAACAGAGACAACACAGAGGCAGCTGATTTGAAGCGGTACGAAGAACAGCAAAGATTGGTGGGAGAGATTGTAGGCAGATTTGAGCGAAACGGTTATTCAGACTCTAAGGCCGAAGACAGGGAGTTCATTGTAGAGCGCATGCAACAGGTAAAAAGCTGTCGATTACCTGTCCAGAATTGCAGCTAATGAGACGTAATAGATGCAAGCAGCTGGAAGTCCGCCTGCCGATCTCGTCGGTGATATGAATGCAGCGTCAGATGCGCTTGGTGACATAGACGCAGGTTGCGCTCAACAATAACTTGAGAATCTTGTTCCCAACTCCCTTTCGCATGCTATGCGTGAAATGTACCGGAATCAATCTTGCTGATCTAGCCGCTGATATACTGTCGATAGCTTCGTCAATAAATCTATCCGACCATTTCAAGGCATGGTAAGTTCCAATTGCGAACGCTCGTCAGCCCGATGACATATCCATCTGATGGTCCTGTCCCGAAGCCGCATCTGCAGCTCCTTCTATATGGCCTTCTACCTTTGACATGACCTCTATGAATAATTGATCATACTCTTCTTCGTCGCTCCCGTAATCGGACATCAAACGCTGTGATTGATTTAAGTTGTCAGCGTTCTCGGCGTGTTGCATGAGAGAGACCAGCTCTTCGATCTCCTGGTCTTCTTGAGACAATATTCGATCGACCATCTCGACTTCTACTGAGGCTTAGTACGAGCTACTCGAAGCGGACGATTCCTACAAGCGCTTACCTTCCATGGGATTGGGCTCTTCGATCGGCTCTTCATCATCAGGTGCTGTTGGAGCTTGTGGTGCCGTGCGCGCTTGATCCATCTCCCATTGCTTTTGCCTCAAAAGGAAGTCTCGTCTCATCATCTAGAATCGTGTCAGAATGGTCTTCATGGGATGACCCGTGTGCATGTGCCTCACTTGTTCAGTCCGCGATTCCCACTTCTTGTCATCACTGGCCTGCCTCACTCTCTTGAGGAAGGCCTGTCGTCTCCGATCTTGCTCCTCGCCAACCTTACGTTGCAGTAGAGGATTCAGAGCGCGTTTGTGCGAGTAGACTGCATCTTCATTACCTGCTTTCCGCGCAGATGCCATCTGGAGAGAGAATCGCGGGCAAGCATTGGGGTCGCGGGCTGCTAACGGAGACGGCCTCTGTGTCGATATGTCTCGTGTGGAGGGCCTTGCGCTGACTTGGAACATTTTGCACAGGCGTCAGGTGTCTGGGCTGAGAGCACGATGTGAGAACAATATTGTTCATAGCATAATCGCGTGGAAGTGGCGACGCGTTGATGAGGTACTACCTCGACCGAGTGCCTTACCCAATCGGGGAAGGCGGCTTCACTGATTATGCAAGTACCTTACTCGTAAGGAGACTCTATGTGCCTAGTACATGTACGTTCGAGAGAACTATACCATGATTGGGTCGAAAGCTGATGGAGCTTCGTTGGTCAGGCTAATTACACTTTTGTACTTAATGCAATTGGGTGAATATACTCACTTAGTCCGATTTCCCCTTACTTTCAGCACGAGAGAACATGGTTTCTACAAAACGAAAAAGACAATTCGTAGTACAATCGAGAATAGGTCTTAAAGTTGTCGTCAACATTATGATTCTATGGACCTCAACCCTATGCTATCCTGAGAACTCCAACCGTGCATGCAGCGCTAATTAGCAAGACCATCATGACCGTGTGTATCTGATGACTAGAAATTCGAGGCCGAGTTCACCGGTTGAGCTGGGCTGTGATACTGGTCAAGAGTCGACCGAAATGGACTATGGGCGCGATCACTGCTGCTGCTCTTCTCATGTCCAGATGATGACGGATGGGGGTTCATTGGATCTTCTTCTTCATAGCTTGTTCGTCGATTCCTTCCCCAGATCCTCCATGCCACAACCGCGAGACCCCCCAGGAGAATTGCTCCACCAATGCCACCGATGACTCCACCGACAATCTTCTTGGAGGATGTTGAAAGCCCCGAGCCGTTGCCGGAGCCGCCATTATTCCCATTGAGTCCGGGGGCACCTGATGACGAGGCAGAGGCCGCTGCAATGACCCTGGTTGTGGTTTGGACACTGCTCACGGTACTGCTCCCGCTGACAGCGACTATTGTTGTTTTGATCTGCTGGGTGACACTGCCGGTTCGGCTCGACGAGCTTTTTGACGAGGCTGTTGAATGAACAGAACCATCTGAGGTTGTAGTGGAGCTTGAGTCTGTTGAGGGTCGGGACTGCGCTGATGACGTACCCGTAATCGATGCTTGAGTCGTCTCTGAAGAGACCGGCGTAGTGGATACAGCGGTGTCGGACGAGGAAGGAGTATCCGTTGAAGCGGTAGTCTGTGCATTCGTCGAGGATGGTGTAGACGCAACAGTAGGTGTAGTGGAGGTGGGCGTCGAGACTGCTGCAGATGTTGGTGTCACTGTCGTTGGAGAGGCGGTCGTCGAGGCCCCCGTCCCGACGGGGACATTCTGACGGTAGACTAGAGGTTGAAGCGCCCTGTCAATGTCTGTTGCGCCTGTCAGGCCAGCGAAGAGAAAGAACAGAGTAGATGCCGAGACTCCGAGGCGCAACATGTTGATGGAATGGAGACAGTAAAGGAGTCAGGGTGAGGAGGATGGTCTCGGGATTTGAGCGGACTTCGGGAGGCGCCTTTGTTCCCAGAGCCCCAGAATCAACAAAGCAAACGACTGTATTTGGAAAAGGATTGAAAACCAAATCGGGTATGAAGGCTATGATTCGGACTACAACGACAGAATGATGAAGACAGGCAGAGAGTGGATGAGTAGTGGTAGAAGAGAGGGTTGTCAGACGGTGTTTTGGATACGAGGATGAAAATAGAAAAAAACGACTACTGGACTGGTTGGGCTTGCGCGGCGTTCGATTGGCACTAGCGAGGCACGCTAGGCACTAGCGATGCAGGCTCGTGGCCGAGACTTTGCCCAAAGCGACAACTTGCATGCATTCCGTTCAGGTACCCCTTCCTTTTCGCACCCGACACCGAGCTCAAGAATATTGGTTGCGCCCAGTGAGGAGGCACAGGCGATCTCACAACAATGCTCCATTTTGATGTACTGGGATCTCTGAATGCCATGGTACACCTTTCGCCGCATGAGGCCTTGTCTGGCGTTTCTGGTTCGATATCTTTGGTTGCTTGGATCTTTGTGCTAGTAGGCGTCAATACTCAGCGATCTTGCAATGTAGGGCTGATGAACGATACAGCTCCCCCAGCTGATTGAGAATTACCGGTCGTCAAGTGCTGAGGGTATCTCGCTCGCTTTCCTTGCGGTGTGGTTCATTGGCGACCTGGCGAATTTTTTCGGATCAATATGGGCTGGATTAGTCCCTACTGTGATCGCGCTGGCTGTCTATTTTTGTATTGCAGACGCTGTCCTAATCACGCAGTGTCTCTACTATCACTATGTGAATTTCCGCAAGCGGAACCCTGTACCCCGTTCCTCCGAGCAAGCAGATGATCCAACTCAGCCTCTGCTCGCTCGGAATTCCAGTGATATTGGGTTACCAGGATCAAGGCGGCGCTCCTCCGTCTCTCAGAAGCCCCGCCGTTCAAGCTTTGCAGCGTCGACATTGCCGACTATTCCAGAGAACGAAGGAAATCTACGTACGTGGTTGACGAATTCCCTAAGTGTGCTCGCTGTGTGTGCTGCTGGAGCCGTCGCTTGGGTACTTGCATGGAAGGCTGGTCTCTGGAAGCCCACTCTGGAAAGCGATGAGTCGGATCTGGCCCAAGCCAAACTAGGCGCAGAGATGCTAGGTTACCTCTCAGCCATATTATATTTGGGGTAAATTCATCACAGTCCAACCTAGGAATACAGTCTGCTCACGATTGGCCTCTCAGTGCTCGAATACCTCAGATTGTCAAGAACTTCCGCGAAAAGTCTTGTGAAGGTGTGTTTCGTTTTCTTCCGGACTAAAGATTCATGAGCCATATTGATCGATGGTTGCTCATATGACTATTCAGGATTGTCGCTTTTATTTTTCATCCTTAGCCTCTTTGGGAATCTGACATATGGCGGGGGCGTAAGTAGTCGATTGCCATCAAAATTTGACAAGAAAGACTAATGGAGTGCAGATTTTATTCCATTCCACGTCAAAACCATATCTCTTGAGAAACATTCCGTGGCTTATAGGTTCACTAGGTGCTTATTATCTCTAGATCTCTAGTATGAAGACTAGACGCTAATCTATCGCAGGCACAATGGCCGAAGATATTCTAATTTTCATACAATTTCACATGTACAAGAAGATATCATCGGATCCGCAGTCAGCTATAGTGTGAAATATTACGCCTGCGAGCAGCAATCTCATGTACACATATCAACACTGAAAAGACAAGAGCCAAGGCGGCGCTCGCAGCATCAAACTTGGAATGCTTGTCACCGGAGATCATGAAACTCTGGCATATCCAAGTTATTAAACCTGGTCTGCTAAACTTCAACATCAACATCACACCAGGGCTGAAGAACATCAGAGCACAGACATTCAGTCATGCTAGAACTCCTTATCATGGAAAACTGACATATCAAGATCTGGAAACAGAGTCGACGCAACATATTGAGTTACGAGCCTTGCTCTCTGATGATAAAGAAGCCGTTGGAACCTGGATGAGTGGACACTGCGAACGCTTGTAATGTAGATATGCAATCCTCACGTTATGTTACCATCACGACAAGAGTATTTAGATGTTATGATCACGCTCAGTATGGAGAGTATCAGGGTTCCTTGTCTCTCACAGGATGGGTGAAACGATGACTAGGTCGTGGTGGGTACTGTTGAGCTGTTGCATCCATGGAGTATTATTGACCACGCCACCCATGCATGATTGTGACCGAAATTAAGAACAAAGGATCGCATGTACCACTCAATCGAACAGGCCGAAGCCCATATCCTCGTCCGACTCCTCCTTCTCCTCTTCCTTTTCTGGTTTTTTCTCCTCGTCTGCAGGTGCGTCCGTGGCCGCTGGACCACCTGCAGCACCGGTAGGAGCTGCTGCAGCTCCTCCGCCCGATCCAACGTTCAGTAGCATGTCCTTGACGTTCTTGCCCTCGAGAGCCTAAACCAATGGTCAGACGTGTACTTCAAAACCTCAGTAGGCTATTCCAGAAGACAAAATCTCACCTTCGCGAAAAGTGTCGTCCATATCGATTCGACATCTTCAACGCTTGCCGCTTTGATGAGGGTCTGGAGCTTGTCGGGCTTTTCTACAGATTAGTACATCCATGGCAGATTGGGCGGGCGACCACGTACGGTCACGTCGAGGTCATCGTCGGCAAGGATGAGAGCAGCGTATGAAACAGCGAGCTCGGAGTGAGACATGGCGAGTATCTTCTGTGGTACTTCAACTCAAGTAGGCAAGTTGTGGTGGATTACGTGCGCGACTGGGACGTCTGTGCAACCAGACCATTGTGTGTAATTTTCGCTTATGGTGCAAGCTTGGTGGGGCTATTTTTTTAGCGCGGCCTTGGCACATGCGGGGAGTCCTATTATGGCCCCATTTTGAGCATTCCCCTGCATCACATAGACGCAAGACTACTCTGTACTGCAAATTCTTCTCACCTCTCGCAGTCTCGTCAGTCTGCATCTGCTATTGGCAATGCTTACAAGCGACTACGCTGTTCCAACATGACCGATTCTCCCGCAGTCCAAGCTCCCCTGGATCCGAAAGAAGCACCCATACTTGATCATGTGCTCTTCCTTCGAGACAAACTGTCCTTACTTAAGCAAGACAAATCCACATACATCAAATCGCATGATGTTCTTGCCCTTTATGAAGAGGTTATCGAGCAGGTTCACATGCTCAATACAGCACGTCAGGAGCATGGCAAGCCTTTAGAACAGAATCGAGGTTCGTTCGTCAGTCCGTCGGGACATTTCGAGAATATCGTCCTGACTGCAAGCAGTGGATAACGTACTGGACGATTGTTTCCAGCTGATATCTTTGTTCTTTCTGACTATTGGACGCAATAATGAAGCTCCGGCAGTGTAAGTCTCAGCCATTACAATCGACGTCTTAGAGGCTGACTATGCTCATCCTGTAGCTACGCAATGACTTCCACCATCAGGGTATGCCTTCCGCCTTGGTCCATGTCAGATAAGTCTGGAGAACACGCTGACTGAGACTAGCGACTCCTTGATCATCTCAAAGAAGCGGCATTATTTTCCGCCAAAGACCTCGACTCTCTCAGTCATACTTTGGACAAGATGCGAGATACCTTGAAGCGCGGGAAGGACACATATTCGCCGCATTTATTGACGTTGCTCGAAAACCGCTTAAACACCTGTCAAAATATACTTGCTGAACTCAAAGCGTCTCTTGCAGACTTATCGCCAACACTTCATCCTGTCTATGAAAGACTAGTTTCCATTTTGCGCTCAATAGCTGCAGCGAATACCCGTCAGAAGGTTGGCTACATTTACCTGGTCTCTGTATGGAAGTATTGACAGGAAACGCAGTTTCCAATGGCGGAGGTCGAGGGCTTCCGAACTCAGTTGAGGGAGATTCAAGGCACAATGGTCGATGGCAAATTTCTAGCAGAAGATAGCACGGCGCCCGATGGGCAAGCTATTGTCGCGAAGCTTCTAGACCGCTGCGTAGTGTGGTCGGAGCTCGTCCTCAACAGGTGCATCTCCTGCAAGCTATTACAATGGCTCAATGGCATGTCCACTAGGCTGATACTCTAAGCAGGAAGGGCAAGATTGACGAGCGATTCAAGACAACGTACGAGAAGCTGTACGAAATCCGAAATCAACTAGAAAGGCTGTCCTTGACTCAGGCATGGTCTCTACGCGAAACCGACTTGTACAATTACCAGCGCCAACTAGACCGTGTTGATGAATCTCGCATCGACGGTAATTTCGAAGATCCTACAGGTCACAAAGCAGATCTCTTTGCACAACGGGTAAGCCGAATCCTCTCTTCTTACGTGGCATCCATGCTCACATCAACAGACGCTTCTCTATCTTCTTCGTCGTAGCTATTCGTATATCTATAGTCTCCTCGTCTCCTCGGAGCCAGTTTCGGAAGCGCTGTTGCCTGTGTTCAACCAGCTACAAACGCTGCGTAAATGTTTGATCGAGGTCAAGAAGTCTGGAGGGGTCTCTTCGCCAAGGGAACTTTATCCTTACAGCATGAAGGTACGTTTGGCAACAGTAGCGCAAAACGATCGAGGGATCCTTACCAGTACCGCATGACTAACTTCTATAGTTGGGCTCAATAGACAACATGCGTGTCGATGGTAAATTCCTTGTAGGGAACGACATCCCCGAAGGACAGGGAAGCGTTAATGCATTACTTGCCGAATGCTTTGATATCTCGTACGACCTGAAGGTTCAGGCCGATGAAAACGATTCGGACTGACTTTGACGGCCATGCTACAGTGGTGGTGCTCATGGAATTGCTTGGCCCTTTCAGCGCGGCGTTAGTCGAAAACCAAGAGGATGGAGAAACTCTCGGCGTATTGGGATAGACCTACAATAAGGGCTGGATTCGGTTCAATGGAGAGGTGTTAGCCCTCACTATATTGGCTCTACGTACGTGTAATTACTTTCCTGGCCATCTCATACAGCTTAAATGCCATGAGCGGAACCATACACTCGTCGTGGTCAAGGAAACTAGAATGGCTAAGCGACGATGCTACTGTTTGAGTTCATCTGGACGTCTTTCTTAGCAAATGATCCCCTGGTTTTAGCCGCATGGTATAAGAGCTTGTCGTAAATGACCGGACCTCTGCTAGGAGCTCACGCATGGATCCAAATTTCGTTGATTATGATGTGTAAAGCATACCGAGTGAATGGAGATTTCTTGTTTAAATACCTTAGGTGTACTAGTACCTAAAGGGACTACTACAAAAGAGGTTTAGTGTGATTTGTAGGAAATCTCTCTTGAAATGAAACTACCGGTCGATTTGTCTCCCTGTCAGCGAGACACAACGACAGTCACACCATCCCCGAGTAGTTTGTGGGAGAAGGATCTTCCAGGCGGCTCAAGTTTCTTCTCACGAATTCTTATCAATTCCGATCATACTCATGGCACCCTCCGTCACGACTTTGCTCTCCGTCCCCTTAGCGCTCGTATCCCTCTACTCAGCTGAAGCATCCTACGTCGCCATTACCAACCTCCAGAAATACGAGGATCGCAGTGAACAAGCCGCAAAGCACTTCGATAAAGCAGCCAATGATCTATACAAGACTCGCGTCACTCAGGCTAGCGGAGCTGCTGCAGTACGTATCTATTCTCTTCTCTGTCTATGCCAGTGTCACGACTACTTCTCTCACTCTCATCATGATGTGTTGTTGGGAAAAAATCATCCTTGCTCTTTTGATCCCAGATTTTTCAAGACTTTGTTTTCGAACATCTGCAGAAGATTTGGGCTATGGCTGGCTTCAATGACGATTCTAATTCCGAGTAGATACTTCTTTCCTCCGTGAGCTCAGTCGCGCTCTTCTTTGGTCTGACTGCTGCGCCAGTGGTAGCTACGGCGAATGTAGTGGCTACAGTAGCTGCTTATTCGCACATTACAGGCTTCTGGAGATCGAAGCCAGAAGTGCCGTTTGTGACTGGCTTCAACGAGGGAATCAGGAAGAGCAACGATCTTAGGTCGCTGTTGATCTTTCTGGCCGTGGGCTGGGCTTTTACTGGTTTGGCAGGGCTTTTAACAGCCTAGCGATGATTTGGACATTTTCAGGGAAAGGGTATGAAGGTCTCCTCATTAAACATCCAATGGACTGCAGAAGTGGCGGATGCTTATCACTAAGATGCCATGTTTGTTCGTCTCGAGGACTTGGATATTCCTGCTGGTGGACAGTTGTATGGAATGTCTTCGGTTCGGACTGATGAGGAGAATTTCCAGCCATGACCTGGACGAATCGGTGCGCTTCATGTGATAGCTGGAGGATCGCGGTGAGCTGGGTGGGTCCAAGTTCGATACGGAGGTAGTCTTTGCTTCCCGTGTCGAGAGTAGAGATGAGGATCTCAGGATGTGTATCAGTATGACCTCTGACGAGACCTCAAAGAGAGGCTGGTGCCTAGTTCCTGTAGGCGATCAAGAGGGATGATGGTTAGGGTAGGTCACAACTGGTCAGGGGTGTGGAGAAAGGGCGTGATGTAGGAAAGAATGGAAAAACTCATCATGCTTTGTGGCCAGCCTTTCTCGACAGAGGAATATAGTCCGTCCCGGTACGCGATTGAGTGAGATCCTCCCCTCACTCCGTCCGCTGTCTGGGGCAGTAGGGCCTAGAAACATTGTCCTTTGAGGGTGACCGCGGCCCTCAGTATTGGTGCTTTCTCTGGTATTGCGCACCAAAATGGTCCTGATCTTGAGGATTACCAAGGAAATCCAACGGCATTGTAGCTAGGAAATGGGAAGTCTACTGCTGTTTTCGCTTCATTCGTGATTGGGGCTGTATTCCGATCTAGGACAAACAGTTGCAGAGTCTCACGCCCTATTGACTTACACATGGGGTCTGGATGTCCACAAATCGGGTCCATGAATGACATGCGTCATTGTCAAATCAATCTCGTGTAATTCTCATGAGTTTCGAGTTTTGCGTCACCTGGAGCGCAATGACCATCTTGATTGCTGAGACACTTCCTCTCATCATGCCAGGAATACGACTCGTGTCATCTTCGAGATCAGGCTGCCATCTCTTTTATACAACCACTTGCTGATACTACCTGCCAATGTCGAAGTCCAAAGCGTGAACCTATTTATTCTTACGCGGCAGCAACTGCGTCTCTGATTTTCTGAATCGATCGACCTAAGGGAAGTTGCTGAAAGATAAGTATCCGAAATTTCACGGACTCTACGAAATACTAATCTCGGAACGTTCTGTTTACCCAGCTCGCACTTGACAAGACTAGCCTATATCGCTTTTCCTGATCATCAAAATAGTAAGACGGGGATGGTGGTCGAGACGGTGAGAGGGGTACTATTGGAAGGGCGATGGTGTAAAGAGGCTACGAGTTTGATGATAACTTTCTCATGGTTCGCTAGGGACTATACTCGTGTTTTCATAGATCGAAGGTCGAAATGAGAATTCGCCCGTCCTCGGTTGATTGCATCTCGTGCTCTCACAAGCCAGAATGCTTTGAAGAAGAGCTGAAGGCTTGAATATAGACGAGTAAGTCTGTTTTGCGCATTCCTCAATCTCTGACTTTGAGGAGATGCAGTATTGCAGTATGTCCAGCTCATATCACTCCTCAACAAGCCATTCTTATGCTAATAATTGTGTGGCGTGAGATACTCAACGATCCCAAAGAAAGTCTCATGAATCAGCAGTTGTGAATCGACGAATAAGATGGCCACCTAGGAACGTGAGGTTTCTGACTTGGCCAGGGAATTTTTTGATTAGATAGACAAAGAAAACCTCAATCACGCTTGAAAGGAAGGAGAAAAAGGAGCACCG
>JAABUH010003247.1_pt1 | contig 14255 bp, 18 predicted proteins | sample 5559121 | NCBI WGS metagenome assembly JAABUH01 (sample SAMN10711871, study PRJNA513364) | rock metagenome | isolation source: Antarctica rocks | place: Antarctica: Victoria Land, Battleship Promontory nord | collected 2015-12-28 | reverse complement strand
CCAGCCTCCACACTGAAAGAAACGAAGCGGCCGGGCAAGGCGGCGCGGCGGCGCGCCGCCGCAGCGACTCAGGAGGCGGCGGAGGCGCCGCTGCCGGGCGCAGTTCCGGCGGCGGCGCAGCCCTCGGGGCGGCAGGCGGCAGGCGCGGCGGGCGCGGGCGCCACGGGCGAGCCGGCCGGGAACGGGCTGGCCGAGGCCGCGGCCGAGCCAGGCTTCCGCAACCGGGAGAAGGTGCTGCTGCTGTCGTCGCGCGGCATCACGCACCGGTGCGGGCCCTGCCGCGCCAGCGCGCCGCGGGTCCCTCCTTTGCCTTAGTCCTGCACGCTGCTGGGCTGCTGCTGTCGTCGCGGGGCACCACGCACCGGTGCAGGCCCTTCCGCGCCAGCGCGCAGCGGGCCCCTCTGTTCCCGCAGTCCTGCGCACTGCTGCGTCCCAGCCGTGTGTGCGCGCCTCTCTCAAGGGCCTGTGACTGACCACATACCGGTGCAGGCCTTTCCGCGCCAGCGCGCAGCGGCCCCCCCGTCCCCTCAGTCCTGCGCGCTGCTGTATCCCAGTTGTGTGTGCGCGCCTCTCTCAGCGGCCTGTAGCCGACCTGCTCCCTCTACCTGCTGCCTGCGCCGCGCTCTGCCTGCACGCCGAGGCGCAGCAGATATGCGACCTGTCCTTTTTTTCCCCCCTTTTTCGGATGGTCTGCAGGGCAGGGCGCATGAGCCGGCGCCTGCGCAGGTACCGGCACCTGCTGCTGGACCTGGCGCAGCTGCTGCCGCACAGCAAGAAGGACGCCAAGCTGGACACCAAGTCCGACCGCGGCGTCCTCAACGAGGTGGCCGACATGAAGGCGCGCCCCTTTGCGGAAAGGGCGGCCTGACCTTGCAGGTTTGGGGTTTGCTGTCCTCGTGGCGCGCTCACTGTCCTGCAGCAGGGGCGGACCAGGTGAGCTTGTGAGCTGGCTTGGCGGGGCAGCTTCTGCGCTGCTTGCTGGTGAACTGCCACACGGCCGTTCTGTCTGATGCAAGGCGGCTGCGAGCCTGCGGCGTGGCTGCCTGATAATACGGCGTATTAACACGCACTCGAGGCGGGCGCTGGCAGCAGCGGGAGGGGCTGAGGACGGGGCGGGGCGGGCGCCAGGGCTGCAGCAGCGTGCTGTTCTTCGAGGCGCGCAAGAAGAAGGACCTGTACGTGTGGCTGGCGCGCGCGCCCGGCGGCCCGTCCGTCAAGTTCTACGTCACCAATGGTGCGGCCGGCCTCCTCACGGGGCCGTTGGCAGGCGCCGATGTCACAGCCCGCTTGGAGGCATCAGCGGGGTTTTGAGCGGTGCAGCAGGTGCGTTGCAACCAGGGCGGACTGTCCTTGTTCGCCCGCTAGGTAGGGCGCGCTCACCGTGCATGTGTCATGTGCCCTCGTGACCACGCGTGTGCTGGTTGCATAACGTGCAGCGTGTCTCAACGGCTCTGGTCCTGTCCCCCGCTGCGCATGAGCGGCGTGCCGGGCCCTGAACCGGACGCGCTGGGGCGCAGTGCACACGATGGCCGAGCTGAAGCTGAGCGGCAACCACCTGAAGGGCTCCCGTCCCGTCCTCAGCTTCCACAAGGCGCGCCGCCCCGCCCGCCTCGCGTGTCTTGCTGCTGCCCGCCTGGCTGCCAGCAACGTGCGCGGGCAGCGGCCCCCTGCCGCCGCGTGCCGCGTGCTGCGAGGCGGCGTCGGTGGGCGTGCTACGGGCTGCCAGCGCCAGTCTGGGTCAGGGTATGGAATTCTAACACCACCAAACTCTAGGACACTGAGGGCGGGGGCGGCGGCGCGCAGGCGTTCGACGCGCAGCCGCACCTGCAGCTGCTCAAGGAGATGCTGACGCAGGCGTTTGCCACGCCGCGGCGGCACCACAAGAGCAAGCCCTTCTGCGACCATGTGCTCGCCTTCAGCGTGGCCGACAGCCGCATCTGGCTGCGCAACTACCAGGCGCGCCCGGCGTCGCGGCCACCGCCGCCCCGCGTGCCGACCACGGACAGCGCGCTCTGCGTAGGAAGCGGGCAGCATCACAGCCAGCCTCGTGCGTCACCCGCGTGGTCCAGGGGTTGCAGTCAGCTGCACGAGCGCCCGGCGCGCTCGCCGCGCAGGCTGTCCTGCGCCATGGGCGGCTCTTCGTGCTCCAGATGAGCCAGAGGGAAGCCCTGTTGAGCGACGTCCCGCATGTGGCCATCTGCACGGCCAAGTGTGCCAGGCCCAGCCCTGCGGTGCCTGGAGACGCCCCTAACCCTAACCCTATAAAGGGTATCCCCGCAGATGGTAGCCGCACCTGAGAAGAAGGACGCGGCGGCGGCGGAGGGCGCGGCGCTGGTAGAGGTCGGGCCGCGCGCCCTTCCAACCTAACCCTGTGAAGGGCACCCGCGCAGGTGGTGGCCGCGGCCGAGAAGAAGGACGCGGCGGCGGCGGAGGGCGCGGCGCTGGTGGAGGTGGGGCCGCGCGCGTGCCTGATGCCCATACGCATCTTCGCCGGCAGCTTTGGCGGGCCGGTGCTGTACGAGAACCCAGCATATGTGTCGCCCAACAAGGTGCGCGCGCGCGCCGACGGCGAGCCCGCCTGTATCGTAGTGCGCACCGGTGGCTCACCAAGTCCGGTCACAGGCCATTCCCCGGCCCAAGGGGCTCGCAGTAGCAGCCGTGCGTGTGCATGCAGCACGCCCCGCCTGGCGCAGCCATGCTGTGGCCTGGGGCCGCAGTCAGCGGGGCGCGGCGCACGTACCAGCGAAGAAGGCATGCAGGAGACGAGACGCACCTGCAGTCCAGGCAGGCCGCGCCCCGCGCTTGCAAGGCCTGCTGCAGCTGCGTGTGCGGCCGGCGCAGGTGCGCGCGGCGCTCAAGCGCGCGCGCGCGGGCAAGTACGGCGCGCGCGTGGAGGCGCGCGGCCGGCGGCGCGAGCATGTGGCCGAGCACCAGGCGCCGCGCGACGCGCTGGCGGACGTGTTCCGATGACCGCGCAGCCTCCATCTTCTGACATGAGCACAGGGTCGGGTAGGGTGTGGGTGAGCGCCTGTGCCGTTGGCGAGCTGGCCTGCTTCGCAGTGCGCGCGGCGGCCCCTGCCAGGGCCCCTTGCAGGCCCGGCCTGCGTGGCGCCTGCGGCCCAGCTGCAGGGCAGGCGGGCGACCACTCCAGCGCGAGGCCGCACGTTAGGCGCCGTGCGCGACTGCCAGGGCCAGAGCTCTCTATGTGTCGGAGCGCCCCATTGCGACATGTGCTGCGTTGTGCCTTATGTACCTTGTGACTGGTGCGACTTAACACTTCGCTTTGCCAGGCAGGCATGCGCGCCTGCCGCGAGAGCAGGGAGTGCTTGCTGTGCAGCCCCGTTCCCCCCTGCTGCCTGATTTTGACCAGGGTGGCTGCAGGCAAAGGCGGCGGAGAGTTCATCTGCGGCATGCTGTCCTCTGTCGAGTATGCGCACAGCGCCAGCATGAGTGGTTTTGCAGGCTCGGACGTGATGTGACCAGCAGGCAAAGCTGATTGGAACAATGCGGGCTTGCCTCGCGCCCTTTGCAAAGAGGCTTGCCTCGCGCCCGTTCCAAGCTTTGGGTATGAAACAAACGATGGCTGCAGCGGCCGTGGTTCACACCCTCCTGCTGGCGGCAACGCTCAGAATTCAAAGCACAGCAGCAAGCGAGCGACTGGTCGCCACGCACGCGCTGCAGCGCGCTGTACACCCAAAATCAGCCCGCACAGGCTGTGGAGCGCAGGCATCCTGTCGAGGCCTGCGGTGAGATGCCGCCAAACTCACACATGAGAGGCGAACAATAAAAGTCCCCACCCGCACACATCACTCGCCCCGCTGAACCAAAAGGTGCACAACCAGAGGCCTGCCCCGCACTGCACGTGGCTGCCTCACAGAGCAGCCACAACCAAGCAAGAAACATGCCCCTGCACAGCGCAGGCTGGCCCGGACGCCTCTGACAGCCAGCGCAGCAAGGAACCTGCACCACACACTTTCCGCTCAAACCCCGCCCACCCTGGCTCCCGCAGCCCCGGTCGCGCTGCCATGTGGCGCCCCGCGCCACACTGCCCAAGCCGCCACCGCTCTGAGCTACACGCGTGCCTACCATGCTGTGCGAGTGGCAGCTGCATGCCAGTCAGGCTCCCAGCCCTGTCAGCAGCCTGCAGCCGGGCGTGCGCGGCCCCCTTCCGGGCCGCGCGAGCGCCGGCGGTGCCAGCCAGGCCGCGCGCGCCCAGCGCCCCCCGCGCTAGAAGGCAGGGTTGCAGATCAGGGCCTGCTTCATGGCCATGAGGTAGCCGTGGTGATCGTACGTGGAGCCCGTGTACCAGCCCGGGCGCGCCTGGGCGAACGCGGTGTAGTTGCCCGGCATGAACTCGCCCGTACGGTCCAGCCACAGCACCGAGCCGACGTGCCGGTACGACCCCAGGCTGCGGCGCGCAGAGGCGCGAGTCGGCCACGCGCTCACAAGTGCCATGATATGGTCGGCGGTACATGCAGCGTGGAGTGTGCGGAGGCATGCCGTGGGCGGCTGCTCATGGGCGACCGCGCGCAGTGCCCGACACACGGCGGGCTGGCGTGGCTCGCAAGCACAACACTGTTGGTGTGGGAGGCATTGTTTGAGAATAGAAGGTGTCAGTAATTGGGGGGCGCGGGTAGGCTGCCATGCACTTCGCCAACCAGCAGCTGGTCAGCCATGCTCATGCTCGGCGCGCGCGCGCAGCCCGCAGCTCTTTGCTGCGCCGCGACGGCGGGATATGCGGTATGCGGAGCCAAGCGCAGTACGGCAAGCAGCACGTGCATGCATGGGGCTTGCCTGCAGTGCTGCCAGGCACATGTGATGACCGTCGGCATCAGAGGGACCGCACTGAGGCACGGCATTTGCTTGTGTCCATTTCTCGGGTAATTGGAGTCTTCCAGCCCCCGCACAGACCGCAGGAGAGCTGGGGAGAGCCAAAGAAGAAGGGGAAGCGGGCGCAGCGCACGGGAATGACATCTCCGGCGGCAGCGAGGGCACCACGTCCATGTTGTTGACAATGCGCGTGGTCGTCGTCGCGCCCATCAGCGCGTCGTACCATGCGGCAGCCGCCGGGTTGAACACGCGCGGCGCGCCCGTGACCACGGTGGTCACCGCCGCCTGCGCGCCAGACAGCCTGCAAGGAATGCAGGGCGGCGCGCCTGCAGCAGTGGGCGCATCACGCGCACGCACTCGGAGCGAGCCTGCCTGACCCAGACGGCGGGCGCGCATGCATGCGGCGCGGCAGACAGGCGATGCCATCATGAAGCAGGCAGGCAGCCATGCACACCAACAAACCCTTGGAATTGACATTAGCGACTAGTGACAACTTGAGACTCTGCAGGCGGCACAGGCGAATGCATTACACTGTCAGCCCCCGCAGCCTAAGAACCGCTGCAATGGCAGGTCCAAGCCGTGCAGCAATCCCTGCGTGCTCATGCTGCCGTAGCGAAGTGGTTGAGGCATGAGTGGGCCCGGGCGCACGTTGGGGAAGACGGCCTTGGCCCAGGGGCCGCAGAGCGTGGCCATGGCCGCGCCCAGGCTGTGCCCGGCGCACAGCACCCTGCGGCGGGCCCATGCGGCCAGTTACTACTGCCCGGCAGAGCTACCTCAGTCTCATGTTTGGTGAGCAACCCACTTCTAGCACTTGCTGAACCTGCAAACCTTCTTGTCGGCGTGCCACTGGCACCGGCGCGTACAGAGTGAGTGACAGGCATGCATGGCTGCTGGCGCTGGCAGCGCTGGCAACAGCAGCAGATATGGGTCAGGCGGGCGCGCGCACGTGGTGACGGCGGTCGGCGCAACGCCGGTCATCTTCCGCCAGATCTCCGCAATGTTGTACGTGGCGTTGTTGGCGTTGGTCACGGACCCAAACGCGCGCGTGAAGCCCTTATGCACCTGTGCGCGCCACTTGCGCGTCAACCACGTCCCCCCTTCAGCCCACACTCACTGCATGCCTAGCGTGGCAGCAGATGCAGGCAGGCATGAGGTAGAACGCATTTGTTGGAGAAATTAGCAATCATGCAGGGCATGCACGCTTCAGTTCATGCTTGGGGTATGCGGGGTGGGGCCTGTCACATTTGTACATGGCGCCTTGGCCAGGCCGGGCGGGCGGGCAGGGGGGAAGGGCGGGGCGGCCACCATGCAGCCAGGGCAAGGCGGCTGGCCGTTGGCCGGCTCGTACGAGACCTGCGAGAAGTCTGCGTCGGTCGCCCACATGCACGGGTTGAACGTCTCCGTGGCGTGGAAGAAGAAGGCGGCCTGCGTCGGCGGCGCGGGCGCCTGGAAGCTGGCCACGACCGCCTGCGCCAGCCTAGGTTTAGGGCCCTGGCGGTTTGCTGCTGGCACGATGGTGCGCCGGCGAGGGGGGGTACCCCATGATTGCCCGCCACCGCCCACGCACACAGCGCCTGTCTGGCCAGCAGACAGAGCGCGGTTGCACGTGAGAGTCTGGGCGCGCAAACGTGCAACGCAAGGTCTGGCACCGCCGTTCTCATGGTCAGCAAGGCAAGAGGGCGGCGCTCGAGCCAGCTCGCAAGACAGGACACATCAGCGCGCTTCATGCTACCACCAAAGTCAGCGGCCTCAAACTTGTCTGGCACGCCCTGCCTGCTACCACGGCACGCCCTCACGCCGCGGCGCGTGTGTGGCACGTCAGCGGCCGCGCCTTGGTGTCGCTGCCAAAGGGGTGCGGGTAGCGCCCGCCCGTGACAAAGTCGGTGACGTAGTCCTGCACGGTCGGCTTGGTGAACACCTCCAGGCGCGCGGTCTGCGCGATAACGCCGCCGCCCACGGCGGGCCACGCGATGCCCTGCACCATCTCCCGAAAGTCCTGCGCGCGGCACGTGCGCGCGTGCCTGTTTTGCACGCTCGTCTGCGGCGCTAGCCTTGTGCATGATGTGCACATACATGGCCGTTTGCCTGCACGTCAGCATCGCTGCTGCCGGCACCCTGCTCAACTCCATTCAGGGACTTTTGCAGAGAGCGCTATGTCAGTCAGCATGTGCATATGCAGCGCATTCCACACGCGTTAAGGCTCCGCGGGTGTCCTTCCTGGCATGTGCTTGGGGTTTTGGCTCCGTGACGTGCTCGGACCAGCCTGCTCGTGACAGCCAAGCTCCACGCGGGTGCATGCCAGCTGCGCAGCGAGCGCGCTCCCTGCCAAACGGGCGTGCAGCGCCGGGCGCTGGCGCACCTCATCCGCGTAGCTGGAGGCTGTGCCGTACACCGCGGCCGCATAGCTGGCGTCGAGCATAGGATAGGGTTAGGGTATGGGTGCAGGGGTGTGGTAGGGCGCTGGCGCACCTCATCCGCATAGTTGGAGGCTGTGCCGTACACCGCGGCCGCATAGCTGGCGTTGAGCAGCGCCTTCACTGCCAGGGACGTGCCCGCGGCCGTGCTGGGGCACTGGTCGCCCTCTGCAGCCTGCGCTCAACCAGGCACACCCATGCATAACCAGAGTCTGCGACCCGCACGCCTGGTCGGCCCCGTCATCGTGCCCAAGGGCACAGTCGCCGAGACTGTGCCTGATTGTCAGAAGCATGCAGAATCTGTGGCGCTGGAAGTGTGAGGCCACGCAGTGGTCATCACAAGCAAGAGGGCAGCACCTTGAACGGAGCGACCACTTTCTCAGCGGCCTGGTGCTCCTTGATTTGGAAGCCACGGTCCGCGGTGTCCGCAATCGCCGTGGACCCGCAAACGTAACTAATCTCTGACTTTACCTCGTTCGCAAATGCGCCTGCCGCGCCAGGGGAGTTGCGACTCGTTGCGGCCCGGCAGCGCATCCCCGCACTTTGCGCTTAGGCAGCAACAGGGCGCAGAAAGCAGGCCTCGCTATGGGGCGCACTGTTCTGCTGAACGCCGTTGTCCTCATGGTCTCTGCAGGTGTAAAACACGACCTGCGCGCGAACGGGCTTGCAAGCACTGCTTGTGGTGGAAGGTGTACGACTTTGTCGCGCCTGCATGGCTGCCCCAGGCTCCTAACACGTGGAGAACCACGGCAGCTGGCAAGCGCCTGCACCGGGATGCGGGGCAAGCAAGCGCGGCTGCCCTAGCAGCACGGCCGTCACCCGGTTCTCTGTTGCCGTGAGGGGCGGCAGGGGCGGCTGCGCTGCAGCCAGGAGCACCAGCGCTGCTAGCGCTGACGCTGCCAGCAGCGTCCGCCCTTGCCGCAACCGCTCCCTCATATGCGCTGACCTCAGCAGGCCGGCGGCCGCCCTCCGCTAACGCTGCACGCGTGGGTCTGCGTCCCTCCTGCGCGTACCGCACGGCTGAGGATGCGTCCCCTACGCGCTTTGTGGCGCCTGCTACCCTGTTTCGGTGCGGCCCCCAGGCCGCAAGCAGGCTGCAAGTGCTAGCCAAAGTTAGTGCAGGCACACCTCAGGGAAGCGCCCAGCACTTGCGCATGCCTATGCACGCCCTAGAGGGCGGTAAGCCAACAGGATCTTGTTTGTGCGCGAGGTGCAGCACTAATAAAGAGCTCCACTACTAGCGAAAGCTGCGACTTGTGCAGAGTATATGGTGTGTGCGGAGTATCGCATGGGCAGTACGTGACAGCTCCGTAACAAAATTCATGGGGGCTGTTACCCCATAGGGCATTTATATTTCCTCTTTGCTTGAAGGGCATTTTACACCATGCCGAGGGGCATATGTCTCCATGTGCATGCGGCCAGATGGCCTGTACCTTTAGGCTTGCTAGCGCTAGCATGCAGGGAGGCAGAAACTCATAGGGACTTCTCATAGGGATTCCTGCCCACCCAGCCTTGACGACAACGTGATGGTGTCCAGCGTGACTCGCCTGAAGCAGGCTACAACCACCTGTGCTCTGCTGCACTGCAACTTCGTCTATTGAGTACTGAAGAGCTGCAAGGACAGCCATGCTGCCTGCGGAGGGGGCAGCGTTCCTGCTGCCGAACCAGAGTGAAGCGCAGCATGAGCACAGCATCGCGGCAGTCTGCACAGCAGTGCGCGAGAGGCGTGTCACGGTGCTGGGCTTGGTACGTTTGCTGCTTGTAATACTTTGCTTAGTGCTTCGCCTCAGGAGCAAGCAGCATTTGCATGCAGTCTATGACTCCATCCTGGTGCAGCAGGTGCAGGCTCTGGAGGCGCCGCTGACGGCTGTGGAGGAGTTCCCGCGCAGCCGGGCAGTCCTCCTCCTGGCCGAGGTGCTCCCACCTCGCTGTACGCAGCTCGCACACCCACAGTGGCCTGCGTGCTTTCACACTCTCATGCACAGAAGGGCACAGAGAGGGCCCGCTGCCGCCGGTCAGGCACGCCGGTGAGGCACGTTCGGGGCAACAGGTGTTTGCGCGGTGCGAGGGCGCGCTGGCCACGCCCAGCGAGGTGCACCACCTGGCCGCCTTCTTCTGCGCGCGCCTGGCTGACTGGTGCCTCCCCGTCCTCCCCCGCACCCCGCTAGCCAGCCCCGCTCCACTGTGCTACCTTCATCCAGCAAGCGTGGATAGCTGCCTCAGGCCCCTGACGCATGGTGTCTACCCCGTGCTTGGCAGTCCAGGCCAGTGGCATAAAAACGTGCCCCCGTTTATGCAGCCCAGCGCAGCCCACCTTCCCTGACATGCTATGACATCTTGCGCACAAACAGCTCAGACTGATGCAGAGGTCCCACTGGTCTGTGATGATTCAGACACCCTAGCCTCCTCCTGGCCATGCCCTGGATGACCCGTCAGACTGCACAGGCACGCCCAAGCAAACAGGCTCCTCCACAGCCCCAGCAGTGACCGGCGCCGCAGGCCGTGCATGCGCGGCGCTCTCAAGGGCTGCGGCGCAGTGGCGGCACTGCGCGGGAGCCCGGGCGCGCCGGCGCTCGCGGCGGAGGACGCCGTCGCCATCGCCGCGGCGTTCCTGGCCTCGGTGCACGTGCGCAGCTTGGCGGTCACCGAGCGCTTGCTCGCCTTCCAGCTGCTGCTCGCGCTCGCGCAGGCGCGGCCCCGCCCGCGAGGCAGACGAGGGCTTGCCCCTGCAGCAGGGGCCCGTCGATGCTCCAGCACAGCTGGGCTTCCGGCTGCTGCTGCCGCTCGCGCAGGTGGCACCATTGTGGTGGCAGACGGGTGCTTGCGCATGTCATGCGGCAGGGGCGTCCAGGTCCCGTGATGCATGAGCGCAGCCTTGACCCCTGGCCACAGCATGAGCTCTGCTTTTGCTGCTGATCAGGCTCAGGCAGTATTATGCATGTCAGCGACAGTGCCCGCAACAAGACCGTGCTGGACTTTTGTGCAGCTCCGCCACAGGCAAAGTCAACGTCCTGGGCTTGCCTTCGGTCGGCGTAACGGCCGCCCGATCAGGCTTCTCTGCAATTGCCGGTGCACTTGCAGGGCGTGCGCCTGGTGCAAGGCGCCGACAGGGCGGCGCCGCGCAGGGCCACGGCTCGGCGCTCGCTGCCGCGCGCCTGGACATGCTGGACGGCGCGGCGGCCGCGCTGGAGGGCGAGCGCGACCCGCGCTGCCTGCTCGCTGGCTTCGAGACGGTGGCCGTGCTGGCGCAGGCGTTTGTGCGCGCCGGCGGCGAGGCGCGCCGACGCGCCCCGCCACCTGTGTCGCCAGGCCTTCTGTCAAGAACATTGCAGTGACGGGCGCGGCGAGCGCGCTGCTGGTGCATCCTGCAGGCGCATGTCTCTTCGGGCGCGCGCTGAGCTCTAACCACAACCCTATACCCTGCCCGCGCCCAGGCGCTGGAGGCGCATGCGGAGGAGCTCGTGGACGTGCTCGCCTGCTACTTCCCCATCACCTACTCGCCGCCCGCCGGCGGCGCGGACGTCATCGCGCGCGAGCAGCTGGTTGCGGGCGTGGCGGCCGCGCTGGCGGCGGCGCCCGCGTTTGCACCGCACGCAATGCCGCTCGTGCTCGAGAAGCTGGGCTCGTCACTGCGGTGCGCCGGCGCGCTCTCCTTGACGCGCAGAGCGGGGTGTCTGCCTAGGAGGTCTGAGGTAGGTTAGAGCGGCAAGTTTGCGCTTTACACACATGGCGCGCGCCCATGCGCCCGCATGCGACAGCGCCCGTGCTGGAGGTCTGCCGCTCCGCGGTCCGGCCTGACGTCCTGCTCTGCGGCTGGGCACCGGCCTTGTGTGTGCCAGGAGTCTGTCTGTCTACATTGGCTCTTGCAGAGCGTGGCAAGGAGCTTCGGGTCATCATCGTACTGCTCGCTCGCGCTCTGCAGCGAGGCTGATCGCACGGTTGCACCGCCTACCGCAGGCGCAGTTGCAGGCGGCACTGACGGCCTGCTCGGATGCGCTGCACCCCACACGCCGACCACCGCCCCGACCCTACAACTGACCCTGGGGCTGCAGGCAGGCGAAGCTGGACGCGCTGGCCGTGGCGGCGGCCGGCGCGCGCGGCTACGGCCCGGCCGCGCTCGCGCCGCACCTGCCGCCGCTGTGGGCCGCGCTGCGTGCGGAGCTGCTGCCGCCGGCGGGCGGCGCGCCGCCCGCCGCGCCCGACGAGGCCGGGGAGCTGGTCGCGGCGGCCGCCGACTGCCTGTCGGTGCGCCTTCCTGTCGCTGGCGGCGACTGGTGCCTGGCCTGGGGACCGCGATTGCCCACCCTTGCTAGGGGAGCGGCCTGGCCGCAATAGGGAGCAGCCGTACTTGGCAAAGTCTTATGTCCTGCTCTTAAGAAGAAAGTTTAGGCAAGTGTGTGTGCGGCGCATGGGTGACATGCGCATTGTGTTTAACAGCATGTTGGCAGGCTAGAGGCTTTGAAAAGCACCTTGACGCTGAGCTCTAACATCATACTCCATGCCGTCTACAAATCTATGCGACACGCAGCGCGCTCATGCGCTGCTGTTACACAGCTGCTGGAGCACAGCACTTTAATAAAACTTTCGCTGCGGCCTCGCAGGAGTGCGTGCGCGCCGGCGCGGCCATGGGCGACGCGCAGCTCGTGAGCGCGGCGCTGGGCGACGAGCTGGTCGACGAGCTGCTGGAGCACCTGGGCGGCGGCGGCGGCGGCGGCGAGCTGCCGCGCGCCGCGCGGCGCGTTGCGGAGCGCGCGCGGGTGCTGGCCGCGGTGCGTGCATCTTCATGGTCTCGTCTTTCCGCGTGTAACGTAGCCAGTGGCTGGCCGCATGGCGGAGTTGGACGGTGCATTGCTTCGCTGTGTGGCCTTCTGGACAGGTGGTGCAAGGGCCCGCAAGGTGTGCATAGTCGTGCATGACCCCACGCCCGGTGAGCCCGTCCGTGGCGCCTGCGGCAGGTCGCGGCGGGCTCCGCGGATGCTGCGCGCCGCGTGTGCGCACGGGTGGTGCCGGCCGCGCTGGCCGCCGCGGCGCCCGCCGCCGCCGCCGCAGACCACGACCAGGCCCGCCTCGCGCTCTCCGCCGTGCTGCCGATCGTGCGCGCCGTGCGCCTCGGTCCCGCCGCCGGCGGGCCTTCCGCTGGAGCAGACGCGCTGGCCCAGACGTCGGATGACGCCGCTCTGCGAACACCCAGCGTCGCGGCATCGCCTGAGCCTGCCTCCGGCGCACCCGTGGCCGCGGGCGCTGCTGGCGCAGCCTCAGTGGCGGCACCGGCGGCGCCGAGCCCTCTGGCTGCGTACGCCGAGGCGCTGCTGGAGGCCGCAGCGGGCGCGGCCGCGCACGGGGCAGCCGAGCGCGAGAGCGGCGAGCAGAGCGCCTGCCTGCGCCCGCTGCGCACCCTGCGCCTGCTGCTCACGGCCGAGCTGGCCACCTTCCCGCCCGGCCGCTCGCCGCTCAGCGGCGTGGCGCAGGGCGCCGCGCTCGCCGCGCTGCTCGCCCCGCTGGCCGGCCCGCGCGCGCGCGACGCCGGCCCGGAAGCCCGCGACCCTGAGAGCAACCCTGACCCTCCAGGCAGCACAGGGGACGCAGGCGGCGGCGGCGGCGGCGAGGCCGTGTCGGTGGCGCAGGCCGCGCTCGCGGGCATGGCGGAGGCGGGCTACGGCCAGCTGCTGGCGGTGCGCGCCCTGCCGCCGCTGCTCGCCGCGGCCGCCGGCACAGGCCCCGACCCCGCCGCCGGCCCCGCGCAAGGGCTGGCGCCGGGCGCCGCCGCCGCCGCCGCGCGCGTGCCCGCGCCGCCGCCGCCGCGCTGGGCGGGCGGCCTGGCGCTAAAAGCCCTGGAGGGCATGGCGGGGCGGGGCGACGCGCAGCTCCGCGCCGGCGTCGTGGCCGCGCTGGCGGGCGCAGCGCCGGCCGCGCTGGCAGCGGCGGCCGCGCCGGCGGCGGGCGCCGCGCCGGCGGCGGCCGCGGAGGCGCTGCTGGGCGCGCTAGCGGCGGGCGACGCGGCGGTTGCAGGCGCGCCGGCACTGGCGCCGGCGCTGGCGGTCGCGCTGCTGCAGGCCGCGGCCGATCTAGCGCAGGTGTGGCCTCTTGGTGAACGCATGCGTTCATCACAGCTGTGCTCAAGCCCGCGCCTGATGAGGCTTGTGTCACGGGTGGTCTGCGGTTATTTGCTGTATGCAACATGCTCGGACCGGGCGGGTCAGCTGCTTCGCGAGGGGAGCACGCATTCTTGCCGCTTGCATGCCGAGGACCATGAGAAAACGTGCGCGCGCATGCACCGCGCCCCCCTGGCATGCATGACACGCGAAGCGCGGCTGTCTGACAGGCATGCGCGGCGCGCAGGCCGGCCGCGCGGCGCCGCCGCGAACGGCCGAGGCGTGCGCGCGCGCATGCGGCGCGGCCACCGCCGCGTGCGTCAGCGCGGCGGCGCAGGCGCCGCCCGCGGCCGCGGCCGCGCTGCTGCTCGTGGCGGCCGCGCAGGGCCTGCCGGCCGCGGGGCTCGGGCCTGCGTCGCCGCGCTCGCGCCTCGGCGCGGGGCCCGACGCCGGGTCGTGCCACGTGGCGTCGGCGGCCGCGGCGGTGGCCGCGCTGCGGCCGGGCGTGGTGGTGGGCGCCGACGCGGTGACGCTGCTGCGCGCGGCGCTTGCGCTGGCTTTGGACGCGCCGGCGCCCGCGGCGGCGGCGGCAGCGGCGGCGGCGGCTGCGAGCCTGCTCAACAAATGGGAGGCGGGTGCGCAGAGCGCGAGGACCACCGACACCTGATCACACACGGGCTGCTCAGCCGCCTTGCACGGAGGCCATGCCGTCACCACGCAGTGCTGCTGCGTGCGGGACGCGCACTGCAGCGGGGTGGCTTTGACCTGCCCGCATGTCTCCAGTCAGCGCGGGCTCTGCAGGTACAGGCCTCCTTGAGCGGCGTCGCAACAAGACTTGCAGCGACAGAAGCCTCAGGCGCCCACCAACCTATCTGACCCTACCCGTCGGCCGAGCGCCCGGGCCGCGCGCGCGTGCCGC
>JAABUH010003245.1_pt1 | contig 14261 bp, 18 predicted proteins | sample 5559121 | NCBI WGS metagenome assembly JAABUH01 (sample SAMN10711871, study PRJNA513364) | rock metagenome | isolation source: Antarctica rocks | place: Antarctica: Victoria Land, Battleship Promontory nord | collected 2015-12-28 | reverse complement strand
TACGTTCTCATACGTCCCCGACAGTACCTTTGACGCTGGACCCTCTTTGCCTATCAATTCGCCACCTTCGGCCACGATCGCCAGTCGTAGGAGTTGGACGTCGGGCCTTATCACTGGTCGGCGTAGCACCCTGACACTCTGCGTGTGACCCAATGACGTCTTGGATCCTTTCCAATCGTCAATGGTACCTCGTCCGTCCAAAGAACCGTTCTCCAGTCTCTCTGCATGTTATCCCCGACCCACTGGAGCCGTTTGACGCGTGTACAATCGGTAATGGGAGGCGCGTGTCGCAAAATATGACGCTGTAGCCCATCCTCAGCGGCAATCTTCCGTATCGTGCTTCGAGAGCACCCCTCTTGGCTTGCCAAGGACTCAAACGTAGTAAGACGGTTCGTTTCAATTGTGGCTAGGATCCCTTTACGGCGTTTGGGCTCATGCATGAAGGGCCGACCAGAGGGAAGGGTATAGGTGGACTTGCCGAGTTCAAGCCACTCGTCCCAAAGCCTCCGACTTGTAGTCTGCTTTACAGCCGTCTATTTCTCGGTATGAAGCCCGGAATCACGATAGGCAATGACTCTACCACACTCAAAGTCACTTGTGTTGCTTGGAAACATGATATCCATGCATAGAAAGGTCACTAAGACAACGCGGAGACTGTGGAAGAGGGGCCACACTGCTCGGAATTAGTCGGCGAATAGCCAATTAATAACGGCGATACTGTACCCCGAACTCGCTCCTCGAAATGCCACACTTCATTCGCCATGCCAAGGCCCACGGCAATACCATTCGCCCGAAGACCCGGGTTTCCTTATCTGATAAAAGGGTAATTTTGGGCCGAAAGCAGGGCGGGTCCCAAAATCTGCGAGGGGGAAAGCCCTATCTGACAAGTCGCAACATCGTGCTCCATCCCTTTCCCATCTTGCGGCATTTCCTGCACCTCACTCTGAGTATTACAATCCCAATAGCTTTCTTCCGCTACATCGAGGTTTAGGGAGAGCAATGCGGCTCTCCACCTCACTCACTCTACTCGCACTGCCCTTGATGGCTCAAGCTGCAGTTCTTGAACACTGGTGGAACATCTCGTATGCTACCGCCAATCCAGATGGGGTTGGTCATCCGCTCTCATCCCCCGAATTGATCTCATCGATGACCGTTCCCTCAGCTTTTCGAGCGCCGGGTGATTGGCGTCAACGGATCTTGGCCGTAGGTCTCCTCTCCCGCTACGGAAGCTGATGATTTTCGCAGTCCTCCACCTCTCACCTCGCACCAGGGCGACACGGTCCTCGTCCACGCCTTTAATGGTCTCGGTGACGACACACTCGGGACGGCTCTTCATACCCACGGCTTGTCTTTCAACGGGACTAATTACTATGACGGGGCCGTCGGCATCACCCAATGCACGATCCCAATGAACCAGAAATTGGATTATTACATCGACACCAGCTTGCAGGTTTGCGAACTTCTGTGACCTTTCCGACACCTGTTGATGACTGCAGACGGGGACGTACTGGATCCACGGGCATTATCTCGGACAATACGTCGACGGCCTTCGCGCACGTTGGTCAATCTAGGACAGGCGAGGATAATTGCTGAGGTCATGGGTGTCAGCGTTCATCGTCATGCCCAACAACGCGACGGGAAGAAGCGATAATACTACCTGGGACGACGAGTACACGTTGATCGTAGGTGACTGGTGCGTCAAATCTTGATAGGCTTCCACATTATCGACCCTAAGAGAACTAACCGGGATCGATGGCAGGTACCATGATGAACATTCGAAACTCCTGAACGACTTTATGGACTGGAGGAACCCGAATGGCGCTGAGCCTGTACCCGGTAAGTGATCCATCCATTCATCCTTACCCTCTGCCTCGCTGTGCAACCCAGCACTGTCTCCAGTAGTCATCACGGACTTCCCCAAAGCTCCCCTTCCCCTGCGGGTCGGATCGCTCGGTTGCAGCATCTCACTGACACGTTCCTGTAGATTCTGCGGTCATCTACGTGGTCAAAGACGGCGACTATTTCCCGTCCGCCGATGCCATCAAGTCCGGGGCAGCCGTCAACAACAACGCGACGATCCCTTTCGGAGCGGGGAAGACCTACAAGATCCGCATCATCAACATGTCTGCGCTTGCGAGTAAGTGTTGCCTTCATCCCCCTTTTCGCTAGTCTTTGTTGAGGCTAAGCTCTTCCCCAGTGTTCTGGATCGCTATCGACCAGCACGATATGTTCATTATCGAGACAGACGGAGTAGAGCTCGAGCCGTACCCGATTGACCAGCTCACTATCGCCGTTGCTCAGCGGTATTCGATCCTCGTCAAGGCGAAGAATGACACCTCGACCAACTACGCGATGACCATCATGCAGGATACAGACATGTATGCGTTCCCTACTTCGTAGCGAAACGAGCTGATTAATGTACAGGTATGACAGTGTCCCAGATACACTTGTGATCAACAATACGCTGCAGATCGTATATGCTGAAGGCAATGCTGCGGCCCCGCAGATCGAGTATGACACCATCTCTACTCTCAAAGACACCGAATTCGTGCCGGTTCAGCAAGCTCAAATGGCGCCCGCAGACATTGAATATCGGCTTGACGTGTTTTTCGATGTGAGTGATCCTTCTGGAAATCAAAGAGAGATGCTGACGAGGGTCCAGACATACGATGATGGAGCCAACCACGCTTCATGTGAGTACAGTTTGCTTGTCTGGACGTCCTCTGCTCATTGCTTGATCCAGTCAATAACATGTACGTTGATCAGTCAGTCAGCAAGTGAGTGCTTATTCAGGCTTAGTACCTTCTCGTCACCCAAAACGCCGTCAATCTTCACTGCCCTCACCATGGGAAATGACTCGTTCCTATCCCCGGTCTATGGCGCACAAACCAATGCGTTTGCCTATCCCCACATGGCCAACATCCAGTTGACAGTGTATAACTGGGATACTGGGTTCCACCCCTTCCATCTTCACGGGTATGTCAAGGCTCACCCACGGAGTTCAAGTCTGAGCAGGTCAATGCCTGTAGACACGAATTCCAGGTTGTCAGCAAGAGCTTCGACGTGACGTCAAACGACCCGACAATCAACCCGCCTCTTGTAGAAGGGCAGAGCAACCCCTCCAGGCGAGATACCATCACCATCCCGCCGACCGGAAACGTGGTATTGCGCTGGAGAGCTGATAATCCAGGAGCATGGTTCTTCCACTGCCACGTGCGTCCTTGTCTCCTCGGCGCCGGGATGGAAGCTCATTTTGCGCATGGGAATAGATCGATTGGCATCTGAGCAGTATGTCATTCTTTCCCTTCCTAACATTTCCTGCTAAGATGATCAGGTGGACTGGCAGCGGTCTTCGTCGAAGCTCCCGAGAAGTTCCAGGAAAGCACGACGATTCCGCAAGTCTTTTACGATCATTGCAAATTTTGGGATCAACCGACTTCTGGCAATGTCGTCGGGTTGAACTCCACGACTGACTTCAACGGTCAGCCTTTGGGTCCGTACCCGGCTGTCATGGTGCGTGTTGTCCTCCTCCTCTTGCTTCTCCGCTCCCTCTCAGGTCACACTCCGATCTCTTGGCATTCGGCACTCGCTTGTCCTCGCATTGACTGATCCGTCCTAAGGGGTGGACCCCAAAGGCCATCGGCGCTCTTGCCGGCACCATCCTCACCACGCTGATCGGTTTCGCCACGGTCATCTGGTACGGCTGGGCTGGACTGGACGAGGGCGAGCTCGAGGAGGAAGTGAAGAGGAAGATAGCGACGAAGCAGACTCGTGGGAGTCTGCTTACGAGGTTGACGAGGAGGGACTGATGTGCATACTGCTTGCTTCTATACGTCATTCGAGCCAGAAGATCAGGAGAGGAGACTCCTCTGCCCGCATGTATGGGTAGCATGATGACGAGAGCTGGGACTTGAGCATGTACTCATACCTCTGCAGTGACACTAACGCGCCCGAAGCAGGAAAGCATGCTCAATTAGTCTAGATCAGGGATATACATTGACAGAGATATCATGACTTTGAGCGTCGAACATGATGTTTATTCACCGTTACTCACAGGAACGAACACAGCTCTGCCTATGCATTCAGTATACCGGCATTTGAACGGTCAGTGTCGAGGACTTTTCGGCAGTAGTCGCTCGGCGGACTGGGAAAAATGACGGCCATACCCAACACACGGACGGAGTGACGACGACCGCCAACCGTCAGGAAATGGGTGATCTCCAGGTAAGCGTTGACATTTAGCGTTCTTGCATGACCCTCGATCGTATTTGTACGTAGATCCGCAGATTATGCTTTTGGACCCGAATGTCAAAGGCTTGATCATACGGCATATGACGAATCATCCGATATGCGAGGTGGTACGGCGGGTGATATCATTCTCAACCCCTCTTCGACCGACTCTCCCATTTAAATCCATCAAAGTCCAATCCCAGCCCTTCGAAATGCAGGCTCTTTAGCTGGACTTCCTTGCTCAGGCTCGTGAACTCGTGAGTCCGTTCCTTCTCCGTCGGGATCGGCGGGATCGGGATGTGCGCAGTCGAGCGAGGTAGACGTGGACTATTGAGCATGGAGAAGGAAGTCGGGGCTGCAACAGGGGTTTCCGCGTGGAAGTACAGGTGGATGAGGTTTCAGGGGTATCGACCAATGGTGGAGAAGGCATGCGTGGATCACGCAGCTCAACAGGAGAGGCGAGACCTTCGGGTATAGGGATATGCGGGGTGATGGGTTGTCCGTCGGGTTCCGAGGCGGATGAAGAGCGCGATAGTGAGTCGTGCGAAGAGTCAGAATTCGATCCAACGGGTTGAGCTTGCTTATCGTCCACTGGTTGCAGCTCAACCACCGTTGACAGCTGTACCTCGACAGCGGCAAGCAGTGGACCCATCACGATAGCTTCGACGCTATGTCTAGACGTATTCGGCACGACAACTACCCCGACTCGTGCTGCCGGAGCAGTCCCGAGGAACTCCTGGAGCGAGACACCTGGATTTCGCCGGGTTCGAGGGGAGACATGCTTGAACGCGGCGTGTGGGACCTCCGCGTCGTATCCGAAAACGCTTGATGTTTCGGATTCGGCGTCGTCGGCATAATTGGTTGGGCGGATGAATTGGCGGGCTCATCAATGCTCGGTGCGGTGGTACCGAACTTTCACTCCGAGCCGGAGACATCAGAATGGATACGGTGTCTTGTGAATGGAGCGGAGGGGCAAAGCGAAGCCCGGGCTAAGGGGGACAGCACTCTCCTTGATCCTGGCTGCTTTCTCCAATCAATATGCTTCGGGCAACTCCGGGACACTTGGGATTATCTCAAGCCCTGCCATCCCCGGCGGCTTCTTCTTGAACGCCGCGCTCATCTTCGACAAGGAAAACCTCTTGCTCAATCCTCGACCGCCATCGGACGACCTCGAGGTTGGCGTATCCGGATACCCATCGGCCTGACCTGATGACGAGGCTGTGGCCAAACCTGGCGAGGGAGACTCTTTGGGTGCCTTGAAGTCGATACGTAAGCTCGGCTTGGACTTGGCCCACGATAAGGGACCCTTTGACCGCCTCTCGACCTGCACCCGCTTCTCGGTCGGAGGTGAAGCGGAGAAGAAGAACGTTTTGAGGCTCTTTTGCTTGCGAACGACCCCGAGACTGGCGGGTAGTGGCGGGACCTCCTCCTCGTGTGAGATGATTGGCTCGATCTGCGCAGCCAAGGTTGAAGTGAGGGACATTGAGCGGGGTTTCGAAGGTCGGCGAGGAGCGGGAGCTGCCATGACGGACGAGGCTAAATCGGCCCGAAGCGGCGGAGAAGGTCTTCGGGGTGGCGCCGCTGTGCTCGACGGTACTTGCGGCGGCGATACGAAGGTATCGCTGGCTAGTCCTTGTTTCTACCACCGGCTCGAAGATGACAACGCTCGGGAGCAATGCCTCGAAGTCCTTCTCCACCTCCGCCATCTCTTCCGTCACCGTCATCATCGGCCCCGCCATGTCCCTCTGCATCATAGGCGAATCAACCATCTCCCTCTCCATCCCTGCAGACTCCTTTGCCCAACCTCGCCATCGACAACCCGACACATCCGTCTCTCCCGATCGGCAACAACCTCACTCCGTCTCTTCGGCATGACCACGCCCGCTCGCATCCCCATACCGCCACCTCGCCGAAATACAGGCGGAGGGAGGACGACCGAGCTCGAGCCGGAGCTCGATGAAACGCCTGTCCGGGATGCATTCTGGCGGGGTTCGGTTTGCTGAGGGGGAGGCGGCGGCTGTGATATGAGGGCTTCGGCTATTGCCTTTGGTGGTATGATTGTCGGTCGGGGTTGCGGAAAGACGACGAGTGGTCGAGGTGGCGGGATGGGGTAGAGCGTTACCTCCTCACACTCATCTACACCTCATCAGGCCAATGTATCACCTTCTTCCGACGTTATCAGCTCTACCTCCGGCAACGTCCTGATCCTCTCCTAACCAATCTCATCCACCAGCTCCTCCTCATCTACTGCCATGGGCGGAAGCGGAGGTGGAGGAGCCTTTCTCAAAGCTCGCTTGTCGTATCTCGGCTTGCTGATTTGAGGCACCGCGTCCGCTTGAGTGAGGTGAGAAGCGGCGGACATGGGGATGGGGATGACGGTGCGGCGGAGGCGGGAGAAGAGGGAGGTACCGGAGCGGGAGCGGTGGGGCGGGGGCGACTGCGGGTCACGAGGGGGTGAGCTGGATGAGGGGTTCTTCGAAGGGATGAACGGCGTCGTGATAGACGGAGAAGCGAAGGAGTTGCTCATATCGAATCCGAGGTCGGAGGATCGCTCGCTCCTTCAGTGATCGCCACGAGCAGATGTCTGTCACAGGGGCTCGAGATTGGTTCGGCTCTGGTCGAACGCTTGATTTCCCAAGCATAAGTGATTGTCGTCCTCGGTACAACATAAGATCGTTCATCGAGGAGAACACTGGTGCCGTTGACAGCCTCGGGCCCACTTTCTGCTTGTCCGTCACAACGCCAGCCCCGCTTCGCCAGCTTACTCGGAATACTGATCTGCCGACCGCCGAGCCATCTCAAATGATGACGGCGGGTTCGAGAATCGTCACTGCACACCGGTTCTGCGGTCGGTGCTCTGGACGCGATATTGGTACCGGGATCTTTGCGTTGAAGTGACTCCGTGGTGAGGGTTCAGCGAGCGTCATGATCCTTGATCCTGCAACAGGCCCCGTTTGGAGGAGGTCTGAGCGTCGACTTTTACAAACGTCCGGAGGGTTTGGAAAGTCCAGGCGCGTGTTTGGGGTTAAGGCATTTGCTTGTTTCGCCTGGATAGCTGTCGTCCGAAGGTCCACCGACATGTCCGTCGTGCTCAAAAGACCAAGCTTGCCCGAGACCGCTCGTCCCCGTTCCATTGGCATCACTACTGTCCGGACCTAGTTGTATTTCATGCAAACTCAAAATCATTTTAAACCCGTCGGCGTCGAGACAAAGAGATGTCCCACTGGTCACATCTCCCCAGCGGCGTACACCCCTCCTCCCCATCTTCCCCTGAGTGGAAGGGATAGGGAATTGGCAGTCCACACTTAGACAAACGAGTGTCATGTGTTGGAATCGGGATTAGGGACTGGTGTCACCTAGTGCATCGTGGTGTTGAGGGTTCGATTGGGAATCGGACCCCTGTGGGAGTATGGAACTCACAATATGCACTACCGGTTTTGCTGCTTGATCACCCAAATCGGAATCCCGGCTGTAATCCCGATACATCTAGGCGCGCGGAGTAATGTCTCAAGCGAGACCCCGATGCAATCCTGTGGTTCTCGTCAAAGGAAGCACATGGTAACGCACTGACTCATACTCGACAGTCAGACCGAGAGCATGAGGAATATGTATGCGCATGACGATATGTACAGATAATGTCAGGTGAATACGCTATGCCAAATGTATATCTCTAGAATAAGAATGATCCCAAGATGATCGCTGCTAGTCCGACGATGCTGATCCCACCGGCTCGACTCGCCGAGGACTTGCTACTCGTCGCATCCGCTGCCGCTCCGTTCGTCGCGGCAGAGGACGAGGCAGAGGCTCCGGCGGTGGCGGTGGCGGTGACAACGTGTGCTGTTGCCGTGGTACCTGTATGACTGGACGTGACCGCACTGCTGGATCCTGAAGAAGTCGCCGACGAATTGGACGTCGCATTCATCGTCGACGAGGCGGAAGATGACACTGTACCATTCACGGTCCCAGGTGTGGGCGTAGCGGAATCAGAAATGCTAGAGACGTCTGGGATCGTTGTCGATACGCTGCTGGCCGAACTGGTGATGGCTCCGGCGAGGTTCGCAAAGCCGACCGCAGGGGGATTGTACCGGTATACCGAATACACGTTCTTCAACGCAGTATCACCGACGATCCATTGTACCGGTGAATTAGATGGAAGGGCCTGGATGAAAGCTGCACCCGTGCACATGGTCTTGTCTGACGAACCTGACGGATAGTGTCCGAGGTTGAAGTCCTGATCGGATATCTTGATGGTGAAACCGCCAATAGTGATCTTGAAATCGATGGTGGTGGTACACGGGTACTCGTAGTAGTTGGCATAGGAACCGGTCATTAATTGCGAGCCGGGAATGTTGCTGTAGATGGAAGCGATGACGGATGATGGTCCGCCAATCAGGGTCGTGCCGGTGTCGATGGCGGCGATGCTGGAGGAGCCAAGGGAGACGGCGTTGCCCTGGATGGTCATACCTAGCAAAGCGACTTCAGCCACACCCACCGCAAATTTGCAGCTAGACTCACTATCCATCGAGACCTGCCAGTATTGGGCGTTTGACGAGACCGAGACATAGGTGACGGAGCCGGAGTACTTGGACGAATCTACAGTGACGTCAGGATTGCGGATGTGGATCACAATATATGACGCACCGAGATAGCCAAAGGTCGCCTCCCCTCCACTCGCCTCATTCGGAGTCGCACCGGAGACATCTCGATACCGTTCCAGGTAAAACGCGAATAGAGGTTGCGACCAAGAGGAGCTCTGCGCCATCGTGATCCACCACGGTACGGCTAACGAGTATCCGATCAGCACGATCTCCTCTTCTAGGGCATACGAGACGTACCCTTAGAATAGGCCAGATCTTGCCAGCTGAGCCCCATGATCCCGCTGACCGAGGTACTGATTAACCCGGCAGAGATACTGCTACACGCCGCAAACGTCTGGGACGCTACCGAGTAATGACCGAGGGAGACGAGGTCCTGTACCAGGTTACCGGAAGCCTGGCCCGAGCCGTACGAGATGGCGAAGGTGGAATTCATCCTAGATCCCTCATCAGTGTTATACAGACGCATGGTGCTAAAGAGACGTACGCAACCGAAGTGGACGATTGAGACCCATCGTACATGTTCATCCCATTACATCCGAGACTACAAGAACTCGAGGCGATCCACAAATCCGACGAGCCGGTATCCAGTATGATTTGGAAATCATGAGCTGGAGTACCGATGGATACTGAACCGGAATACGACGCGTCGAGATTATGGTCCGCCAGGTCGACCTCTCCGGACCGCTTCCTCAGCTCTCCTGCCAGAAGAGATCCGAAGTTGCCTTCACCACTGTTGTAACGGGTATCCACTTTCGCTGCCTCACGTAGGAGCCAGGTGGGATCGGGCTTGTCTCGTAGGTGTATCCGATCTCGGTGGCCGCGCGGGCGGTGTTTGCAGCGAGCAGCATGACGGGCACGCTTGATGTAGCTCTCGGAATGGGTGAGGGAGACAGAGGCACCGCGCTTGGCATATGACACCGGGGATGGAGAAGGGTTAGGCTGGAGGAGGGGGAGTGCGAATGGTTCGGGCTCGGGCTTGGATTTGGCGAGGCCCGTTGCCGAAGCGAGGAGAAGAAGGAGGATAAGGATCATGACGAGAAATCTCGCCCGACTTGGGGCTTCTGAGTCTACCGACAAAAGGTCAGAGATGGAAACGGCATGGTTTGAGCCGCGACTTACTACGCGGTGGGGCGAGAAAGGAAGGGGTAGCGATGCTGATTGGGTTGTTTCAGCACAGCTCTGGTGATCGCCATAGGGGTAGACAGCGGAGCTGTGAATGTCACACTACTCACCTTTGAAGGGCTTGGTAGCGAGGTGAGAGGTACTGCGCAGCAGTTTTGGGGGAAAGTGATTACTCGACCAGCGAGTTTGACCTGTGCTCGATCAACGAGCTAGTCCTGGATTGGCTGTTTGATTGAAACAGATCGTTCTGTCAAATGACGGTCGCAAAGTGAACTATATCGACCGGGATAGCGGGATCTGTAGGAAATTCATCACCTCGCCCAATGCGAAATCACCGATACGTAATGACCCCTACGCCCGGGCGTGATGTTGTCCCGTTCCGTCGCCGGGTGTGCGTATCGTTATGATCGGTTTCAGGGACGAGCTGGAGTCTCCGCTAAGACCTGGCGGATGCAATGAATACGAGCGAGTCGACGATACATGTGAGAAGTAGGGACCAGGTTGGACAGGCAGTGAATAGGCCTTTGTTAACCGAGAACGAACACATCTTGATACGGCTGAAATTCACAGCGAGAGACGGCGCGTCGGAGCTTAGATGGACACAGTTCCAACCTGAAACATGCCCCTTGTTCTGCGCTTTCACCAAATTGCACAGCATTACACTCTACCGTCACCATCACCGAACATCACAGCACGAGCCGGAGCAGCAATCACTGAGTCATGCCGCATAATGAGGATGATCTGGCCATCTGGGATTCCGATAGGGGGGGGGGTCACCGAAACGAGACGCGACGAAACGCGGCCGAATTCAGCAACCCTGAAACAGATTATGACGTGGACTTATTTCCGGAGACCGGGACAAGCCCTATCTAAATTTCCCGTTTAGGCTGTTGGAGTTGGGGTCCCCGGAAAGACTTTGCATTCCTGTTGATGCAAAGGCATGACTTGGTGATACCTCAGTCTTGAAAGCTTCGGTATTGGTGGCGACAAAGTATTTCATTGCTGCGACAACAGTCTGTATTGTAAGACACTGTCAATTTGAGAAGCAGCAGCCGAACATGAGCTCCCAGTTGGACTACTACTATATCGGGTTTGACGTGTGAGTATGCGCTGAAGCTTTGCAATCATCTCTCGCACTCCGTGTTCGGAAGGGCGAGCTTCGCTTAAAGTTGTTCACAGGGGTACAGGCTCAGGTCGAGCTTGCCTCGTAGACCGAACGGGCAAGCTTATCGCGGAGCATTCCCGTACATTCCTCTCATTCAGTAACTTCCTGTGCTGACTACTCTGTCATCTGTAGAGGCGACCAAGACTCACCGCTCGCCTACTGATCCTCGCATATTCGAGCAGTCCACCGAAGACATTTGGGTAGCCCTTTCGAAATGCTGTCGAAACATTCTCCAAAGCTCCCATATCCCCCCGTCCTCCATCAAGGGTCTCGGCTTCGACGCGACCTGCTCCCTTGCTGTAGTCGATCGAAGCGGGAAGCCCGTGAGTGTGAGCCGAACGGGAGAGACGGAGGAGGACGAGACCGATGGAAATCTGGGCAAGGATGGGGAGTGGAATATTGTGCTTTGGGCGGATCACCGGGCTGAGGAGGAGGCGGAAAACATCAATGGGACTGGAGAGGGCGTTCTAGGTTTCGTTGGGAATACTATGAGTGTGAGTACTCCCAGATCGCGTGAAATATGCTGATTCTTCGGGGACAGCTTGAGATGGAGATCCCGAAAACGCTTTGGCTCAAAAATCATATGCCGCAAGCAAAGTTCAAGGACTGCATGTTCTTCGAGTCCGCCTCTTCCCCTCCCCTCCCAGCTCAGGACTGACTCTTGTCAGCCTGCCGGACTACCTCACCTACCGAGCTACGACTTCGCTGGCTCGCTCGGTCTGCTCTCTAGCGTGTAAGTGCTCCTTCGTGCCGCCAGGAGCTACCATGTCGCACGCTTGTGATGGGGGAAAGACGGAAGTCAGCCGTGATGGGTGGTCGGCTCGGTTCTTCGAAAAGATCGGTACGTCATCCAAATGAGGGAGCTCGATAGCTGAGAAGCGGTGTCAGGGCTGGGCGAGATGGCGAAGGACGACTTCGAACAGATGGGAGGCATTCCGGGGAAGAACGGGCTCGTCCTTACCGCGGGGCAGCCGGTGGGCGTGGGGTTAAGCAAGGCGGCAGCGGAGGAGCTTGGACTTCTTGAAGGGACTGCTGTCGGAAGTGGTGTCATTGATGCGTACGTGCTCTTGCTGCTGCGATCCGTGCAGGGCTGATTTTGGCCCAGATACGCCGGCTGGATCGGTACTGTTGGCGCTGTGGCGTCGACAGCCAGCGGAAAGCCAGAGAGTACACCTACCTTGGAGGCTGCGGGACATCGGCTGGCCGCGATTGCCGGGACGAGTACTTGTCATATCGCGCAGAGCAAAGAGGGAATCTTGGTTCCAGGGTGGGTCTCATCTTGCGACTAGGGCGTTGTACTCAGCTGATTCCATCGTCTCCTAGTGTGGTGCGTGTTTCTCAATTACCGAGCATGAAGTATGCCATACACGACGAACTGAACCTATCATATTACCAGTGGGGTCCTTATCGCGACGCGGTCTTCCCCGATCTGTGGATGAATGAGGGAGGGCAATCTGCTACCGGCCAAGTAAGTCCTATCCACCTCCCTCGACTACTTGCACGATCGGCCTGAGCTACCACGGCCACTGCATATTTCAATCACCCTCTACCCCTTCCCGTTTCCTCAGATATGTCGCTGATCCTCAATATAGCTCATTGAGTTTATAATATCGACCCACCCCGCTTACTCTCGCCTGCAAGAGATCTCGAAAAAGACGGGCAAGAACACGTTCGAAATCCTGGACAGCAGACTTATTGAGATGATGAAGGATCACGGAGCAGAGACCTTGAGTATGCTGGTTTCAAAGGGCTGCTAGGGGTGAAGCTGATAGCATAGCGCATTTGACGAAGAACTTGCATTTCTATCCTGATCTTGTGAGACTTCTCCAACTCGCCGGAGTACCATAACTGACCTGGGTCCTCCGACAGCACGGTGAGTTGGACCAGGGCGGCAATCAGCGACGAAATCGCTCCAGAGGTGTCCCGGGAACAGCTCTGACCTTCCAACAGGGAACCGCTCGCCTCTCGCCGATTCGCGGATGAAGGGAATGATCACGGGTCTTACTCTAGACGGCGGCCTCAGCGATCTTGCCGCGAAGTTCAACGTAACTCTGGAAGTGAGTATCGCAGGCATATCATGACTCCTTCGTCTCGCGTCGTGAGATGCTGCTACATACTGAGATTCGTTGTAGGCCATTGCGCTCCAGACGAGACATATAGTCGAGGAAATGAATGACAAGGGTCACAAGATTGACTCGATATACATGAGCGGTGCGTGTCTTCCATACCTCGACCTTCCCATCCGCGCTTCGGCCACTTCGATTTTTCAATGATCTTCGTCTTCCTCTCTTCAAACCTCCATTACCCTACAGTCCGACCATGTGATGGTAGCTGATGCTTTCAACACAGGGTCACAAGCAAAGAACGGTCCCCTGATGCGTCTCCTCGCCACTGTCCTGCAGATGCCCATCATCATCCCGCCTCAACCCTCAGCCGCCGTCGTCCTAGGAGCGGCGATGCTCGGTCGCTTCGCTCATGACCTCTCGACATCGCGTGAAGGCAAACCCATTACCACTCAATGCGACGCGAAAGAAGCGATGAAAGTGGGAGACCGATTATGGGACGTGATGGTGGAGATGACTCAGCCTGCATATCGGATCGAACCGAGGACGGGAACGGATGGACGGAGGGAGAAGAAGTTGCTGGATGTGAAATATAAGATCTTTAGGGAGATTATCGATGTGCAGAGGAGGTGGAGGGGGATGGTGGCGGAGGCGATAACTCCTTAGTGACTATCATTGCGGAGATGGGACATAAAGAGGCATTATATATATAGAAAACATTGCTGGCAATGCACCAAAGCCGTTGCTAGTTCAGGGGCGGAACTCCGTCGCTCGACTCCGTCCCGGAACTGGAATCGATCGCCACCGAAATTTCCTTCGGCAGAGACGATTTCGCGGCCCCTCGGCTAAGGGACACTCGGCCGAACCCTCAACCCTCTTGGCGGGTCCCCCCCCCTCTAGCCTCCACGTCGACCTCTCCGTTCCATTACGATCCCTTTCGGGCATCATTCGGGCTCTGTCAAGCCATAGCCAAAACCGATTCCGAGGATAACAAGGGGAACTTCCCATACGGCGCCCCGCATCTACTCGATTCCGTGTATTCCGTTATCCATCACACTACATTCCACCCCCACCAATATATCA
>JAABUH010003244.1_pt1 | contig 14264 bp, 24 predicted proteins | sample 5559121 | NCBI WGS metagenome assembly JAABUH01 (sample SAMN10711871, study PRJNA513364) | rock metagenome | isolation source: Antarctica rocks | place: Antarctica: Victoria Land, Battleship Promontory nord | collected 2015-12-28 | reverse complement strand
TGTGCATTGGCCAAAGCCCGGTCGTATACCAGTATTGGTTCGGATATTCACTCCTCCATGCTGTGTCTTACTTTTAACGAGTTATGGTCTGATGCAGCTCACGTGGACCTACACGACTGAGACTCCTCCCGAGGAGCAATCGCTCGCAGCGATGAAGTCAGTCCTTCTTTCGATTGATCAACGTGCCACTCGGGTTGAGAAAGTAGGGCAGCTGCAGATGGCGGCGCACTTGCCTGGTCGACGGGTACAATGTATGGCAACACGTCAGAGAGACCAAGATGGCGCGAAGTGTTGTCCTGCTCAGATCTCTCAAGTCATTGGCCACGCGACTAACAGGGCTAGTGTCCGGAGTACAGAGAGAAGGTAGTCTTGATTGTCAAAGGCGGATACCATACTACCAGCAACATCCCATTCACCTCGTACGCCCGGTCTCGTCCTTTCTCTTCCCGTCAAAGCGGCTGATCAAATAGGCTGGACGAATATCGGTCCGAGCTCCAAGCCCGTCCGCGATATCCTTGGTTCCAAGCAAGCAAGTGGAAATTGACAACCTTGCCCGTTTCCCGCCGGGGCAAGATTTCGACGAGGTATTCATCCGACTCAAGACGCTAAGGGAGGAAGGATGGTTCAGGGAGATCGGGGTTTGCGATTTGAACGTCGAGAGCCTTGAGAGGGCCAGCAAAGTAAGCTCCTGGACTTCGCATACCCGCTCATCGAAGGTCAGATCGTGGATATCGCGGTGATAGAGACAGAGGTCTCACTTTGGTCCTCCTCTTCCGATATTCGCTCCGTCATCTCCTGGTCTTTATCCCATCGTATCCCCCATCCCCGCGTATTCTCCTCTCGGCCGCGGCTTTCTCGTCAGGAAGTACAAGGATCCGAGGGAGGTTGAGGGGTTTAACGCCCTGTCTCCGAGATTCCGGAAAGAGGCATTCGAGCAGAATATGAGGCTCGTAGAAGCGGTGAGGCGATCGCGGGGAGGAAGGGTATTTCCCCTGGGAACCTCGCGCTCGCTTGGCTACTAGCTGTCAATCCTCTTGTGAGTACTCGCATCGAGACCGGGATTGATAGGCAGAACATTCCTATCCCCGGCTCGTCGAAAGTTGAGAGGGTGAATGAGAACCTCGCGGCTGGTCAAGTCGAATTCACGGAAGGGGACAGGTATCCGGAGCAGGAGGACGGTATCCTGAGTTGATGGAGAACATGCAGATGCAATAAAGAGGACATGGCAAAGCTCACCACCTTATCTCGAAAGAGGCTGCTGCGACGTATGTGAGTAAATCGAGTCACATAGTTCTTTACACTCTGTTTTGAACGGGAGATTGTCTCTTCCGCATCTCGTCACGGGGGAGAACCGTACGAATGGCCAAGCATGACCCGGTAGGAAGTAAGGCGTATCCATCTAGTATCAAGTCGGAGGGTCATCAGTGATCTCGGCCATGGCGGAGAAAGAAACACTGCATCCCGTGCGCTCAGGAATGGGCTAATCCATGTGAAGAAAGTCCAAGTAGGACATGTGGGAAGGATGTTGAAACCAATCATCACTTCGTGGACACGGGAGGAACGGCCGGTAATCCTGTCCGAGTCAGTGGCGACATCAGTAGAGCACTGGAGTCGGTGAGGGTAGTGTCAATTCAGTCTGCTCGATGTCAGTATCGAAGATCGAACCATGATGCGTTGAAGGGTGTCCTCACAACCCAAAACTTTCTCGTCTCGACACAGTCCTCGAACCTCTGGAATCCTTGACTGCAAGCCAGCCAAATCACCACTGCGTTCGAAGGTGATCATGTCTCTGAGAAGGGAATGGGAGGAGAAGACGGACCGAGCTCGATATCTGACAGCTGTTGGCTCGCTCATGTATGCCATGCTTGGCACTCGACCGGATTGCGCATACCCTGTTGGTCTGCTTGGACGATTTGCGAGCGACCCATCTGAGACACACTGGCGGGGAACCTTGTCAGTGTTCGAGTAGCTCAAGCACACGAGCGAGCTTGGGATCACTGACTCAAGAGGAGGCTCACAGCTCGATGGGTACAGCGATGCTGATTTTGCCACAAGCGATCCCGATCGACGACGAGTCACCAGTGGGTATGTCTTCAGACTCTGGGGAGGAGCCATCAGCTGGGAGTCCAAGAAGCAACCATCGGTAACGCTTGCCACAGGCGATGCAGAATATGTCGCCCCAGCTCAAGGTGCTCGCGAGCTGATGTGGTTGCGCTCAATCATGAGCGAGCTACACTTTGCCCCTAGCCAGCCAATCACCCTATATGGCGACAATCAGGCTTCAATCTCGATCGCCAAGACCCCAGTTGGACATACTCGAGCGAAGCAGATTGACATCCGGTATCACTACTTGAGGGAGCTAGCTGGTCGAGCGGGACGTAGTCGTTCGCTCGATTCCTCACCATGCTTGGCCTCTCTGCAATCCCAGATCGCTCGGTCAAGTCGACGGCCAGTTTCATTCCTTCAACCTCATTATCTTATTCGGTCAAACTCTCACCTCATTCTCGGTCGATCCCATCCCACACTATGCCAACCGACATCGCTCAAGCCCAGATCGATCGAGCTCACTAAGTTCGAGACAACGGTCACACCGCTCGCCCTGGATGCACCACCTGCATCACGCTTGCTCGAGACTGCATCATCCTTCCTAACCGCGGACGCTCGCAAGCTCAACAAGTGTTACCAGTGCACTCTTTCCCAGCAGAAATGCTCGATCGATCGCGCGCTCAACCGAGACAACTTTGACGACCAGACCCTGGATGCTCACCTTCGACTTCACCGAGGATACCTCAAGCGATTCGATGTCGATCGAGAAAGAAGGTTCGGTCGCCTCGGTTGCTCCCTCGTTCGCTTCGGTCGCTCCCTCCATCAAGACCAAGCCTTCAGATGCGCTTGCTGCGCTCAACAAGGCTATCCTCTCCCTTGAGGTCACCTTGGATGATCTCAAGGCAACTCGCTTGGTTCTCATTCAAGCTTCGATCTCGAAATCCACTTCGGCTTCGACTTCGACTTCGAGCGTCTTCGACCTCGATGTTCTTTGCGACGTAGTACGCCAAATCCGAGAGGTTAGCCTCATGAGGAGATCCTCCCGATCATAAGATTGTGATATGAATGCTGTTCTGTATTTGAGATATTGTTTCTGGCTGAGGTGAAGCGTACGCGCTCCTGGATCTCCCAGGCTGTCGGCTGAAACTTCGAGCAGCAAGTTGAGCCTTGTATCGTTCAATCGATCCATCTACCTGCCCTCTTCACCTTGAACACCCATTCACTAGCGTCTTGCCGTCTCAGTCTCGGGGTTGCCAGATAGCCGAATCCGAACTAGCGCCCCCAGTTTTTGCTCTACCGTCTGGATTCCTTACGGGGCAAAGGGACGGACGATCGGGGACCAGTAGACCTCGGGATGCCGCAAGGTACGCCGTTTCCCCGGGAAATAGCATTGAATCTTTTGTCTAGAAACGGAAGAAGGGGCGAAGTGGTGTCGATTGCGTGCTGGGCCGGCAAGAACCTTGTGCGGGCCGGATTTGCCGAGCCTAAACCACACCATTACCCCACTCCCTGGCGGCATGTGTCACTCCTCGTCCACATGTCGCCAGGGGGGAGAGGATTTGTCCGAAGCGGGGCGCCAAGGGGAACAAGGTCGGCGTTTTGTCCATTACTATGTGCCTCGTCGGTGGAGGCGCGACCCAGAGTGGTGCTCTTCTCCTGTGATTCCGACTTCCTCCCCATCGAATTTGGGAGTTTACAACTAAGACCATCGTTACTTGCAATCCTGTTCACGTTTCTCTACCCGTCCCCTCCCGTCCCACTCGTCCATCATGTCCATCTCATTCCTCACAGAGGTTGACACACTTGATAGGATTCAGTACTCGCTCGAGGAGCTCGACAAGTCCGCCGACATCGACGAGAAACAGGTCGTCGATGCGTCGTCTGACCATTGGATCCCTTCAAACGACTGGCTTGTACGCTTCACGGAAGAGTACACCGGCCAACATGGGGGAGAAACGCTGCCGGCAGGCTCGGACCCGGACCGCGTCGCTTCCTCCGTCTTAACGATGAACGAGGATCTGTCCGTCGAATTCCTCAAGTCCATCATTGAAAGCCATCATCAGGACTACACCTTCGACTGGGGCTTCATGCAACGCTGCAAGGAGCTAGTCGAGGGTAATCAGGCGTGCGGAATGGAACATGGTGAATGGGCGTACGAGACGGCCAAGACGGCAGGTATCATCCAGAACTGGTCGCCATACGCCGAAGTGAGAGCCGTAGTACTCCCGTATGACGATCCCGAGGAGCCCTGTGAGACTTTCCGAGCCTACGCGCTCGGCGTCTTCTGGGTTTGCGTCGTCACTGCCGTCAACACTTGTGAGTCCGCTCTCCCGTTCTCGGCTTCACCGTTGATCCTCGCAGTTTTCAATCCCCGTCAGCCCGGCATCTCTATCCCGGGGTCAGTCGTCCAGCTGCTCCTCGTCCCCATGGGCCGCGCCATGGCCTTCATCCTCCCTGCCTGGAGCTTCGACTATCGAGGCACGCGGTACACCCTCAACCCAGGCCCATGGTCGTCGAAGGAACAGCTCTTCGCCACCATATTCTTCTCGGGCGCAACGTCTATCGGAAACTTTACCGGTCTATTGGTCATGCGCCTTCCAATCTTCTTCGACCAGCAATGGGCCGGCTTTGGCTTCGCTATCGTCCTCGCCCTCGCAAATCAGGTGTATGGTATCGGCATGGCTGGCATTCTCCGTCGTCTCACAGTCTATCCCACCGAGGCGGTCTGGCCTTCGACGCTTCCCACTCTTGCATTGAACCGAACCCTCATCAATTCCGACAACAAGCGCGAGACCATCAACGGCTGGAAGATCTCCCGTTACAGGTGTTTCCTGATCGCCTCGGCCGTCTTCCTCGTCTACTACTGGCTCCCCAACCAGTTCTTCCAAGCCCTCCGTTTGTTCAACTGGATGACCTGGATCTCCCCCAACAATGTGAACCTCGCTGTCATCACCGGCTCTTACGGCGGCATGGGTTTCAACCCATTCTCGAGTTGGGACCCAAACGCTTCGGGTTCTGCTACGATGAACTCGCCTTTCTTTGCGTGAGTCTTCCGTGTCGATCGCGGCAAGAGAAAGTTCATAGTCACCAGTCAGCTCCAACAGTATGTCGCTCGCCTTATCAGTGGCATCATCATCCTCATCATGTATTACACCAACGCCTTTTGGTCCGCGTACATGCCGATCAACTCGAACGAGGCCTTCGACAACACAGTGCACCCGTACAACATCACCATGGTGCTCAACGACGACAACCAACTGGACGTCGACAAGTACAAGGCTTACGGCCCCCCTTATTACGCCATCGCGAATCTTTTCGTCACCGGTGGCAACTTCGTGTACTACACCTTCTCGCTCGTCTACGTCACCATCAAGTACTGGCGTCCCCTTAAAAAGGCTTTTGTCGGGATGGTGGTCAACACGATCAAGCGCCGCTCAATCTACACTGGCTTCACCGACGGTCACTCACGAATGATGCGACGATATCCCGAGGTGCCAGAATGGTGGTACGGCATAGTCTTCGTCTTCGGTTTCGCCATCTCCATCATCGCTGTGACTGCTTGGCCGACGCAAACACCTTGGTGGTCCATTCTTGCCGTCACCGGAGTTGGGGCGTTGCTTACCATTCCCTGGGTCATCATCGAGAGTATCGCGTCGACCGGCATCCAGTTCAATATTATCTGGCAGGTGCTTCCTGGTCTCTGGTTCCCCGGACATCCCCTCCCGCAACTCGTCATCCTTATGCTCGGTGGTGCATTCGAGCAGGAGGCCGGTGGCTTCACGGCTGACCTCAAGTATGCACACTACGCAAAGATGCCTCCGCGAGCCGTTTTCCGCGGCCATATCGCAGCAACCGTCATCAACTGCTTGATCTACTGCGGAATGCTGGAGGTCATGCTCGTTTATTTCAACTCGGACAGCACGCTCTGCCAATGGGACAACAAGGCGTTCTTCGTTTGCAACTACGCACACTCTGTCTGGTCATCCGTCATCCAGTTCGGCGCGTTCGGTACCAACAACATGTTCAAGCTGTACCCTATCCTTCCCTGGTGCTTCTTGCTTGGCGCCCTCCTCGGTCTCGCCTGGGTGCTCGCCGAGAAGTTTCTGCCGCGCCTGCGTCAGTACCTTCGTGTCCGAATGGACGAGAAGCGATTCCATTCGTTTGATCAATGGTTATGGAGACCTACCGCCAGCACGTTCGCCTGCCTCAACCCCGCCATTGCACTCTCTGGCGCGCTCAATTGGGCGGGATCTCACCTACGCCACGTTGGGTATCTACTTGGCTTTCATCTTCCAATTCTATCTCAAACGTCGTTACACGGCGTGGTGGGGCAAGTACGCCTACCTCATCTTTGCCGGCCTCAGCGTCGGTGTCGCTATTTCGGGCCTCATCGTGACCCTCGTGTTCAGCTTCGGTGCCGGTCAAAACACATCGTTCGACTGGTGGGGCAATGATGTTGCCCATCAAGGCGTCGACTACCAGCTCTACAACAATAACGCGTCCATCAAAGCCATACCAGCCTCGGGCTACTTTGGACTCTCACCGGACCAGTATCCTCTCGACTGGTGATCATACTGTCAGGAGATTACGGGGTTTAGGGGGTTCATCCGGTGTGTCGCTTTACAAAGGCGATGGGTGTAGCGCAAGGGGTTAAGGGGAGTCCTTCCGAGGGCGATGACGTGAGAGGGTTCAAGAGGTTACCTCCGCGTGCTAGGAGATTTGTATCTAGGTCCCGCAGTGATGTGAGCTCATAAGCAGACCCCTTCGCAGTTGGAAATTACATTCGACCGAGAAGAAGAGTCGGTATGAGATGTCCTATTGGTTGCATACAACGTGTTGCTGGATCCAGTTGGCGAAGTTCGGACGGCGAAGGTCTGACCTACGATTTCATTGTCTCCCCTTGGAGATACCTCCTCATGACCGCTTCCAGACTTTCCCCCTTGGACTCCTCCAATCTGAACCTCTCGCCAAGCCACGGGTTATTCCCCTCGCCCATCCTCCACCGCAGCATCGCCACCATAGCCATGAATCCGCCCTTTGACACTTGCGAATCAAAGTTTGTCCATAGTGATCCAAATTCTGTCAGATCAGCTTCGTTTCTAAAGAGAGATATGTCGAGACGTTCAGTTTGATGGATGTCTGACGCGTGGCTTCGGAACCTGAAGGACAGCGTTAGGGGAGATTGTCTCACATGAGGGTGTTCACGCCCTCGACAGCCTTCCCGATCCGCTCATCCGTATTCGCCAGGTCGATCTCCCTTGTCTTCACGTTTGAGGGAAGACCGTCCAGGGAAGAAGTTGGCCGATGGAGAACGACCAAGTGAATCTGGCCTTGATCAACAGATGGCAGTAGCCGGGTGAGGAGGATGGCACCGCCGAGCTTGCCATTGTTACCGATCAGGGCGTTAGTGTGTTGGTCGGACTCATCGTGAGATGATGCACGAGCCGACGACGTCTCTTGGGTGTTTTGGCTGAAAGTTGAGTCTCTCTTTGGCTCGGCAAAAGTCCCAGTCAAGCAGTCGGCCTCCCAAGATTCCCGCAACCATTGAACCGCCTCCTACGGTATGACGAATGGCGGTGTGGGCATGCTGTCGAGAATGGTCAGCAGATGTTCGATTACGATACCTTTTCGATGCCACTGAACGAGTCGACACAGCTCGCTGGCGCCATGCCCCGAAAATCTCGGCTCGGATGCTATCAGGTATCCCGCACGGGATGGAGCAGAGCGGATGACGCGTTGTACAGAGTTGCATAAGACTACGGCTAGATCAGTTGAGCTCATGCATCGCTTTCTGGTACCTTGAGCTCAACTCTGCTGCTTCTTGGGGTATGCCAGTCCTCAGAAGGCTTTACAAATTGTGGGATCCAATCAAGCGACAGGTTGTCATTTCGCGCGATGTCACCTCTGATGAATCTGTATCAGCAGGTCGGCTTGAACGACCCAAGATTGCAAAGGCCGAGCATGGGCGAAACCTTCAGCTCATTCAACCTCAAACACTGCCTTCACCCACTAGTACTCCGAACAGATGGAGAACAACCCTTTGAAGCAGTGGGAGATTTACCTCATGCATATCAAGCAGTGAGCAGACCCCTGTGTGGGCCAAAAAGGAGAGGAAAGCAGGCAAGATCACCAGGACTTGGCCAAGCGTAGACACCGACAATGCCGAGGCTGGGACTACGAGGTCAATCCTCGATTTGCACGGTCTCCTGCACCCTCGGGACCCTTTGCAAGCGATGGATACGAACCATTGACCGCGGTATCATTATTGTCCTTCGCCCGCTATTACCGCTTGATGTCTGTCTGCCGCTGCATCCGCAAGCTCCTCCAATATTACTCCATGATCCAGACGCTACCGCTACTTCGAGCGATTCCCTGGACACCTAAGAAGACTACCCTTCAAGCACATCAATATCTCCCTCTTTGAGCTCGAGGATTTGGCCCACTATCATGCCTTTCGCTTGTAGCCAGACGAACTGCGCGACTTCGTTTGTCTCTTCGGGACGATCAAGTCTTCATATCTCGCGGAAGCAAGCCAAAAGCCCCTCCACTCTACCAGCTTGGTCTCTTACTCTACTGGCTCGCCCATCAGACGGACGTCAGGCAGCTATCCTTCTTGTTTCAATCGGTTCAAGTGATGTCCGTGAGCCAGTTTTTGGCTTTCACATTGTTTTCGTACTTGACGTCGCAACAGCCCATAGCATATGTACTTCCGAACCCATTGGGTGGTTGCCGTCTTTGTTTTGCGAGGTACTCCAGCCGAGATGTCTGCCGCTGTCTCAGCTCCTGATCGGTCTTTCGGGTAGACCCATGTGGGCAAACATAGGGTCGGGTACACGGGACGGACGGGAAAGCATATCAGGAGAGGCAGGTGACGTGTTTGCCGAGTTAAAGGGGGTACGACTCCCCCCACGCGCCGTTCCGTGTATAAAGGCCCTCGTCGTGTGGGGGACCTGTTGCCCTAAGCCGCATTTTGGGATAGCGCCAAAATAACCATGACGATCGAACAATCAGGCGGGTCGTCCCAGAGTAATCAGGCGGGTCGTCCCAGAGTAATCAGGCGGTCGTCCCAGCGTGTCTGGTCAACACAAGCGGTCCCGTCCTTTGGGTCAACAACAAGTGGTCCTACCCGCAAGCTGCTAAAAGAAGTATATAAACCAAGAGACAAACCTAGTAGTTTCTTTACACTCCTCAAACAATCCCACTCGACACAACTGAAGTCGTAAATCAGTCCCAACACATAACATACGATCTTCCTTGTCACGATGCTGGCCCTCATCACGCTCACTGCCATGGCTGCCTGTTGGCTTGGCCTGACCAGTGCCTCGCCCATCACAAAGCGGGCTTCTCCGTTGTCTGTGAATGACACTCAGATTCTTCAGTACGCCTGTAAGTCCATCGAGCCTCGGGTGAGACGAATGTCACTCATGATTGCCCGTTCCGCCTTTGCAGTGACCGCGGAGAATCTCGAGCACACCTTTTACAGCGACGCGCTCTCCAAAATGGATGCTGCTGCCTTTGAGGCTGCCGGCTACCCGCCTTGGGTTCGTAACAGGTCAGCTGCCGTGAATGATGGGTTGGCGTGAAAGCCAGCTGACTGCTATTGCCAGGTTCCAACAGATCTGCAACGACGAAGCTTCCCACGTCTTTTTCCTGGCCACCGTCCTCGGTCCCGACTCGGTCGCGGCGTGCAATTACTCTTTCCCGTACACAGACCCCGTCTCTTTCGCTGGGCGTCAGTCGTCCTGCTCCTCCCCTCGATGTGTTGTGTATTGATGGCTTCAACTTGTAGTCGCTGCGGCGATTGAAAACGTCGGCATATCAGCCTACCTGGGCGCGGCCGCAAATATCTCAGACTCGGCCACATTGACGTACGCGGTTTCTCGCATACTTCTGCCTGTTCACATGGCTGATGCGCTCAGTGCCGCCGCCTCGATCTTGTGCGTCGAGAACCAACACCAGGCTTGGATTGCCTCCGCCGTCAACAAGGGCAACCCGTGGAGCAACAGCTGGGGTACCCCCCTCCCCTTTGATGGTGTCTACACCATCCTCGCCGAGTTCATTACCGGTTGCCCAGGTGATTAAATCCCGTTGCGAAATCAAGCTGCGGCCGGGGCTGATTGCGGCAACCGTAGCCTCGAACCCCGCCTTGCCATTTTCCGCCTACCCTCCCGCCACGATTTCGGGCGACAACCGTGCCGGAGGGACCGCTCAGCTCACCTTCGCCGACTCCACGTCCACCGAGAAATACTTGCAAATCTACTATGGCCTCGACAACTACGCCGTGCCCATCAACGCTGACAAGACGGTTCTCATCCCAGGCGAGATCCAAGGTACCGCTTACGCGTGAGTACCGTCCAGCACAATCGGACGACGCTGACGCCCTCAGCTTTGTTTCATCATCCGGTGACGCCATGAATATCGATGTCACGGCATTCATCGCCGGTCCCATCATCTTGGACTACCCTTTCGTGTCGGCCGAGATGAACCCTTACAACGTGAGCATCGGTACTGGGCTGTTTACGTAGGCAAGGTCTTTGAGCGAGTGGAGAGGGCGGGGTCTGGTAGCTGGACACTGTGATTAGCGGGACACTCTGATTTGGGTGTGGGCGAAGTGATTTAAAAACCCGAAAAAAAAATGGGTTCGTGTAGAATTTGTTGGAAAATTCTCCTGGAAAATTCTCCATCGCTCCCTCCCATGATGGAACACCCTAATCTAAGGAGCGAAGCAGTACCCAACTTGGCCCCTTCACATCGTCCTCTCCTTTCATGGGATCATCAACCATTGACGATATCCTCCGAGCTCCCCACTCCACCTCTTCACCGTTTTCCCACCTGATCAGCAACCTCCACTGCCCATCTTTCCACGAGACCGTCACCTCGCTCCTCGATCCCCTCTCGGACATCAGCACTCTCTCAATCTCCCTCCTCCACACCATCACGTTCTCAATCGACATCACCCAAGCATCTTTGCCCTCACACAGTGCCAAAGGGCGTCGATGGGTTCGTTTACGATGTGAAGGCTGCTCAGGCGCACAGGAAGGTGGGTTCGTCTTTTGCGAAGAATGAAGGAGAGAAGGGAAATTTGGGAGAGGTACAATAAGAAGCAACAAAATGGTGAGAGAGGTTGGGTCGGCTGGCCCGCAAGATTCCGGGCTGTTATCACCGTACCCAAACCCGACTATGATTTGGATCGAACTCATGCCCCGGTGGACGATCAATGAACGGAGGCGATTGTCAAACACAATTGCGGGATATGGTATCTTTCACAATAGAAAAGCTAAAGACAGGTTGACACAGTCCACAATTGTCGAACACACACGACGACGAGTGTGGGTAAGACGTAAACCTACCAGTCCAGTCTTGCTCTACGGCCTTCTAGAGATTTACCAACCTGCTCGTCCGCCAGACTCAGGAGCATCCGCGCGACAGTCGGCAACTATCGCCGGTCCGGCATACTGTCACCGCTGGCCTATGTGGATTGAGGTACCATCCATAACTCCGGCACCCGTTCGGTCGTGCGGCGTCAAAAGGAGATAAACGCGATCTGCTGGATTCCTCCCCGGGTTATCGGGTTACCATCAATTTCCGGATCAGGACGATACTGGGGTGAATCATAAAGAGTCTGCCTCAACCGACAGCTCCAGCCCGATCCCATATGATCTACAAGTAGCATCGCCAAACACCCCTCAGGAGTACTTTGCCAGCCCCTCCATTACGTCCCGGCGACTTGCCCGACACAGTGCTCTGTCTGTATCTCTCCCTCAAGGTTTTAAATCTTCCCCGAACGACTTTCCCCTCTTCTCCTCTCATCCGCCCCCAAACGCTCATCATCTCTTCCTTGATTGCCTTCTCGGTCCCGATTACTTCAACACCACGGTGGAGCTTTGTCCGGCAGCGGTCATAGAATATCAAGATTTGCGTCAGCTCGATGGTGACCCCGTGGACCTGTTCCACTGTGTTCGGAGTGAGCGAGCTTGCATTTTGATCATTTTATAGGCTAGGAGACTGACGTTGAGCAGAGAAGAAAGTTTGATCCGCTCCGAACGGGAAGCATACGATCGGCGTCTCGGACAAGATGGCCTACTCAGCAAGATCATCAATCTACTCCATCCAACGCCTTTGACTCACCTCGGCGACGCTATTGTATTCGCAATGACCCTACGAGCTAGTTAATCGTTCCCTACCGTTTCGTGGAGCGGGTAGGAAAAGACGAATGGGACATGAGATAATCGACGAGCTCCGGCCGGTCGGTCGGCCAAAAGAAACCACCGAAACTGCGAGATAGACGTGACCTTCGAGCGACCTACTTGGCGGACGACGCTCTGCTTTCCATGCTTGACTCCCATGTCGTCCATGGACTGCATCACGCGGAGGTCGTTTGGGTCGGAAGAACGCGCCGGTTTCTGCCCGTTGCAGGCAACCTTCGGGAATTGTATCCTGTTGGGGTCAATTAGTCTCAGCTAGTCTGCGTCTTGAGGATCAGACGAGCTAGCCTACCCAGCCATCAGCAGCGGCTTTCCCCATTCCTTTCCCGCAGGCTGTAGGCGCACTCGGCTCGAGTCCTTCAGGACAAGGTGTGATCATAGCGACCACTTTCGGGTCAGAGAGGGGTTTCTGCCACAGACGTGGCGGACTGCATTACGACCACCGGCCAAGACATCGCGCCGAACATGGGGTCTGGATCGTGTATCAGCGAGACAAGGGTGAGAAACATGCTTGCGACTCACTCATCTCGTCTGCGAACGCGGAAATGTCAACTGATATGCACGATCATGGGAGGATTCAAGTGTCTCGACTGACAGTCATAGAGTAGCGGCATGTCGGGAACATCGACAACCTCTCCATTCCCCTTTGCAAAGGCCTGTCATTGGCTCGTGAGATACAGTACAAGTATGGGTGCTCCTGAGATCATGAGCGCACCTCTGGTAGAGCGTCTGCAATATCTCTGCCTTTGTCCGGCTCGGTTTATAGTCGTCGCCGTGCACCATTGCCTATGCGAGAACGGTGGTATTGAAAACAAGGTTCTGGTGATAGGTCCCGAAACAGAAGTTCTGCCCCGATCGGAACGGTTGCGTTTCGTTGCTCCATTCAACGACTACCTCCACGGTAAGGATCGTGCCGTTACGGTACGTCCGGAAGATCTGATTGCCATTGCCATCGAAAGCCCCGCAGACAAGGCCACCCTCTGAGAGCCATACTCCCGTCCAACGACCATCCTCCCCTACCCTTCGAAACGTATCGATTCTTGAAATCCTCGGTCGCGGGGAGGAAGTAGCTCAGCAGTATCTATCCCTAGTCAGCACCTACACTCATCACGCCAGTGGGTTCATTGAGGTTGATAGGAGACAAGGTCATCGAGACGTTACAGAACCCGAGACCCGAGGCAGAGGGGTACATCGGTTCACCCGGATTGGCCATCACGCAATCATTCTGGACGACAGTCGCGGTGATGTTGAGAAGCGAGGGTCACGTCGATTCCTTCGACCGTGGGTGAGTAGCTAGCCGAGAGGATCCCCTGAGACATCACGAGGAGGTTTAATTGATGCTGCTTTGGTGACGGATCGCGAGACAGCTCCTCGCAGAACACTTTGACGGCCGACATGAGACTCGCGTCGAGTCGTTTGAAATGCAGGTTTCGATGGGTCGCTTCCGAGCAGATCTGTGACGCGACCGCGGTATTTCGGCCGGAGATGGTGATGTGGGCGGTAGGGAGTGATGAGGAGAGCTGTCGGGCGACACCGAGACCGATCCCGGCTGTGCGGCCGACGATGAGAGCGCGAAGAGGTGATGGCAGTGCGCCGAGCGCTTCGATGACCGGCAGGGACATGGTGACGATCGTGTCTGTGGTGGGGTCAGGAAGATGACATGAAGATCAACCAGTCAAACGATCTGGATAAGGATAAGTCTGTCGGTTCCTTTCCAATGTTTGGGTTACTACCTGATGAAAGTTCAGAGAACAGGAGGAACGGGCATCGTCCTCTGCCGAAACAGAGATTAAACTCCTCCCCGTAATCACCCTGAGGGAACTTGGGATGCTGGCAATCTCTTGTCATTTCAATCACGCATGGCCTGAGCGGATTAACATTAGGTGCCCCGCAGTGAAAAGAAGCATCCCAACTTTGCCATTCTTACATCTATTCGACGGCTGCGGCTACAGCCTTCATCTCTTTACCATGCCTGTACAGTCCTCTCGCGCACATTCCCTACAATTTTTGGAC
>JAABUH010003243.1_pt1 | contig 14269 bp, 17 predicted proteins | sample 5559121 | NCBI WGS metagenome assembly JAABUH01 (sample SAMN10711871, study PRJNA513364) | rock metagenome | isolation source: Antarctica rocks | place: Antarctica: Victoria Land, Battleship Promontory nord | collected 2015-12-28 | reverse complement strand
CGACGCTGCTGGCCTTCGCGGCGGTGCTGCTGTTCTCCGCGTACAAGATCGTGGCGCGCTCGGGCGACGAGGCCGAGGAGGACCTGTCCAGCAACAGCATCGTGCGGCTGTGCAGGCGCGGGCTAGGATTAATTTTGACCCTAAGCCTGCCGCGCCGGCACTGGCGAGGGTAGCGCAGGGACGCCGAGCTGCGCCGCCTGGCGCGCTCGCCTGGCGCGCCTGGGCGCACGCTGCGTGTGCGCACGGCTTTCGCTGGCTGCCGGATGCGGGTCGGCAGCCCGCCTCGCCTCCAGCAGGCCTCGCCGCTCAGGGCCGGGGGGCTGGAGCAGGGCGTGAGCGGCGACTCCAAACGCGGCGCGCCGCAGACGGCGCGCTGCGCGCTGGCGGGCCGCAGCAGCGGCGTGCCGACCTGTGCTCGCACATGGGCGCCCCTCCTGCAGGAGCCCGCGTCCCATCCAGCGCGGGGACCGGCACCGCCTGTGCAGCCTGCACGGCATGTGCGTGTGGCCGGCGGCCGCGCCGGGCGTAGACCCGGCCATATTCGTGTGGCCGGCCCTTTTGCGCGCGCCCTACCCTATACCCTAACCCAGACCTTTCGATGCGGCGCGCGTCAGCGCCGGCGCGCACGCGCAGGCGCTTCATCCCCGTCAGCGACCAGTACAACGGCAACCGCTTCTTCACGGTCGAGGACGGCGCGCGCAAGGCCACGCCGCTGCTGCTCGTGCTGGCCGTGGTCGAGATCAGCGACGTCGTGTTCGCGGTCGACTCCATCCCCGCCGTGCGCCCGCGGCCTCTGCATGTGCAGGCTAAGGTTAGGGTTAGGGTCGCGCCTCGCGCCCACAATGCCGCAGTGCAAAGTGACAGGCTGCATGGGCTTGATGATCAGCACGCGTGCGCTCACGCGCGCGCGATCGAGGGCCGGCCCGCTTGGCAGCGCCGTGCTCCCCGCCCGGGTCGGCAGCGCACCTGCACGCCGCATGAGGGGTTCTCTGCAGGGCCGTGCTGCTCATGGATGTGAGCGGCCGTGCCGCCTGACGCCGCCGCGCGCCCCGCCCCAGGTGTTCGGCGTCACGCGCGACCCGTTCATCATCTGGACCAGCAACATGTTCGCGATCGCCAGCCTGCGCGCGCTGTACGGCCTGGTCGCCACCGTGCTGGCCGAGCTGCGCTTCCTGGAGAAGGCGATCGCGGTCGTGCTGGCCTGGATCGGCGTCAAGATGATCATCGAGGCGCGCGCGATGCCCGCACGACACCATATGTCTGCATTTCCCGAGTTGCAGGGACGGGCACGGGATGCACGGGATCCTGTGCATGCACGCATGAGCTGCGGCGCCACCGACGCGCCGATGAGCTCGCGTACAGCGCATGCCGTGTGAGCGACGGACCGCAGAGCGGCGTGCGCTCCCGCTGGCCAGCCTGCCCCCGGCTGCTTGGGTGGGCCACACGCGCGCTGCAAGGGGAAGCAGCCGTTTTAAGTGCCGCGCGCGCGCGCGGCAGGTCGCGGGCTTCCCGATCAGCACCGAGCTGAGCCTGGGCGTGGTCGCGTCGACGCTCAGCGCGGGCGTGGCCGCCAGCCTGCTGCTGCCGGAGGTCCGGGCGGCCGGCGAGGAGGGCGGCGCCGAGGGCCCGCCGCCGCCCTGACGCGCGCTCAAAGCCCTCGCTCCGTCTTGCCCGGACCCGGGGAGCGCTGCTCCGGCGCTTATCGAGCAGCGCGAGCGTTGCAGCAGCTTTTCTGGCTTGCCGATTGCTGCACATGGCCGGGCACCGCAGCGCATGCCCCCCTCCTGCAGCCCTGGCTGATTTAATTTGCAGGTGTCTCTGAAGCCGGCGGGTAGTCAGGCGTGCGCTGACCGCGTGCGAGCGTCCTGCTGGCCTGTTGCCTGTGTGATGGCGCGGCGGAGTGCAAGTGGGGGGTTGCGCAAGCTGTCAGCGGCTGTGTATGGGCGTGCTTGTGCTGCATTCTTTGGCATGCGCACGTCCGTCTTCATATCCGCCTGGACTCGGTCTGCTCCAAGCTGCGCGCGGGTTTGTCAGTGCCCCCCGTCCTCTGACACGCGTCGTGCGTTCCATGTCTGGACGGCAGAGCTGCAATGATGGGCAGGCGGTGCGAGAGCATGGCCGTGCTATGCTACCAGCAGGACCGCCATGCCTGCTGCCCGGTGCTCGGCTTTTTAAGCGCTCGCCGGTACTCATCAAGGCATGCGACGCTGAATGCATGTTGGGAACATAGAGCTCCACGGGGAGGGTGGCCAGCCAAGCTTGCTGCTGCGCGCGGGTGGCGGTCGTATGCCATGGCAGGCACATGCACACGTGTGGAGGAGTGCAGAGGTGCCAGCATAGCCTGCGCAGGCATATGTATACTAGCCAAGCACTTTGCGCGATTCCTATGAGCTGTTCTGGCATGGTTGCGGCTCGTGGGGACACGGAGGTCTAAATATGTGCTCGAGTGCTGCACTCTGCTTGAGCTCGCTAGCTCTGTCTACTACGGGGTGTGTTTTGCAGGTATATGCACGCATTGGCGAATTGGTAACAAGGCCCACGATGCATCGAACTGGTAAAAGGCCCGTGATGCATTGAAGCTAGCTATTCTTTCAGAAAAATGCCACAGCAATGTACAGTAGCTAGGTCAAGATGCACGGGTTGGCCAGCGTCCCGGCCGCATTGCAAACAGGCGATGCGATCGTCGCGCGCACCACTGCGCACAACAGCACCATTCTTGAGGTACATGCCTGGTCATGAAACCGGCATTTGGCATGCATGTGTATCAAATATGCATATGAAAGCCGCGACAAATTCAAATTCGACACTGTCGAGAGTGTGGGACTGGTGTCAGCCAGTGAATGGGAGGTTGATGTTGCAAAATTGGCCATACCTACCATGGCAGGACTGGCAGGGCGCTCACCGCAGGCGACTTGCGTCATTTCAGCCTGCTCCGAAACTCCAGCGTCGCAGCCGCAAGAACTGCTGACAAAGTTCACGGCGTCCGAGCAACACCTGGCACGCCGCCTCACTGCTCATGCTAGCGCCACAAGCAACTTGCATCCAGCTTATTGGAGTCCTGACCCGCCTACATATCCTCTTCGTTCACTTGCCGCGCTCATCTCTCGCACCACTGCCTGTCATGCTGGCAACCACAAGCACGCACTCACTGGGGTGCTCAGGGGGTGCTCACTGGGCGGATGGCGTTGGGCCTGCGAGCACAGCGTTCTTGAAGGTGGCCGCGTCTGCTACGCAGTTCGGGTTGCCCCTACGCACTTCACAGCCTCAGGACAGTCGTCAGTTAAGACAACAGGCAGCCAGCCAGACAACACAGGAAGGTGCTGTGGCACAACGCGGAGCCCCCGCGCCTGAAGTACCCCACAAAGCCCGCGCACGCGGCCTTGTTCAGTATCTGCCCCTTCCTCAAGCAGCTCTCTGCGAGGCACAAGAGCGCCGTCAGCGCGTGTCCCTACCCAACCACTGTACTTTCCAATTGCAGTACGCTGCCCACCTGGAGGTAGAGCGCCCTCTGGGGAGGTCAATGCAGGGGCGCCTGTGCCTCCCGTGCCTCCCGTGCCTCCCATGGATGTCTGTATGAGCATGTCCTGGCCATGGACAGGCGCAGAAGCAGCCAGGCACAGGATGAGTGCCGCAGCGGTGGAGCCCACTCTCGTTTTGCGGCGCGCCATGCTCTCACGCCTGGGTCCCCACACCCAGATCAGGCTCCTATGCAGCACCTATTGTGTGCACACCACCAAACCACGGCTTCAGCGGATACAGACTCGAAGTATTACAGGTTCTGGGTGCGAGACCTTGCACCTTTCACGGCAGCGTCCACGGAGCGCCCCGTGCGACCCAGAGCTCTCTGTTTGATACAGACCGAGAAGCGGCGAGCGCGACGGGCAAGCCCTTGGCTGGTGCGTGCGTTGCTTGAACCAGGGAGTTGATTACACACTGTCAGCCTGCTATGTCTGTACAGAGCGGTGCAGACCGGTTGTATTGCGTTGATGCCGAACCCTGTTCGTACACTTCTTCACTTCAAAAACTTTTCAGGGTTCCCATCTGCATGCACCCGGCAACAATCCAGGGCCCAGCACACCACTCCCCAGTCAGAACGTCCACAGATTCATCCCTCACGCCTGCAGCTAGTCGCGGCGCCCGCGGTGCCGGCGCCGCCGACCCCGCCGCGGCAGCAGCAGCAGACACGCTGCCAGCGCCGTGGTCGCCAGCAGCCCTGGTACAGGCACAGTTACTCTTCTCTGGTGCGCATGCATGAAGTGGTGATATGAGGGCATCTCCCAAGCAGCCGGACTGGCCCACCACCGCAGTCGGCAACGGGTGCCTGCCTGAGGCACCGCGCGCCTGCACCCTGCTGTGCGGCCTTGCACACACGAGGCACAGGCACGCTCTGCAGACCAGCGTCAGAGAAAATTTAAGTCCTGTACAGACGCTGCCTCTTGCGGCAACGCCCCAAAGGCAGTCGGTTCTGTCGCTTTGCCACGCAGCTCCTGTCGCAGCGCGGGCCGCCCGGCATGTGCGCACCGCGTCCCGCCCAGGAGAACAGCAGCCACGCGAGCGGCCCGCCGCGTGGCGGCCGGGCAGCCGGCCGCGGCGCGCCGCCGCCCGCGCCGGCGTCCTCCTCCTCGCGGCTGCGCTGCCGCAGCCGGCGGCTGCTGGCCGCCTGTGCGCGCAGCAGCAGCGCGATGCTATCATGACCGCCTGTGCACTCTTGCACTCGAAACATGAGCGCTTGATCACGATCGCATGCAGTGGCGGCAGGCAGCGCACCAGCGCGCCGCGGCGGGTGTCCTGGAGGTCGGGGTCGGGGTCGGCCCGGTGGGCGCCGCGCTCGTTGGCGGGCACGCCCGCGCCGCGCGAGCCCTGCAGGGGCGCCTGCGGGCGGCTGCGCGCGGGCGCCGGCAGCGCGCCCGGCAGCGCGTCCGGCTCAGCGCGGTCGGCCGCGGCGAGGCACTCCCGGACCTGCGGGGAGCCGTGTGGCCGCGCTCAGCCCCAGCGCCACCCTTCCGCCTTTTGCACCTCTGCATGCGATCCAAGGGGCCGGCAGGCCAGCGCAGCTCCTGTAGTAATATAGGCTCGCGGCAGGCTCGTCGGCGGCTCGCGCTGCCCGCGCTGTTTGTCCAACAGTGTCGGTCAAACACACTTCACATGGAAGCACTCAGCACAGGGGCAAGCATCGCGTGGTGGCACACGCGGGCCTGCCCAGGCCGCCGGCCACCTGCAGCATCGTGAGCGCGGGGTTGGCGTAGCAGGCGCGCTGCCGCCGCTCGACAAGCCGCGCGCGCGCGTCCATCAGCGCCGCGGCCGCGCCCGCCACGCCCCTGCCCTTGCGTGCGCGCGCGACCCTGACCGTGTCCAGGCCGCGCTGCTCTTCGGCGCCTCGGGTCCCCTGGTCCCCCTGCCCCTGAGTTCCTGCCCGGCCCTGGCCCAGGGCGTCCGGCGACCCCCCCGCCGCCTCCTCCCCGGGCGCCCGGCCGCCGCCCCCGGCCTGCTCGCCGTCGGCCGCCACCACGGCCTGCAGCCGCGCCCACTCCGCATCGATCGAGCCCGCCTGCACGCGGCGCTGCGCATCGGGGTCGACCAGGGTCTCGGGCGCCAGGGTCTGCACCCCACCTCCGCCGCCGCCGCCGCCGCCGCCCTGCGCGCCCCCGGGCGCCTCCGTGGCGAGCCCGGCGCCCGTGTCAGCAGGGTTCCGCGGCGTCCCACCGATGGAAGCGCCTTGCGCGTCAGAGTCGCCCGCCGCCAGCCCCGCCACCCCTCCGCCGTCGGGGCTGCGTGAGACCCCGCCGCCGCCGCCGCCGCTGCCTGCGTCACGGCCAGAGCGCTCCACACCGCTGCCGTGTGCGTCGCCGCTGCCGCCGCCCGCGCCCGCCCCGCCGCCAACAGCCGCGGCGGTGCCTTGCGCGCCGCGCTCGCCGGCGCGCTCGCCGACAGGCTTGGAGCTCGCAGCGTCGGCGCCGTCGCGGGCCCTGGCGGCCGCGGCCGCGGCGCGCGCCTCCGCGGCGGCGCGCACGCGTGCGGCCCACTCCTCGCGCACCGCGCGCGCCTCCGCCGCGCGCAGCTCGTCCGGCCGCGGCTGCGGCTGGGCGCCGCGCCTGGCCTCATCAGGGTCGGAGTCCCCGCTCAACCCCTGCCGCTCGGCACTGCCGGACACGGACTGCGGTTTTGCCATTTGCGCCCCATTCCCCTGCACCAGCCCGAGCGCATCCCCGGCGCCGGCCACGACCGGCGGCGTGGTGACCTCGGCGGGGCTGCGCGGCCTGGGGGACATGGAGGCAAGCGCGGGCGACGCGCCCCCGGCGGCCGCGCCGGCCTCTGCCCGCGCCGCGTCGGGCGGCAGCGGGACGGCGCCCGGGCCGGCGCCGCCGCGGTCCCCGCCCTCCCGCGGCGCCTTGCTGCCTCTGCCTCCGCTGCCGCCCTCTGCCGCCCCAGCCGCCCGCTCATACGGTGAGACCGCTGTGCCGTCCCGCACAGGCTCCTCTGAGCGGCCCCCTGCGGCCGCCAGCTGCTGCAGCGCGCCCGCAGCTGCCTCCCGCGCGCCGCCGCCCGCGGCGCCTCCTGCGGCGCCCTCCGCCGCGGCGGCGCCTGCCACTGACACCGCACCGGCGCCCCCGCCGGCTCGCGGCTCTGCGAGCGCGCGCGCGCGCGCTACGCCTGCGCCGCCAGGCTCCGCATCCGCACCCCGCTCTCGCGGCGGGGCGGGCGCGTCGCCGCCCTCTCCCGCCGCTTCGGCCTCGGGCGTGCGCTCGGCGGGCGAGCCGCGGCGCGTGGCCTGCGCCGCGGCCTGGCCAGGCTGCGAGCCTAGCAGCGCCTGGTCAAGCTGCGCCCGCCCCGCCGCCCCGCTCTCCCGCTCCAGCGCGCCCGCCTGCGCGATCTGCCGCGCCTCCAAACCCTGTTGCGCATCCAAACCCTGCTGCGCCGCCGCCGCAGGCTCGCGCGGTGGGCCCAGGTCCGCGCGCTGCGGCCGCGCCTCCTGCCGCGCAGCGGCGCCGCCGGTGGCCTCCTGCGGCTGCGGCAGCGGCTCATCCGCGCGCTCCACGGGCCCCGCGCGCCGCGCCTGCGCCGCCGCCGGCTCGGGCCGGTCCGGAGTCTCCTGCGGCGGCTCCTGCTGCGCGTCGCGCCCCGCCTCGCGCTGCTCGTCGCGCTCGGCCTGCGGCCGCGCCCCGCTGCCCGGCTGCGGCACCGCCTGCGGCAGCTGCTGCGGCCGCGGGTCGCGCTGCGCCGCGCTGCCGCCGCCCGCGCCCGTGGCGGTCTGCCCATGCGCACACAGCCCTTTAGCACAATGGACAGGCATCATGGACTGCTGTGTGGTGCCGCCATCGCCGCACCCGCCCGGCAGTCCATAGGCAGTCTGTCGTGACAGCACAGGGCTCTCGAGAAGGAGCAGGTCAAGTGTAATTTTGAGCAGGACGGCCAGGCCCCGAGCAGCATGGCAGGGGGGTGGGCGCCGCACCGCGTTGCCGGACCCGGGCCGGCACATTCGGCAGGCGGCGCGGCAGGTGCGGTGCATGAAGCCGGGGTTCATGCCGCACTCGCCGCGCTCCGCCCAGCCCTCGCACCGCAGCTGCGCGCGCGCGCGCGCCCTTGTCACGGCGGTGCTTGGAAAATAATCTTGGCGCATAACAGCGCTGGGTGCCGCGCGCTGCCTGTCAGCGGCGCCGACCCCACGCCGCGGAGGTGCGCCCCTCGGGCGCTGCTGCTCAGGGCGTGGTCGAAGTATGGAGGCGCTTTGCATGCATGCGTCCACAGATACCCTGTCTGAGATAACATCCCGCCCCTCTGCGCGAGGCCCGGGCTCCAAGCAGAGCGGCGGGGCGCGCGGCGGGGGCGCACGTCCTCGTCTTGGCAGTCGATGGCGCCGAGCGCGGCCGCCGCCAGCGCGGCCATGTCCGCCGCGATGGCCTTGGCCAGGTTGGCGGCCTGCGCCCGATGGACCAGTGAGACCGATCAGTGGGCTCTATGGCCTGCCTGATGCGCCACGCTCGCGCTGCTGGGCAGGCGCGTCCAGCAGCGCGTCTGCGCATGCATTGACGGGTCCTCGAGCCCAGGCTCAACTTGAGGGCGTGCAGCCATGCACATCACAGATACAGGCACCCCCGTAGCTACAAGAATGGCCATGCGCCAATGTGCCTCGCTCACAGCACACCCGTGCAGCATGCGCTCAGGTCAACATGGGCTCTTTGATCTGCATATTCGGACCAAACACGCTTGGCTCAGCCGCTCTCTATCCCCAGAGTGCTGGGCCGGCACCCGCCCCGCCTGCCGGCTTGCTCACGCACAAGGCAGCCCATGGCCTGCAGCAGCCCAGCAGCCCGGGAGCAGTCAGGGGTCAGGGCAGGGCGCGGGCCGGGCGGCGGCGGCGCGCGCCTTGGCGCACTCTGCCGCGAGCGCGCCGGCGGGGCCGCACGCCGCCAGCGCGCGCTCGCACAGCGCCTCGTTCAGCGTGGCCACCACCTCCAGGCTCAGCAGGTCGCGCAGGCGCTCCTCGCCCTGTCACACTCATAATATTGTGTGATGTCACACTCATGATATGGTGTAATACTGCTACACAGTATTATGTTACTGCAAAGCAGGTCGCGCAGGCGCTCCTCGCCCTGTCAATTATGATGTGGTGTAATGTATTATGTTATGCAAAGCAGGTCGCGCAGGCGCTCCTCGCCCTGTTATTCATAGTACTAGGTCATTGTGTTACTGCACAGCGCCCACGCGCGCTGGTTACCTCCGTGTGAAGCAGCGACCCGCCGCGGGACGAGTGTCAGCCAGACGGTAGGTGCCATGAGGGCGCACTGACCAGGCGTGGGGCCGGATGTGGCACGTCAAGCAATGGTGTTGCCCTGGGACCGGCGCAGCGCTGGTAGGGCGCCGCCCGCGGGCGGCCGCGCAACAGGGGTTCAAGACAGCTGGGAGGCGAGGTGGTGCAAGCGTGTGGCAGGGGTGCGGCGCGGCCGCGCGGCGCGCCTGCGAGGTCAGCATGAGCGGGTTGGGCGGGTGCGGGAAGAGGCCGCCAGTCGGGCGGCCAAAGCGGTCGCGGCCCCAGACGCCCGACGGCGGGCACGCAAGCGCGTCAAAGGCCATGTACCAATGCTTGTCGAACTTGAAGCCCGTGCCGGCCACCTCGAACAGCAGGCCGTAGTGCAGGACGTTGGGCGAGTCGGCGGCGGTGTAGGGCTTGTAGCTAGGGTACATCATGGCCGTGTGGTCGACCTGCGCGCGCGTGCAGCACGCTCGGGCGGCGCCGTCGCCGCGCAGCGCGCCAGGACCCTGCAACAAGGCCGCGCGCTCGACCTGTGCGCGCATCTACTCCTGGGCGCGCCTGCCATGTGACAGCTGTAGGCTCCTGCTGAATGCATGCTGTATGCACTCAGCCTGCCTGCTGAATGCCACGCTGTTCTGCTTGAACCCTGACCAGCACCCTGCTTAAACCCTGACGCAAGCCAATTCACGCCCCGCACCGCCGGCGCGCCCAGCGGCGCGCCTGGTGCCAGACGTCCGCGGACGCGGCGCCGAACGAGTAGCCATACATCTCCGCGATCCAGGGCTTATCGCCGGCGCGCTTGGCGAAGATGTCGCCCGAGAACCGCCAGGCCTCCGGGTCCCCGCGCACCGCCTCGGAGAAATTGAGCCAGAGCGGCGCCACGCGCCGCAGGTCGTCCGCGCGCATCATGGCAAAGCCGCCCACCTGCGCCACGCGCGGCGCGCGCCTCTAACCCTTGAACCGGCCGTTCGGCCTGCCCCGGCACAGCATACTGCCCGGGCACAGCATACGAGCTTGCCCACACCCAACACATGGTAGATAGAGGCGGCGGCAAGCGCTGCACGCCACCTAGGATTTTGGGCGCGCCTGGTCGCCCCGGCGCCCCATGGGCCCCGCCAGCGTGTCCCGGCGCGGCGTGACGTGCGGGACGTGCCGCAGCGCGAGCTCGTTGCTGACGCCCTTGAGGTAGCCATAGAAGCCCGACACCGCCCAGCCTGACGCGCCGCGCCGCCATGGTAAGCGTGGCCAAAGCGTGCACCACCTGCGTCGCGTATCCATCCAACCGCACAATCTGCGCTCCTACGCACGTCAACTGCAGGCTCTAGGTGGCGCAGCAGCGGCCGTGCTCGGAGGACGCGCTACGGCTGGTGCCAGCTGCAGGGCTCCGGCCCCCGCCCGGGCGCTGCCATGCAGGGCGGGCGAGCGCGCAGGCCCGCTCGCGCCGCCCGCCCAGCGAGCGCCGCGCAGCCGGGCCCGTCGCAGGGGCCGCCGGTGGGCGGCGCACCTGGGCGCACGCCGAGGCGCACGGGGTCGAAGGGCCGCCGCATGATCATGTCGGCGTCCAGGATCAGGATGTACTCCTCGGCCGGCCGCGCCTTCTCCAGCCAGTCCAGCACCGCGACCGGCTTGTTGATGCCGCTGCGCCGCGCCCCCGGCTTCCCCGCGTCAGCCGGCCCAACCGCGCGGGCGGCGTGACGCGGTGCCCACGCAGTGCATCGCATTGCCCTGCTCGATACAGATCCTGGTGCCGCTGCTGCACACGCCGAGGGACCCCCTGGCGGCCGGCGGAGCGCCGTGCCCGGCTTGCTGACGCCGCTGCCGCCGGCCCCAGCAACCCCCTCGCCGGGCGAGCACGCCGCGTGGGGTGCGCTGACGCTCCCCTGCCCGCGCCCGTATGTCGCCGTGCGGACGCACAGCTAGGCCTGCCTGGAGTGCGCATCCTGCTCCGCGTGCCACTGCAAAAGGACGGCAGCAAGGAAGGCCGTGAAGCCCCGCGGCGCCCGTCCGCAGACGCTGCCAGGCAGCAACACCTCCTCACGCACCCCGCGAGCGGCGAGACCCTGCAGCCAGGGGGTCTGGGCACCTGTACTCGTCGCCCGTGCGTGGGTGCACCGACCAGGAGGGCGTGACGTGCGAGGGGATGCCGTCGTCGCGCCAGGCGGCCAGCTCCGCCGGCGTGCAGCTCAGCAGGCGCGTCACGTTGCCCTGCTGGCCCGCCTTGCGGAAGCTGTACATGAAGCCTGGCGCCGCCCGGCGCGCGCCCCGTCAAGGCCGCATGCCCAGTCACCGCGGCGCACCATGCTCCCCCTCGTAGCCGGGTGAGCGGCGCGCCCGCTTAGCAGGGCGCGCTGGGAGGCGCAGGGACGCTAGGCCAGGCCAGGGGCGGTGCTCGGCGCTGGGCGCGGCGCGCAGCGCCGGCCGCCTCCGCTGCCACGCTGTGTGCGGCGTCGGGCAGCGGCCGGGCGCGGCAGGCTATCAGTGGAGGGGGGGCGGAGCCGCACCCAGGGACTGCCAGGTGAAGTACGGGCGGCACTCGGTGGTGAACACGGTGTGCACGCTGGCCGCGCCGGCGTCGCCGCGCTGCAGCGCCAGCAACGCCAGCGCGGCGGCTAGCCACACAGCGGCGGCGCCCATCCTCGCCCCGGCGCAGCGCAGCCTGGGCGGCCGGCGCTCACCCCCGGCGCAGGACGCGCCCGCGCTGGCTCAGCAGCGCCTGCGGCGGTGCAAGCTGCGTCCCCATGCTGAGCAGGCGCCCGGCTGCCAGGCCAGGCCGCATGACCCAGCACGGCCTGCCGGGGGCGCCGGCGCCCGGCGAAAGTGTTATATACAATCTCACGTCTGCACTGTCATGCAGCCAATACGCTGTACTCCTGGGCCCTACAGCCGCAGGCTGCGGCAAACCCAGCACCAGGGCAGTGTACCAGGTCCAGACTAAATAAATCTTTGCTCGAGTGCGCCCATCTGCTTGTGCTCTTTGGAACTCTGGCAGCGTAGGCGCTTTGCCTTGAACAGAACCAAGAAAGACCCCCCCGTTTAGGAGCTGTTCCTTTCTTGCAAAATTTGCAACCGCCCCATCAGAAGGGCTAAAGACCTGCTGTCACGCCTTCAGCTCAAGTTCTGCTGTGTGTGCGTTTCTCTGCGCACCACAAGTGTTTGACACACGCTTGCCCTTGCCAGAGACCTGCACCGCGCACACCCGCGAGTTGGAGCAGGAGGCATTGGCGCTGAGGCGCCATAGGGCGCTGCGGCGCATGGCGCGCGGAGCATGGTGTAGCGTGGGCGGCCACATAGGCTAGGCGGAGCGCAGGCAGCGGCCATGTCGGCGGAGGAGGCGGGCAGGCGGAGGTCAGACTGCCCCAGCACGTCCGGCGCCGGGGGAGAGGCGGAGCTGCGCAAGCAGCTCACCACACTGCAGGAGCAGGTGCTGCTGACCAGCGGACACGGGGCACCTCCGTGTGCATGTGTGATGTAAAAGCTGCGAGTGCGGGCGGATGCTCGTGCTGCGCGCGTGCGCTCGGTGTTTGGTGCTCAACATGTGCAGCAGCAGAGGCGCCGTGCGCTGGCGTGGGAAGGGGAGGCGCGTGCGTGCCAACGTGCAGGTGGCTTCACTCACTGCTGCCAGTGCGCCTGAGCTCTGTGCGTGCGCCGCCCCGCAGCTGGACCGCGAGCGGCAGCGGTGCTCAAGCTACCAGCACGAGCTGAAGGTGGTGAAGGAGCGCAACTTCGCCGTGCAGAAGCAGGTGCGCCCGTCGTGGCCCATGCCGGCACGGCCGCCCCTGGTTGGGCTGTGGTGGTTCCGGGACACACTTACTCTTGTGTGCACTGGCTGCAACGCCCAAGCGCCACGGCTCGGTCCTTGTCTGAGCACTGAGTCTTACCTGCGAGAAGCCGGTGGAGCAGGAGGAGGAGCGCGTCGCGGGCAGGCTCGTGAAGCAGCGCCTGGAGGCGCCGGGGGGGCGCCGCGCCGCTCACAAGCCAGGGGGGCACCGTGCCGCTTAGGGGCCGGGCGGCGCGCGCGCGCAGGTGGAGCAGGAGGAGGAGCTGATCGCGAACCGGCTCATGAAGCGCCTGGAGCTGCTGAAGCGCGAGAAGCAGAGCCTGGCGCGCGAGGTGGAGCAGGAGGAGGAGTACCTGACCAACAACCTGCAGAAGCGCATGCTGCGCCTGGGGCGCGAGAAGGCCGCGCTGGAGAACCGCCTGGAGGCCGAGCAGGCGCGCCGGCCGGGTTAGGATATAAGGTATAGGGTAACGCGCGCGCGCGCGGCCGGGGCGCCTGCGATGCGGAGCACTGCCCAGCGCCGGTTGCTGGCCCTGCAGCCCGAGCCCCGCCGCGCCGGAGGCCGGCCGCGCCGGGTGACATTAACAAAATGCAGGCGCTGCCCGGCCTGGGCGGCGCCGTCTGGCGGGTCAGGCAGGGGGCGCGGCGCTAGTTTACCCTACCCTGACCCTGACCATGCGCAGGAGTACATCGCCAACAAGCTGCAGAAGCAGGCGGACCAGCTGGGCGCGGAGAAGGCGGCGCTGCTGAAGGAGAAGTCCGACCTGCAGCGCCAGGCGCGCCCGGGGCCTACTCTACCCTACCCTACCCTGCAATACCCTGCCCTACCCTACCCTAACCCACGGCCCGCCCTCCCGGCGCGCCCGCGCCGCGCGGCATGTGCCTGGCTGTGCGCCCCGCCTGCGGATGCACGGCCGCCGCGCAGCGGCCGGGGCGCGCGCACGCGGTCCGATTCGTGCAGGCGTGCGGGGGAGGCGGGCCGCGGCGGCCTGCCTGTGACGCCCCGCGGTGGCCGGTTGTGCACGCGCTTTGGAGGGGCCGGGGGCCGTGGCGGAGGGCCCCGCGCGCGGCGCAGGTGGCGGACCTGGGCGCGGCGGTGGACCGGCTGAACCGCGAGAAGGTCAAGCTGGAGCAGCAGATGGAGATGGAGGAGGAGGGCATTGTGAACCGCCTGCAGCGCCAGATCGAGACGCTGCTCGCCAAGTATAAGGCGCGCGCGCCCCGGCGCCCCGCCCGCGTCCGCGCCTGCGCTGACGGTGCTGCCTTCCCCTCCTGAGCCGGCGCGCTTTGGGAGAAAAGGCCGTGCCGGTGTCACGAGCTTGCTCGCCACGGACGAGGATGGTCCAGGGCCACACTCCGCGCACGCAGAGCGCGGGGCCTGGGCACGGCGCCTAGCTTGAGTGTGCGCTGAGGACTTTTAGGAATGCGCGAGTCGCGAGCGCGCAAGTGTGAGCCGGCCGCGGCGGGCGCAGGCGCTGGAGGCGCGCGTGTGCGGAGGCCTGCGCTGCGGCCCCCGATGCGTGCATTAGCGCGCGAGCGTGAGCCGTCCGCGGGCGGGCGCAGGCGCTGGAGGCGCGCATGGAGGCGCGCGGCGTGAGCCTGAAGGACGTGGCGGCGATCGACACGACCACCGAGTGGGTGTACGGCCGCTCGCCGACCAAGACGCAGGCCGACACGCGCGCGGTGTCCGGCGACCTGTGGTCCGTCTCGTCGCTCAGCACGAGCAGCATGCACTGAGC
>JAABUH010003241.1_pt1 | contig 14275 bp, 26 predicted proteins | sample 5559121 | NCBI WGS metagenome assembly JAABUH01 (sample SAMN10711871, study PRJNA513364) | rock metagenome | isolation source: Antarctica rocks | place: Antarctica: Victoria Land, Battleship Promontory nord | collected 2015-12-28 | reverse complement strand
TCTCCTCCTCCTCCTCCCCGCACTCGCTTCTGCGCCTCCCTGCTCTGGAGACTCATTCGTGTGTGTTTTGCTGACTCGCTTCGCTCGCCAGATCACATGGATCCTCTCCTCGATGAATCGACTGACCGGCGTCTTCCTCTCCGGCGCGCTCTACGGCGGAGCGATCCTCTACCTCCTCCACCCCGTCTTCCCCTCCATCGATTCGGCGTCACTCGTTCAGTTGACTCACGATATGCCGATCTGGGCCAAGGGGGGTTTGAAAGTCCTGTTTGCGGCGCCATTCGCGTTCCACACGTATAATGGGATCCGGCATCTCGCTTGGGACACTGGATACGGTGAGTGTCGCTGATCCATAAGGGCTCCCAATACCGTCTGATTCGTATGGCTGCGCAGGTTTGACCTTGAAAGGGGTCTATGCGGGCGGCTATACGGTATTGGCGGCGACGGCGATTTCGACCATCTACCTCGCGTTCTTCACCTGAACCATCGGGATCGGAAGCAAGAGAGACAGAGAGCCCATGGGAGGGCTGGGATGGAGGAGATGGTGATATGTTGTGACAAGTAGGACTTCTCGATGCAGTATGGTATTTCATTGACATGCACTATGATGAGATGTGTCTTGCAGTATGATCCAATGCGCACTGCAGTATATTGTCTTTGCTCTATCCGTCATCTCAGGTGTCCTCGAAACCAAGAGCACCAACCCCTTCCGCAGAATGCCATGATCCCGGGGGTACCAGCACAAGAATCCACAGCTATCAGATCCACTTGACATGCCCCCAGGCAACGCGAAGGTTTTCTCCCAGTTGAGCTCCCTCCAATGCTGATGTCTGACCCCCGGTCCTTATCTGAACCAGGCTCCGACCCCCACTCCGGGCCCATCAACCCCTTCCGCGGAATGCCACCATCCCTGCGGCACAAGCACTGAGTCTCCAGCTTCCAGCTCCACCTGACAAGCTCCGGGCAAAGCAAAAACTTTCCTCAATTGAGCTCTACATCTCTCCAATGTGTCCGGCGGGAGATCATCGTCTATTGTCTCTAGTGCCGGTGAGTTTGAGAAGACGCGAGAGACCGGAACAGGGATCGTGGAGGTATTGGCATATTGCGGGATGGTGGATGGCTCGAGCTCGCCCGCAGCCTCAGGTGGTACGACAAAGAACGTCTTCTTCCCCAACACTACCCATCCCCAATCTCCCATCAGCTTTCCCCCTCCGGATACAATGAGGGTGACCCACCCTGAGAGTACAGACCCACATACGGATCTTTATGGAACGGCGTGAAGCTCCGCTCGGGACCCACCCAGATGGTCCGGCGATATGTCGATCCCTGCAGCCCCGTCTCGAAGTGTGGGAGGGCGGGCACATCGGATTGGAGATTCCCTGCGTCGGTCAGGTCCATTTGGGCTAGATACGCTGTTGGGAGGGACTGAGGATGGCCGGAGGAGGGGATCCGGTTGAGAATGAAGGCGTCTAGGAAGGTGCCTACCCCTCTCAGCATTGGTAAGAGGGGAGCAAAAGACAGGAGGGAGACTGACCGAACGGCATGTATACACGAGTGTGCTCGGGGTGCAGGTATCCGCGACCGCGCTTGACTAGCTCCACCTCCACGAGCCGATCCTCGCCAACGGATCGACGGAGACGATCTAGCCCGTCTGAGAGACGCCAGGAGGTGATTGCCGGCCAGGAGGTGAGCAGGTTGGGGAGGTGAAGGGGTGTGGGCGAGGAGGTGAGGTGGGATCGTAGAGCGGTGGGGGTCAGGTGGGCTATGGATCGAGCGAGGGGTAGAAAGCGATCTATGGCCATCATGACGCTTATCTATGCGATCAGGGTATCACGTCATGTTGGAAAGCCATGCAGTATTACAGTGACATGGGGAAATATCTTCTCGATTCCCTTCGCCCCTTGAAATCAGCGATGGACCGCCTCACCTCCGACCAAGCCCAAGCACTCTTCTCGGCCGGAGGCTTCCTCATCCTCACCGACCTCCCCGAATCCAGCGAGTTCGGTATCGACGGGACGTAAGTTCTTCCCCCTTGTTCATCCCACTCCTCCCCCCCCCAACTTGCCCCACCTCTTATTGAACAAGCCCAAGATAGGTTCCACCTAACCCGCCGATGCTCGGGTGTCAAGTTCCTCCCCCCAGGTCTACACCTCATCACCTGGTCCCCTCCACCTTCGTCCACTCCCCGCCCATCGGCTATCCCCCTCCGCTCGGCTCTCCTACATGTCTTCAAGCCGAAAGAACGGGTAGTCTTGGCATACGATGAAGCGTTTGAGACTGTCCCGATACCATCTCCGTCCGAGGGAGAAGTGATCTCGGACGATCATCTCAAAACGCTGGATAACGAGCTTGCGCCGTACCCCTTCCACGGGCTGGAGGGATGGAACGCCCTGACTTCACATATCTCCGGAGACGTGGTGAAGGACGTTCTTGGTGCGAGTGGTCGGGTAGATGGGATCATGCAGGCGGACGGGGAGGAGGATGAGGTGAGTTCAAAAGTGGTGGACGGGGAGAGGGTTATGCGGTTCCCTGTCTATAGATTGAAGCGGAGTTGGCGGGATGGGGCGGTGGGTGAGGAGGTGACTCGGTATGCGAGGGATAAGAGTTGGTTGATGGGCGATGTCCTCACAACCTCATTCGAGTCCGGTACGCTCTACGTTTGTACTTTCGTAGATTTTAACTGATGTATGACTCATTTAGATCCGCGAAAACTGCTTGGCCACCTCGAACTGGCTTTCATCCTCATGCTCAACCTCTCCTCCTACTCCGCACTGATGGTGTACAAACGCCTCCTCACCCTCTTCTGCAGATCGTCACATATCCTCATCTCGGCGAGCGAGTATGTCGAGGCTGACAACTCGGATGAAAGTGTGAGGCGGACATTCATCGAGCTGCTGGGGACGCTCGCGGCGCAGCTCAGGTCGTTGCCCGATTCGGCATTCGAGACGGAGTTACCGGAGATGGATGTGTTCTATCTCGACGAGCTCGAGGCTCTGCGTAACAACCTGGCTGCAGCGCTTGGTTCGTGGACCGATATGGAGGACAGCGCTTTGCGTGAAGCATGGGCGAGGCCTCGGGCTGGCGCCAAGGAGAAATGGAGATGGGAACTCGAAGCCCTGGCTCCGCGATTGGAGGTCGAAGGTGAAGACGAGGATGAAGAAGGGGAATATGCGCCCGTGGTGGTGGAAGCATAAATGCATATCATAACACCCAAGGAATCACCGCCTTCCTCTCCTTGGGATACCGATCCCCAAACGTCCGGTGATACCAGTCGTGCCCCTGGATCGCACGCGGGACCATGGCGGATATCAAAAAGGCAAGGAACATCCACGGCGGGCTAAGCAGGCTGTTAGGGAACCAGCTCGCCACGAAGGACGAGATGTAGTGGTCAGACAGGTCGGGTTTGGACAGGAATGGGTTGGGTGACGCGACGAGGGCGTAACATGTCCATTCGAGCCTTTACGATCGCTCAGTTTGACTCGAGCATTGGGTGGGGTAATCACCATTCGCATAGGTAGTTCGGGAAGGAGACAAGCTGGTACAGCCCCCCTCGCGGGATCAGATACCGCCCATCCCCGGATCTGGCGTCCTCCTTCTCGGCGGCCGATGGTGACGATACGAGGCGTCGATGAGGTGGTCGGCGGAGGTCGTTCAGGATCTCGTCATGGTAGACTATGACTCCGGTCAGACTAGACGATGGACGAGGGGCAGGAGGGAGAATCGTACCGTTGCCAGCGAAGCCCAGAGCCCATCCGGCAATACATAGCCAGAATCGAGGGGTGAGTTGGGACGAGGGCGGGTTAAGAGCGAGAGTGAGAGCGACCAGTCGGGCGTTCCTACCTCACAGCCTCAGCGTGGGTTAAAGAGCATGAGAGGATAACTACAGGTAGCTGTAGGATGCTATGCAGGAAGCGACGATCGGATGAAGCGGGCTTCGTTTGGGCGAGAGGACGAGTGGGGAGATGATGGCTCGGTGGGCGTAATGCATAAGGTATATTGCCTGAAACGTCATCAGCTGACACCTCGAGATCACGGATGGAATGAGGCTGACGCTGATAATGCTGGTAGCGCGCGAGAGAGGTGGATGGGGTGTGAATATCATTGTGTATACGAATGCGGTTGGCTATCGGTCGATCAGTATCGCCCAGCATCGAGTGAGGAGAGATGAGGCGTACAGCGACGATCTCCGAACAGAACCACGCAAGATTGCCTATATTTTTGGTCAGTAAAGTCGAGTCAAGCTGGAGGGAAGATCTGACCATTGAGGTTGAACCTCGATGACTTGGAAGCGAATCGACCAAACGGAGCATTGAAGAGCCAGGTAGTAAATGGAGCATGAAGGGGTAGAGCGTGGTAGATGAGGAGCGATGGCCAGAAGTCTGAAGGGAAATTTGGAGGCATGGCCGAGTCCCAATATCTAGATTGCCGAGGTAGCAGGAGACTTCCGGGAAAGTTGGACGTCAAGATCCAGTAAAAGCGATCGCAGTGCCCTGATTGCCTGTCACCTGGCAAGTTTCAGGTGTTTTATCTCTCGTTGCCTTGCAAAGTAAAGCTTTAGGCGGCCGCGGCCCTTTTAACGCTACAGACAAGGAAGGGACAAGCCACGAGCCCGAAGCTGGATTTTCCTGAGTGATTATGATCGATAGCAGACTTGGTATTCTGGCGAGACGTTAAGCTCGTCCGCTCGACCGTACGTGACTTGTCAGCCTCAATGCGCCCACTCGCAGTTTGGTGCTGGACGATTCACTCCAGGCCTCGTAGGGAAATGATGCAGCCTCTGAAAAGTAGCTCCCGGCGACTTTCGGTGTTATACAGAGACACGCCAAAGAGCAACTCTTCCCATCGTCCCTCTCTTTCAATACTATTTTACGACTTTATCCAGTGATCAACGAAAACCTCCGTCACAAAGCATCTTATCTGATGTCGCGCCAACACGATACCGAAAGTAAATCTCAGGTTGATCCGTCACTGCTTGCCGCGTCCGGCGATGCGGCCAGCGAGTTCCCGATTGATCCGGCGCTGTATGCTATCGAGGAGGTCGTAGATGATGTCAGAAAAAGAAAGATACGCTTGCAGGAGCAATCGGTTCAAGGGGAGGGAGGGGAGCCGGTGAAGCAAGACGGGGTCCACGGCGTGCCTTCACTGGCCATGGGTGCCAGTGGCGACCATCACGGGACCGGTCAGGGGATGCAGATTGAGGATGATGGTATCGACCCGGCGTTAAGGGAGATTGTCAACAGCTTGACGAATGCTCAACAGGTCTGTTCCATCATCGCTTTCATACAGCACAGACTGACGTCTTGTCGAGTAGTCCTCTCAAGGCATCAGTCCCGGCCTCACTCACGCTCAAGTGGCAGCTGTCATCGGCGCGCACCTCACCGACACGGAAGAACGCGAACGACTCCAGCAAAGTCTGCAGTCAACCCTTGAAGATCTCGCTCAGGCTAGCTTCGGTGGGTTCTCATCCATACTATTCGCTTGATCCTGCTCATCCGCACTCGTCTGTAGGATCGCTCTTCCCGCCCAACTTCCCTCATTCCCCCACAAACCAAACTTACCTTCTCTCTCCAGATAACGCCGAAGCCGGGCCGTCCACCATATCCCCCTCGGGGGAAGGAATCAATGATCCCCCCTCCCTCCTAGGGAAACGTGGCCGCGGCCGACCAAAGGGGTCCAAGAACAAGCCCAAACCCGGTCAACCTACTCCTCCCCCCCAACCCTCTCCTCCACCTAAGCGACCGAAAGGCAGACCGCCGAAAGTCCGGACGGAGGAGGAACAGGTGGAGTACGATCGGCGGAAAACGGAGAAGGCGATGGGTCTGAAGCGCCAGAAGGGGAGACCGAGGAAGTTCCCAGGGTATTTGGTGAGGGAGATGCGGTTAAAGAAGAATCGGAGCGAGTTCAACGAATTGTTGAGGAGTGATGAGGAAGGGAGAGACGATTCGGCAGTCAGGGAGTCCAGCGGGGAAGGGATCAAGCCAGAGGGGTATCAAGGCTGGGCGGGGGACGATGCTCAGTCCTTATTGGACGTGGTCGGTACGGCCCGGATAGCAGGGGAGGAAGCCCAGCTAGGATAGGACATTGGATGACCCTTTCGTGCGGAAAAGGTGCTTTTAGTCCTGTCATATTCCGCGGGCGCTGTCAGGCTGATTCCCGCAGGGATGATCATGTCTTAGGGAATCTGGTGGGATCGAGCGAACTGGAGAAGGGGGATGTGGGCATGCGAGGAATGTTTGGATGCCCAGACGCGCTGCCACAAGACCTCCAGTTGCCATGCTATCATATCGCCCTGTAACGCTCTTTTCGGACACGGCAGAATACTCCGCAGACCAGTCTGCTCTCAGTGGATCTCTCCCCAATGCAGGAAGAACGCGAGGCCTCGGACGAAATACTGGCGGATCAATACTGCCTACATTGCGCTGACCGAATCGGTGAGTGAGTGAGACGGAGTGCCGGACAGTCGAGTTGGCAGATACATTGAGTGATTATGATTGCATGCTCTCCATGGCCTGCTGAGTCTAGCCGCAGTAAACATCGCCAACGGATGTGTTGAGGATCAGAGCAACAATCAGCCCATACAAGCCCTGTACGGAAGGGTGTGAGCGGAGAAGAAATTGGTTCAGCGCGCTCAGGAACTTACGATGACCTCTCTAGGCGCACATCACATGTCAGCGATTCGACTCAGAGGAAAGCCACTTCACTTACGCGAAGATGAGAATCAAGACCATCGAGACGAACACTCTAGACTCGTAAAGGTATGCTCGGACGCACTGCATCGCCTCATCAGCCTGATTCATCCGCTTCCAAAGGTCTCCACTCACAGCATCGCCAACAATTCCTATCGCGTAACCCGCTGCTAATCCTGTCATGCCGCACGCTGCAATACATGAGTCACCGAAATGTGTTTTGTCGCATTGAGGACGTACCGAGACCTGCACCGAGGTGTACGAACCCCGCGAACAGGGAGTAGGGCTCGGTAGGCGCGACTGCGGTGAATCAGCTTAAGTAGGGAGACGTACGAAGTGGACGGACTGCTTCCTGCTATGAGAACAGAGACGACCAAGCCGTACACGGCGATGACTATGTGCTCCTCATCAGCCAAAGCCAGCGAAGGGGGTTCGATGAAGCGTACTCCCAGACATCTGCGGCAATGGTCAGCGACATCGTGGGAGTAATCGAGCAACTCACGACGACGGGGATGAGAGATTTCATGATGAGCTCCGGTCTGGAGATCTTACCGTCAGCGTCTAGTAAATAAGAAGGGCGAAACCGTTCTCACCGAAATGTCCCAAGGCCTGCAATCCCTATTCCAGCCTTGGAGGTACCATATGCTGCTCCGATCGTTGATAGCACCATCTGTCACTCAAGTCAGTCTCGCTTCCGACTTTGTGGAGACACAGGATCTCACGGCGGACGTTACGCCAGCGAAGCTAAGAGTGTCATCATCAGTGCCGAACGAGCGGGAGATGTGATCGCTCACCCAAAGAATGGCGCATATGGAGGGCAGAGCTCTGACATCGTGGCGAGTTTTTGACTGTACAGAGTGGAATACCCTGATAGGGGAGATTGAAGCTGGCAGCGAGACAAACCAAACGACACACGAGCTGATACTTCAGAGCCCTTGCCACGTCATTCCGGTTCCCCTGTCTCGGCTGCGGTGCCCGGCCAGTGTATGAGTGATCCGCTAAGCTTCGTCACCAAAACGTCCTTGATAGATCTGCCTTTCCCGACATATCCCATATTTTCGGCCTCCATAGCCGGCATAGACCGTTTTCTTTGCACTTGACCTCTTGTCCGCATCGGTCTCGCACTCGCCATGAAGGGCCTCCAGAAAGCGCTACAGCGGTGAGTCGCCCTCCACTAGGTATTGAGACCGGCTCGGACTGACGATATGGCCTGCAGGACTCCGCACCAGCTTACTACCCGGATAGGGATGGCAAAGAGTAGGACGGCTTCCTACGAAAAGGATACCACAGGCTAAACTTCGCGTTGCGCAGAGTCGACGGATCCCGAATTTAATGATTAGTGCGCAGCTTCTTCTCGTGTGCGATATTGGGACTGCATACTGACAGGTCCACTATGATTAGTGAACGCAAGTTTGCAGCAGTCGAAGCCGCTTGCGAGAAGATGTTCAAGGACTCGACCGTCTTCCGGGATTCGGTCTCCAGTGAGTATATTGTACTCTCCAAATAGGCTCCCGCTGATCACGCAAATCCTAGCTCTCCTGGTGTCCGGCACCAGCTTTTCAGGCTCCTTATCGACCCTGTTCGCTCCCATAGGCGCCGAGTACAACCTTGCTTCCAAACACCCTCAGGCTGAGGTCACCCTGCGGAATATCACGACGTACCAGGGTCTGATGGAGGAGATGCGAGGTGCGCTCCGTTCCTGTCTGTCCGAGCGCTGTCTGACTCGTCCTCCAGAAACGCTGTCGCCCGAGCTCGAACTCATCGACTCCCGCATCGTTCAGCCTTGTAAGGAGCTCAACGATATCTGCAAGAAGATCCGGAAGACCTGTGTGAAGCGGGACCACAAGCTCGTGGATTACGACCGTCACAACAACAGTCTGAACAAGCTCCGAGAGAAGAAGGAGAAGAGCTTGAGTGATGAGAAGAACACGTTCAAGGTCGGTTTGCGGTATCTTTGATTGCTTCGATATTCTGATGAAGATCAGGTCGAGCAAGATTTCGATCTCGCATCCGGGGAGTATGAGCATTACAATAACATCCTCAAAACGGAGCTTCCCGCATTCCTCGCTCTTGCAACTCGCTTCATCGACCCTCTCTTCCACTCCTTCTACTATATGCAGTGAGTAGTTTCGGCCTTCAATCGACATGGCAGCTGAGGATTTTGCAGGCTCAACGTATACTACATCATGCTAGAAAAGTTCCAGTCGTTTGCCGATGGCAAGTACGACATGGAGCGCAAAGATGTGGAGACGATCTACATGGAACAGCGAGGTGACGCAGCGGATCAAATCGACCAGCTGTCAATCACTAGGCGAATCGCCTCGACCGGTAGGTGACTCTTTCGTGCAAATATTTGCGTCTCTGACAGCCTCATAGCGAAACTCCTCCAGGAACACCGGCAGAGCTCAGGTAGCTACACCTCGCCCAGTCGCACGATGTCGCATTCATCCAAACCTTCGATCGACCGGAAAGAGTCCGCTTCTTACGGCTCGCCAAAGAAGGCCGACACTGCCATTGGATATGCCCCGGGAACAGTTGCCGCTCCCCCGCCATACACCTCCACCGCGTCTTCCCCGTCCATCACGAAGAAGGCGCCCCCACCTCCCCCCCTCAAGCCGAAGCCTAGCTATAACGCTGCCAAATACTGCACCGCGATATTCGATTTTGAGGCCCAAGTCAGTCCAGCCATGAAGATCCGATTGCTGAACGTGCTGATGAGACTAGGCCGAAGGAGACCTCTCATTCAATGCAGGGAATAGGATTGAGATCATCGAGCAGAGTGAAAACGCGGACGATTGGTGGACAGGCAAGCTGAATGGTCGGACGGGCATCTTCCCCGGCACTTACACGCAAGCGGAGTAAGAGGGGGCGATATCTAGGAAGGAGCATTATCGGTCGCGGAAGGAGCTGAATCATGGACGAGCTGATCTATAGAACATGAACGCTTGTTCATCTTTCCTGTCAATGTCTCAACTGCGCCGAAGTCGAGGTTTTGGGTGCATATCGGGTCGGACTAAGAGAATGACAAGATCGACATGGAAGAGGAGAGCTTCAAGCCGAGGCCGCTATCCTTGCGAAGATGCCTTCGAATCCCGACCTCCTCGTTGGCGCAGGCGTACTTCTCGCTTCCGGACTGCTTGACTCGGGAGATGCTTGTCGGAACGCCTCGATGAGCTGAGCCTATGTCAATCAGCCGGCGAACGTTTCAAGGATACTCGCGAATGGGTCGTGAGGCGAGAGAGAAGAGAGGTCCCGCTTGATCTCGGAATCGTCCGACACCGCTGGCGCCTGTACTAACGTCAATTCGGTCCGGAGATCGATGTCGATACTGACCGTTTCCTCCTTCCTGACGTGAACCTTTGGCCGGAAGGCTTCGACGGAAGGGCTGAGCACTTGCGGGGTAGATGGCGCGACTAGCGAGTCTCGGTCACCATTGTATGGCGCAGGACTGGGCTTTCTATCCGGCTGCCAGGATTGAGCAGATTCTGCTGAACGACACCATCCTCTTTGCTCTCGGAAGCCAATCTCTACGGATCACAATTCTCTGATTGTCATCACTCACGGATTGCGCTTCGGCGAGCTGATTCCTGACATCATCTCGCTCGTTACGGAACTTCGCCGCGTCCTGATCCTGCGAGGTGGATAAGCGCTGGGATCTACAAAGAAACTCCCGCAAACCTTCTGAATGAGCTTGCCTACAAAGTACTTCTTCTGCTTTTGCAGCTCTCCATGAGGCTGTTTCTGTTCTACTTCAGACCGCTCACAAGCTCAGACGGGATCGACGGACCTGCGTTACGAGCTCCTGGTTCCTGCACAACAGGCCTTCGTTCTCCCGCCGGAGTTGATTGAGCTTATCCGTCAGCTTCTCCCTCTCGAGCTTTCTTTTGTCAGCGGGGAACGAGGGAGAGTGAATGACTGACAGAAGAGTCCTTCAACTTCTCCTCAGAGATTGTACGCTTTCGGTTGAGGTTCGCCATCCGAGCTTAAAGACCGATGATCTCCCTCGAAGCGTTTTGCGTTGGCCGGGTTGCGCTCGTTATGCCGCAACTCAGTAAGGACTCTTTATCGATAGGATTAAACGGCTGACCTCGGCCAACCTCTGCTCAGCCGTCGAGCGCCGCTTCACCTCCTCCGCCAACTGCTTCTCCGGCTCCCTACCGTTGCTCTCCGCATCATTCACGTTCTTCGCGAGTATCGACTGATGCTTGATAGCGCTTGCTTCCTTGGATTCCGCGGCATTACGCTTCTCTTGCCCGTCAGCCAAGAGACCGCGAAGCTTGTCCATCTCGCGGTGAAGGTCGTCGACCTCGGCCTTGCTGGAGGTCACATGAGGAGGATCGAGGCTGTTTCGTTGGAGCGCCAGACGGGCTTCTTCGAGGGCTTGGCCGTTCTGGCGGAGAAGGAGGGTAAGTTCCCTCTCGCGAGTGGTCGGACCCTGTTGCTCGTCAGCGGAAGTGTCTGGTTTAGGTATGAAAGCTGACTTGATGATGCGAGGTTGCGGCTTGTTCTTGACGCTGATGGAGAGTATCCTCAAGAAGACGCCTCATCGAGTCCAGCTTTGTCTCAGACGCCTGTTATCATCTTCAAGCGCGCTTACGTCCCTCCTGTCATACTGCTGACTATCAGCTCTGCTCAACGGGGAATGGAGATCGCACCTGATAGCTGCCCGTAGGTAGCCCAAGCTCGCGGGACGGTCCGTCGACCGCACTTCTCGCAGCCTGGGTGGCAACGGTGACAGCAGAATGTCCGTACCATAGTCAAGCCCCGGTCGCTCAAGCGTGTCCCACTTGACGAGTCTCAGCCAGAGCACGGATGACGGCTGCCAGCGCCTTGTTGGATGAGTCGCCGTCGGACATCGGGCTTCCCGCTTCGATTATGTCTGGAACCCGCGCGTCTATACTATGAGAAGAACGTCGACTAGGAAAGCGAGAACACTGGCTTTCAATTTCGTCAGAGAACACGGCGTTCTTGATGGTTGACGAAACTGAGAATCGCAAGACTGAGGATCGAGCTGGAGATGGCTGACTCCGCGCTTGGACCGCTTCGTCCTGACTTGATCTGGGAAGCGGGAGTAGGCAGCGACGGCGGAGGAGGATGAGCTTGAGTGAGGACGAGAATGGTGGTGACGCGAGCGTGCTCCCCGAGGCTCGCGTAATGCTTTTGCCTTTGGTAGCGCGTCGCCTTGTTGGGCATCTTGATGAATCAGTAAGCAATGTCAAAGTCAGTTAAGTGTCATGGGAACGATCCGTACACTTACGCAACGGTCGCCAGCAGACAGTCAATCGACGGTCGCAGCAGCAAAGCCTCGACAGTGAGTTGAGTTTCTGTCAGCTAATGAGTCTCTCAAGAGAGTTGATGTAAGCGTGTCAACTTCAAGAATGGACAGGTGACAAGGAGAACAAGCGAGCTCCTCGGTGTGGCTGCAGCCGGGGAGAAACGGAATCAAATGGACCAGGAATATCCACATGCATCACAGTGCTTCCTTCTGCATCGATCTGGAGCGTCATTACGACTTTTTCCGAATGACGAACCATCCATCGCGTTACTGAGAGGGGTGGGCTCAGGCTTAAATCGGCGAATCAAAATCGATTCGTCGAACCGTATCATTAGTCACTGCAAGCGAGACACTTGTTTTCGTCGTGTCACGGCCCAATCCCGACTCATCGGCTGTCAGACAGGGTCCTCCACAGTCAATATTGCGCCGACAAGAAGGTTGTCATTGGTGAGTATGAGGCGTTTCGAGATTATCCCACGGGAAAACCACTCGCGTCGGGGCAAAGGCGATTTCTAAAAATGGCGTTCCTGGACCCTGAACAGCGAAAAGGATCGTCAGGGACACACGCACAATCTGCTTGGCTCTTGCCGTAACCACACATCCCCCTCTCTGCATTCCAGCATACATTTACCAGCATACACATACCAGCATACACATACCAGCATATACACATCATCTCACACCGACACTCCTTTGCATGACCGACTCTACGATGTCCTCGATTTTGTGAATAGGAAATTCGCCCGACGCAAGGTAAGCATCAGCATCAAATGTAAAGGGTTTTGAGTCTGTGCAGCCTGAGCGAGATGCTTCATCCAGGTCCCGACCGTTGTCCCTCGCACTCGATCATCGCGTGTCTCTACTGATTCCTGCTCTTCGTGTCCCATAGCAATATCTCGCAAACGATTATAATCCCGCTCAGTCGGTACCCCACGCTCCTTACGAATCATACACGACGATGCGGCTACTCAGTCTTCCTGTGTTGGCGATGTTGAGCGGAATGATGGCCCTCGCCCACAATCGGGAAGATCGACATTCCGGCCGACCAATACCACTCCCGCCAGAGTCGCGAGTCTTCTACCGATCACCTCCCAACCAGGACTTGACACCTCAAGCGACCAAATCCAACGGAACTCGTATTCTCCCGCTCCCACCGAAACCCACCCCGACCGTTCCCCCTTCCCCTGTACCTACCCCGCTCGACCTCTCCATCTCCTACTCCCTGTCCTCATCATGTCTACTCTACCTCACACCTCTCCTAACATCCGCCAAGTTCACCTCGTGTCTCCCCTTCTCCCTTCTCCTCACAACCTCGACCACCTACTCAGACTTGATCAGCACATCCATCACCAAATCCAACTTCACCGACCTCAATAACCTCCTAGCCTACGTCTCTTCCCCTCAACCAGCCGCTACCCAATGCGACGCCTTCATGTTCAACGCTCTCTCCGAAATAGGGTCAAAGGTGAACTGCGCATCTGACCTCTCGACGAAGTCTGCCAATGCTGTCGCGACCGAGGCCAAGACAGGCATCGGCAATTACAAGCTCATGCGCGAGGCTGCGACTATAATGGACCCGGATACCGGAGTATTTTGTTACCTCGAAGCGCTGTCTTCGACGAAGCCGGACGACCTGTACCTCTGGTCACTAGCGGCGGGAATTCCGTATGTCTTCTCTGCCCCGGTCTTGAGTCTGGTACTGATGCGACCTGTTAGAGTCCCTTCTAATTCCACGCCGACATGCTCGAAGTGCTCGGCCTTGCTACTTGGGCACTACTCGGAGTCGCAGAGCTCCACGTCGACGATTAACGGCACCATCGTCTCCGAGGCCATCAACGTGGTCAACTCGGCATGCGGCAGGACATTCGTCAACTACAACGCGTCATACAGCGGTGCATCGACCTCGGCCAGATTCCCGAGTATCGAGGGGCTTTCGGTGATGCTGTTGATCATTGCGGTGTGGTCGTTGCTTCTTTGACCTAGGGTATTTCTCGAGGCATTTTTCATCCTGCATTTTCATCACATGGACATTTTGGCATAGTTTTCCGGGTTGATCGGATACACAGCACAATACATAACAACCCAATGCATTCTTCTCATACCTCGCCCATCTTGTGACGGTAGTAACAATGCTCATATCACGGAGCCGATCACGGAGCCGACCATACTTTCTGTAAATGCAATCCACGCAAAGCAGACTGCCACATGCACCTTCCGACGCCGCGACGGTTTCTTCCAGTCCTTTCCACCTAGACAATTCGCTTGCGCAGCTCAAATCGTTTTCTTGCGAACCCATCTACTCTCTCCCCCCTCA
>JAABUH010003239.1_pt1 | contig 14278 bp, 18 predicted proteins | sample 5559121 | NCBI WGS metagenome assembly JAABUH01 (sample SAMN10711871, study PRJNA513364) | rock metagenome | isolation source: Antarctica rocks | place: Antarctica: Victoria Land, Battleship Promontory nord | collected 2015-12-28 | reverse complement strand
TAGCTTAGCCTGCAGAGTTACAGCGGGGGAGCACGCAGGAGCGTGCCTGGCGTGTGCCCGAAGCGTTTCCCCCCGGTTCCCCCCAGCGGCCTCCCATTGGAACATAAACTTGACAGCCATGGCCTCCGTCACAGGCAAACAGGCGGCCTTCGTGCCTGCAGCCGCGCCGCTGGCGTCCACCGCATGCGGGGGCAACGCCAGCCCAGACTTTGGCGCAAGCTTCAACCTGCGCGTGGTCACCTTCTTCGTCGTCCTCACCTGCTCCTCGCTGGGCATAGTGCTGCCCCTCGTGCTGCGCTTCCGCCAGAGCCTGGCCGGCATATCGCGCAGCAGCTGGCTATTCTTGGCCAAAGCCTTTGGCGCGGGCGTCATCCTGGCGGTGGGCATCATCCATGTCTTCCCTGACGCTTCCACCGCGCTGGGCGACCCGTGCCTGGGTGCGCGCCAAGGCACCGCCGGCACTTTCCCAGTATACTGGTGTTCCCGTCAACATGCCTTTTGTTATGGGCAGCCCCTGCGTCTCTCCCACCGCGCACCGCCCTTTGTATACGCTCGGGTGCTTTGTGGATTGATTGGATATATCTGCACGGGCACGATCATGCTTGATCACTGCGCATGCATGCCCTCGAGCACTGGCGGCAAGTCCTCACTTCGCTTGCTTTCCGCAGGATGGCAAAACTACCCGTGGGCGGCGCTGATAGCCACCCTGTCGGCCGTCGGCGTGCTCATGCTGGAAGGCTGCATCCAGGCCTTCTACGAGCGCGCGCACACAGCGGCGGCCGCCACCGACGCCCCCGCAGACGTCGAGGCCAAGGGCTCGGCAGCGATGCTTGGCTCGCCACTGGGCACACAGACGGACGGCATCGCCGCGCACCCGCACGGCGGCCACGCGCTCGACCTGGCCGTCAAGGAGGACAAGATCCGGCTGCTGACGATCGCGCAGGTGTGCCCCGCGCCCGCTGCGGCACCAGCTCACTGCGCCTGTTGCGCAGTGCGCCGCACACAGGCACAGCGTACATGGCGAGTCTTGGCACCCCAAATGCATGGCTGCGCGTGCGAGCTCACTGACCGGCCGCCGGCCCACGCAGGTGCTGGAAGCCGGCATCGCGGTCCACTCGGTGCGCCCCGAGCTCGGACGTCAACAGACCCGCCTCACAGGCCTGCCTGTCCGGTGCCGCTCAGGAGCTCGCTCCTGTTGCAGCCCGTGCTGGTTGCTGCGCTTGCCTGGACGTGCGTGACCGATTGCCTGAGGGGGGCCGCGGGGTGCTGACAGAGTAAGGCGATGCGCAGCACGCATGCGCCAAAGGCCAGCAGACTCAGCGCGCTGCGCGCCGCAGGTGCTGATCGGCGTGGGGCTGGGCGTGACCAGCGACATGGGCACCGTCCGCGCCCTCCTGGCGGCGCTGCCCTTCCACCAGTTCTTTGAGGGCGTCGCGCTGGGCGCCTGCTTCAACGAGGTGGGCCTGCCTGCCAGCGCCTCGATCCTGCTTGCGGGGGCTGGCGGCATGCAACTGGTCATGGCGGGGCTGCTGTCTGTCGGATGTTGGTGGACGCCTGGTGTCCATGCATTCAGGTGCTGTGACTGCTCTTGCTTGGGCTGCTGTAAGGTGCCTTGGTTGGGCCGAGCACAGATGCTGCATCCTCCGCACCTGCCTGGCTGCCGGTGGGGGCTGCGCGTCATGCAGCGTGCCGGGCGCCACGCCGCCGCACGCGCCGCATGCCGAAACCCTGGCACTGGCCCGGCTGAGATTTCCATATGCGGCGCGCAGGCCGGCATCACCAAGTGGTCGTACGTGGTGATGGGCGTCATCTTCGCATTCTCCACGCCCCTGGGCATCGCGATCGGCCTGGGCGTGCAGAGCACCTACAACGCGCACTCGCTCACCGCGCTCGCCGTGGAGGGCATCTTCGACTCCATCTCGGCAGGCGCGCCCTGTATTGGTGAAGGCCGCTATCTAGAGTGTCACCCGCTTTGGTGCCATGGGGCCGCCTTGAATCTGCACATCGGCGGTGCGTACTGCGCATCATTGGTGCTCACTGTGTGTGGCCTGGCGTTTGCTGCGGCGCTGCCTGTTGCAGCGCACCCTATATTGTATTGGGATGAGTGGTGTGCTACCATCATAGAGGACTAGGAGGTAGTACGAGGCGTGCTTGATTATGCTGCGGTGCTTCAGTGGGCTGAAAGGGTGGGGCTGTGCTAGCGTTGCACCTTTTACACCCCTGGCATGCGCCGGAGCAGCTGCATGGTCCTGCTGACACATGTCTGTCCACTCCGGCCCTCCTTATTGCGCTTGGACGCGACCCTGCCCGGCCCTTTAGACTGCCTGGCGTCGGAGCACGGCCAGGCGCACGGCCACGGCTCTGACGCTGTGTAGCTTGCCACACGGCCGGCGTGGGTGCCTGATCCTGGGGCGTCACGGCGCCTGACGGCGCCCGGCCGCGCAGGCATCCTGATCTTCATGGCGCTGGTGGACCTGATCGCCGTCGACTTCATGGACGCCAAGCGCCCGCTGCGCTCCAAGGTGCAGGGCTACGTCGCGCTGCTGCTGGGCGTCGGCTGCATGGCCGTCATCGCCTACTGGGCCTAGGCTGCGGCATGGGCACCCTCGAGACGGGCGACCGCACCAGGCGGGCGTCAGCACCGTCGCTGCATAGGCCTGGGCTGGCGGCTGGGGCCTGGGTGCGCCAGCGGGCGCGGACGCAGGACGTCGGGGTGTCGCCCAGGGGCGGTCCAGGCCTCTTCTGATATGAGCACGCCCGGTGCCACACGCATGACAAGAGTCCAAGGGTGCAAGTGGCATAGCCTTGCTGGAGGGTCTACGTCGGCGGGGCTTGCGGGGTGCCAGCGCATGCCTGTTGCCCTCGAGATGGTCCGTAGTGCGCATTCGGCCAGCGTGCGTCCAGAGTTCCTTAATTATAAATTAGGACTGTTACAGACAGTTGACGTAGGGCCTGCAGGATGTTTGCACCGATTTGCGAGCAATGCCGGGCACTGCCCAGCATGCGAGCGCATGAGCTAGTTGCGGCCCCAGCTGGCATTGCATGCGTAGCAGTACAGTGACCATGTTTGCTGGAGCGGCCGCATGGCCCCTTGGTCATTCCCACACCCCCGCTGATCGCAGTCTCAAGCTGGCACACGTAGGGCGTGGAGAAGTTAAATCTGACTGGGCATGCGGGGCTGAGAATGGGCGCTGTGCACTGCCACCCGCACTGGCACGTGCGAGCGCTCTTTTCAGCTGGCAGCGCATGCCTGGGAGGTGCAGTGATGGCGTGTGAGAGACTGGGAGTGGCTGGAGTGGCCGCTCGCTATGCCACAGCAGTGTGATCCTGTTGTAGCCTAAGCTTGCTTGAAGCGAGCGTTGAGCATGGGGCAGTGCACTGACAGGGCATGCAGGGCTGCAAAAGGGTGTGTGGCACTGCCACTCGCTTGGCATGTGCGCGCGCTCTTTGCAGCTGGCATTGCATGTCTTCCAGGTGCAGTGGCCGCGTGTGAGGGGCCCAAGTGGCTGCATGCTGTGCAGCGGCCCGCTGTTTTCCATTTAAGTTGTGAGGCAGGTGTGATGCACTCAATTGGCGTGCAATCTCGCACAAGGCTGTCAAAGCTTGCACTGCACCGCTGTGTGCCCTGCATGCACTGCCCGTCCGAACTGGCAGCAGGTGCATGTCCGGACTCCAGCCCGCTGCATACTACAGCATGCTGGCAGATGGCGGAGTGGCGTTGAACTTCAGTGAGGCACCAAAAAGGGCTGACCCCATACCACATGGCATGTGGCACATGCGCTTCCAAACATTGCAAATAAGTGCTCTAGTAAGCGCCGGACCTACACATGTATTTGGATGGAAATGAGAGGGCCGGAGGCTTGGGAGAGTTTCCTATGGCCATGACCAAGCACTTGGGGTAGCTGGATGCAGCAAGGGAGCAATGGGTGCTGCTGGAGTGGCATTGTGCACTGAAAAGAGAAAACTACAGGCAGGTATTTACATGTGTAAAAACCCCGGCCAACATCGTGCGGCCTAGGGGCCAAGCAGAAGGCGCTTACTCAGGAACTCGAGCAGCAGCCAGCGACTGTGGGCAAGCACAGCGTGCAATGGCAACGTACACGACGTCTCAGAACCCTGCCGGCGCGCCCGCCGCCGGGCCAGCCGCAGACGCATGCGCGTTCGACGCCAGCGCGGACTACTCGCAGAGCTTCCACCTGCGCGTGGCAGCCTTCTTCATTATCTGTGCATGCTCCTCCGCTGGCGTGCTGGTGCCGCTGCTGACGCGCCTCCGGCCGCAAATGAACGGCACTCAGCGCGGCGGCTGGCTGTTCATCGCCAAGGCATTTGGCGCGGGAGTTATCTTGGCGGTCGGCCTCATACACGTGTTCCCTGACGCGTCCACCACGCTCTCGGACCCGTGCCTGGGTGCGGGCACGTTAGTACGTCTTTGTGCGCGCGCGTTGCTGCCGACTGCTGCGCCGTGCACTTGCAGGCCTCTGCTCTATGCCTGGCTGGCAGCACTTGTGCTGCTGCCGGCGCAGCAGGCTTGGAAACCCCTTATCCCATTCACGCCATGGCCCTCGACGCATCGCGTCCTGGCTGCGCAGGTTGGGCCAGCTACCCCTGGGCGGGCATGATAGCGACGCTGGCGGCTATCGGCGTGCTCATCCTCGAGGGCCTCATCACGTCGATGTTTGAGCGCCTGCACGCCAAGACAGCTGCCGCCTCCCAGGGCCCTGCAGGCGTCGCGGGGAACGGCAATGCGGCGGAGTTCACCACCGCGAACGTGTATGGCCACGCGCACGACCCGGAGTCGACCAAGCAGGACAAGGTCAGGCACCTGACGATCGCGCAGGTGCGCCCTGGCCAACCAACGCATGGCTGCAGAGCCAACCAACGCGCGTGCACTTCCCGCTCGCTGCCTGCCTGTGCGTCCGAGCACGCGGTGCTGACCAGCTGCTGCGCCGCCCCCAGGTGCTGGAGGCCGGCATCGCGGTGCACTCGGTGCGCCCAGGGGCGCGCTACAGCACACCCTGCCTGCGCGCGCCTGCCGCCTACCGCGCTGCAAGGCGTGGGGGGGTGGTCACGCCCAGGCTGGCTGGCGGGCACCGACAGGGCGCCTGCGGCGCAGGTGCTTATCGGCGTGGCGCTCGGCGTCAGCAGCGACCTGGGGACCGTCCGCTCCCTGCTGGCCGCCCTGGCCTTCCACCAGTTCTTTGAGGGCGTCGCGCTGGGCGCCTGCTTCATTGAGGTGAGCTGACTGCCCCGCTGCGTTGCGGAGGCTGCGGCTGTCCTGCGCACAGGGGCGTCTGTGAGTGCGTTCATGGGCCGCCTGTGCCAACAGGCAACAGGTTTGGTGGTGAGGGAAGCACAGACTGCGATGCATGTTGCTCCTGTCCTGAGCGGGCGCACCTCACCCAGCTTGCCAGGTGTTGGCGGCTGTACCAAACCCCGCCTGTCGTTGTCAGGCTGCATATATCACGTTCAAACTGGCCTTCTACCCCGCGCAGGCTGCCATCTCCAGCTGGTCGTATGCCGTGATGGGCGCCATCTTCGCGCTCTCCACGCCCCTGGGCATCGCCATCGGCCTGGGCGTGCAGAGCACCTACAACGAGCACTCGCCCACCGCGCTCGCTGTGGAGGGCATCTTTGACTCCATCTCTGCAGGCGCGCAAGGAGCATGTGTGTTGAGAGGTGCCGGTGTTCCTCCCCTGGTCGGCCGTGCTTGTGCTGAGCGCGGGGTCACGTACACTTGTGCACTTTGTCCGGAAGATCGGCTGAAGTGCCTGCTTGCACAGGAAATCGTTTTATATACATGGCCTGCAACGGGCTGTTTGCGTAGTAGTCCCGCTGCAGTGTGGGCCGGGCGCGTCCTGCCGCCCCAAGCGGCGCTCAGGATAGGGTAGTGTGTGCTTGCCTACAATGCGCCCGGCCGCGCAGGCATCCTCATCTTCATGGCGCTGGTGGACCTCATCGCCGTGGACTTCATGGAGGCCAAGCGCCCGCTGCGCTCCAAGGTGACCCGATCTAATGCTTCGCCTGGCCTCTTATGCATGGGCGCCCCCGCTGTCTCTTGGAGCGCCCGGCTAACGTGCACCGCGCGCGGCAGGCGCTGGGCTACGTTCTGCTGCTCCTGGGCTCGGTCTGCATGGGCATCGTGGCCATCTGGGCGTAGGCTGCCGGCAGTTCATGGGATCACTGTGCGGGCGTGACGCAAGCTGCCACGCTCTGAGGGCAGTCACTCAAGCGCACGTGCGGGCCTGGGCGCATATACAAGCATCCATCAGCAGGTCTGCCGCCGGCCACTGCACCTGGGAGCAGCGGCATGTGTGCATGGCCTGGTTGCCACGGCCTTGTCCTGAGATTTTTGGGGTGAAAGCGAGGCGTGTGTTTGGGGCCTATAAACGGATCGACGTAGGGCGGGCGTGCACCATGCGAGTACGCTTGCAGCAGTGGCGCTTGGCTGTTTTCAGGAGTGTGGTGATTGGGTTCGTGAGTGCATGTTGTCGTACCTGGTGTCTCTGTGCTTCTGTTGCCACGCCAGCGTGGTGTGGGCCCTCCTGCAGTTGTGCTGTAGCAGGGTCATCAGATTTTTTTCTTGCGGATGTATGACAGGATGCATGCGTGGGTTGCGTGTGATTGCGCGCAGTCAGTAGGAGTGTATGCATGCTGTCCCTAGCCCCCTCCCCCCCACCCCCCGCGCCCACGCTCAGGGGCTCCTTGCGTATCTTTTGGACGAGCACATGGCTTTGGAGCAGAGCCCTCACCCTGCATGCAGGGCTGAGACGGGGCACGCGGCAACCGCCACGTGTATGGCGTTTGCCGCGGCCTCTTCCGGCTGGCATAGCATGCCTGGGAGGCGGAATCCGTGGAGAGATAGAGAGGGCCTTAGCGCTGCTTGTTTGTGCGGCAAGCTTTGGATGCAGATGTGCTGCTTAGAGTGTTTACCTCACCTTCCGACCCGGCACAGCTATTGCAGAGCTGCGGATGGTGTGCACTGCCCTGCTATGTGCTCGCGCGCGCACATCGGTGCATGGCCTATCCCGGCTGGCTAGCATGGCGTGCCCGGAGGCACAGTGCGAATGATCGAGCATGACAAACAATAGGCATGAGCTTGTGGCTTGTAGAGCCCGGGGATGGACTTGCTGGTCGTGCATGCAGGGCCGGGAACGCGCGTGCTGCCCTGCCACGTGCTCGCGCGCGCTGTGTCAGTGCACCGCCGTCCGCGGCTGGCTCGCATGTAGGTTGGTTGCATAAGCTGTTCGCATTTCGGCCCGCAGTAGCTGCGCGTGGCGCGACTGGGTGCATGGCACCTCAAGCTCAGCCTGAGGAGTGTGCTTGGGGGCTGATTGTAACGCTGCACAACAGGACACGTTGCGTGCTGACTAGCATGGAGGACAAGCAAATATCAATGCTGTTCCTGAAGAGTATGATGTGGTGGTGCAAGGCAATGCTTGTAAGAAAGTGGTGTGGTTGCCCACCCTAGCAGCTCAGGCACGTGCGCAGCAGTCCAAGCATGCGCTGCTCCGCTGTGATGCACATGCTTTGAGCCACTTCCGACCATCGCACTGGTCCGCTTCTGTTATCTCCTGTACGCATACTAGCTTGAGCGACCGCGGTTTGCTGTGGGAGGCCGCAAGCTGTACCTTATCACCATCTGCCTGCTCCTTCCCTGCTGGTAGCCCGGCAATGGTGAACCAGGACGTAGATGCCTTCCAAGCACGGCCTAACTCTGGCGGCGTGCACTATATCAACGTCGAGTGTTTGGAAGAGCGCGCCAGGCGCAAGTTGAGCAGTGTGGAGCATGGAAAGATGGCGTATGATTACTACAAGAGTGGTGCTGAGACGGAGAGCACCGTGAGCGACAACCGCGCCGCATATGCGCGGTGGCGCTTCCTGCCACGCATAATGGTGGACGTGTCGCGTGTCGACACTTCCTGCACCCTCCTGGGTGCGTGTGGCCACAGACTCACAGCAGTGGTAAGCAGGCCTGCTGTGGTGTTGCGCGTCCTTGCGTGTCTTCTTACCAGTGCACACGCGCTGGTGACAGGGCAGCGCCTGGCCTACCCGCTGCTGGTGGCGCCGATGGCCATGCAGTGCATGGCGCACCCCGAGGGCGAGGCCGCGGTCGCGCGGGCGGCGGGGCACGCCCAGGTCGGCCACGTGCGCGCCCACGCCCCGGGCAACAGACCTCGCGTCCGTTCTACACAGGCAGCAGACTCGTGCCTGAGATCTCCCTGAGCGCGTGCCCCCGGGCTGGGCGCGTACTTCCAGGCTGTGGCCCTGCAAACGAGAGCGGCCAGGTCTGCAGCGTGCGCTTGTCGTCCACATAGGTCAGGCACAGTCGGCCAGCTCTCCTGCTCGCCCAAGGCCCTGCGCCGCGGTCGCGGCCGCGCAGGTGCAGTCCACGATGGGCACGGTGTCGCTGGAGGGCGTGGCGGCGGCGGGCGCGAGCGCGCCGCTGCTGATATTCCAGCTCTACGTGCTCTCAGACCGCGTGCTCACGCGCAGCCTGCTGCAGCGTGCGGCGCCGCGCCCCGGCCCCCTCCTTCTACGCGCACCTGGCTGTCTGCCTCACTATCCATGTCATTTTGCTGTCCAATGTGGAAACTGTTTGTCTGCCGACCAGCCTGCTATTGTGTGGGCGAGCACTGCAGTGCTGGTGCGCTTCGAATCGGCAGCCATAGCCAGCATGCTCGCTGTGGCGACCCCCTCTTGAGACGCTGCCGCCAGCGCCGAGTCTGAGGAAGCACAATGACAGAGACCTCGGCCCGGCGCAGGCGCCGAGCGCGCAGGCTACAGGGCGGTGATGGTCACCGTGGACGCGCCCATCCTGGGCAAGCGGGAGGCGGACGAGCTGAACAAGTGCGCAACCCTACCTGACTCTCTGAATGAGGTTGAGTGCCGCCGTCCTGCCGCCCGGCTCAGCCCCGCCGCCTCACGGCGCTCCCACGCGCGCGCAGCTTCGAGCTGCCGCAGCCGTTTACGCTGGCCAACCTGGAGGGCCTGGGCAACGCGGACGCCGACGTGGCCGCGCCGTACCGCGGCAGCTCGCTCGCCAGCGCGTTCGAGCGCCGCATCGACGCCAGCCTGACCTGGGCCTTTGTGGCCTGGCTGCGCTCGGTCATGCGGCTGCCCATCTATGTCAAGGCGCGCGCGCGCGACCGACACCTGCATCACGCGCGTCCATGCACCCACGCCCCTGCCGCGCCCGCTCGCAAGCGCGAACAACAGGGGCGGCGCTCCAGGCGCTGGCGGTGTCCCGGGCACAGAGATGCGGGGCGCCCCCCACAGTGCCGCTCGGTGACAGCCTGCGGGGTCCTGCGTGCACACGGAACAGCTATGCGGGGGTTCACAGGGCGCGCGCGGGCGGCGGCAGGGCGTGCTCGCGCCCGCGGACGCGGAGCAGGCGGTAAATGCCGGCGTGGACGGCCTGGTTGTCAGCAACCACGGCGGGCGCCAGGTGCGGCGCGCTGGGCGCTCTGGGGTTTGATACGCACGCGAGCGCGGACGAGAGTCACAGGACCGCATTATAATATGTGAGAGCACTGCGATGCAGGACCGCAAGGTTTGTGCTGGACGCCCAGAGGCAGGCGCCCTGCGGAGCCGTGTGGGCTTGCATGTCAGCAGCCATCAGGATGGCTGTGCACCCTCATGTACAATGCACACTCCGCACCGGTGGGCCGGGCCGAGGCCGCCGGGCGCGGCGGCAGGCGGACTACGCGATCGCGTCGCTGGACGCGCTGCCGGCGGTAGTCGCGGCCGTAGCGGGCCGCGTGCCGGTGCTCATGGACGGCGGCGTGCGGCGCGGCACCGACATCATCAAGGTGCGCCGCGGGGGCGCTGACCCTGTGTCACCCTGGACCCGGCCCGCGCGAGCTTGTGCATGGTCACAGCGGCTCTGGTGGGCTGGGATGTGCGGGCGCGCGCGCTTGTGCAGTGCTTGTTATGTGCGCAGGCGCGCCTCTCACCTGAGCGCTGCCTGCAGAGCTGCCTGATGCGGCCCGTGTGCACAATGCAGAGGCGCTCGTGAGCTTTATCTGAAACACTTTAAGCACACCTCGCTGGGGTAGCCTGGCTTGCGAGCGGAGAGGCTGGAGGTCCGGCAAACTGAAGTTCAATACTTGACTGTTTAAAGTGAGCACCAACAAGAGGCCTTTCACCGGCACTTGAGGCTGCGCGGTGCGTCGACCCGGCCTGACGCGCGCGCGCGCCAGGCGCTGGCGCTGGGCGCGGACGCGGTGCTGCTCGGCCGGCCGGTGCTGTGGGGCCTGGCGCTGGACGGCTGCGACGGCGTGGCCGCGGTGCTGGACACGCTGCGGCGCGAGCTGGCGCTCAACCTGGCGCTCAACGGCTGCACGCGCCTGGCCGATGTCACGCGCGCGCACGTCCTCGCGCCCGCCGAGGTCCAGGCCCGCCTGTAGGCGGCTGCAGGGCAGGGCGGGAGGTGAGCGCGGCGCGCCGTGCGCCCGCGGCGCCGCACAGTGTGTGTACCTTGCCTTGGAGCGGCAGCTGACGGCAAGTTTTGGATGGTGAGTGTTGGGCTCCAGGGCGCGGCCTGAGCGTCGGCTCTTTCGAAAGGGAGTTGGTTGAAGTTTACTTGCTTTCCACAGAGCGCGGCAGGGTGGTCACAAGAACTCCAGCAGGATGTGCAGCAACAGTGCTTTCAGAGTGTCTGCTTCGCATCACGTTTGCAGCATTCTTTGACGGGCTTTCATGCTGTAGCAGTGAGAGGCATAGCAGCAGCTCTAGACTGAGTTGGTAGCATGAGCATGAGAGGAACCCTGCACCTGCGCCTGCATGCACATTGCATGCTCTCCTGCCTGTGCGTCTTGGATCGCTGTAGGCTCTCAGTTCTGCTTACAAGACTCGCACGGCAACTCACTCAAGGCCAACGCTCTGGAGGCCAACACACTGTGCAAAGTCGTCTGCCTACCCTGCCTGCCAAGACCAGCTTTGTCCGCTGCCACGACCAGACGGTTCCCTGCATGCTGCTAAGTGCACACAAGCACGCCTGCACCTCAGCGCACAGGGTGCACTACATATGAAGCAAAGCAGGCTGGGCGCGCGCTACTGCACGCGCCAGCCTGCAGGGCAGGTGCGCACAGGCGTCCCGTGCGGAGGCGACATGGTGGCAGGGGCCGTGCACGGTCGCATGCCCCCCGCGGGGGGTCGGGTGCACGCAGCCGATGAAACAAGGTGCGCGCCGCAGCCCGGACTGACCCCACGCGCATGCAGAGCGAAGCCTGCGCGATGATGCAGCCGCGCTCCGCAGCGCGAGCGCCGCGCCCGGCCCCTCGCCTTACAGGGTGGGCTCCTGACGGTACTCGCGCAGGATGACCGGCACGGACGTGGGCGGGATCACGCCGAACTCGGTCGCGATCAGCGTCACGTAGTCGGCCGGCATCGCGTCATACATCAGGTTGAGCAGGCCTGCGGCGGCGCGGCGCGCGCATGAGCGCGCTCTCGGCCCGTAATCATGCGCGGTCAGCGGGGGCGGCCCGGGTCGGAGACATGGCATGGAGGCGGGTGCGCGGGGTTGCGCTCGAGCGCGGCAGGGCGGGGGCCCGCACTCAGGCGCGGCTGCGCGGCCCAGCCCTCCAGCGCGGCCAGGTCGGGCCGCAGCGGCACGGCCGCCAGCGCGCCCGGGTCGCCCAGCTCGTTGAGCGTGATGGAGTCCAGCAGCACGCGCTCCGCGAACTTGTACGTCTCGGCGCACACGATGACCGGGCGCGCGGCGGCGGCGGCCGCCATGGCCACGCTCGCGGCGCCCGCGCGCGACAGCACGGTCCCGTTGCTGAGCACCGCCGACGCGCCCAGCAGCACCTTGCTCACCTCCTGCGCGCGCGGCGTCGGGGCGGTCAGCCGGGCGCGGGGCGGCGGGCGGCCGGGCGCCCGCGAGTACGTGGTACCACTCTGCAGGGCAATGCAGGCCGCCGCGCCTGCAGGACGAGCGGCACGGCGTTGAGCAGGACGTAGGTACAGGCGATACCGGCGCGCAGCAGCGCGCGCAGCGTGCCGCGCCCTTCCCCGCCCGGCCGCGCGTCCGCGACCACGACGCGGAAGCGCTTGCCGCGCTGGCGCACGCCGCGCACGCCCGCGGCGTCAGCACACGGAGGCGGCGCGCCCACGGACGGCCGCGCATGCCGCATACTCTAGCAACATTGACATTGCAAAGCGCCTTCAAGGGCCAGGAGTGTCAACTCTGGAGGTCAGAGCAAGCCCCGGGAACATGGTAACACTTCAGGCGGCGGTGTGGGCCTGCGGCGACGCGTCGGGCAAGCGTGGGGCGCGGCCGCCCGCGCGCCTGGTGCGAGTGCAGCAGGACCTCCAGCACGACCGAAGATGCCGCGTAGGTCAGCACGACGTCGCCGGTCGCGATCTTGGTGTCGGCCGTTGCCACCAGCTGCTCGTCCGCAAACACGATCTTCTCCTGCGCGCCGCGCGCCGCGCGCTCGCTCAGCGGGTCGCCGCCCGGCCTCTCTTCCGGCTGCCTCTGCCCCACCTCTGCCTTGGTCTCAGGCGCTGGCCGGGCTGAGTGCGTGCCGCCGCGCTGTCAACACGGTCAACTCAAACCCCCGTGACAGGCTGTTTCAGTCCTCAGCCATACCCTGCCCCCGCACTGTGTGAGAGGAGTCCTTCATTGCGGACCCCACCGATCACAACCTACGTGCCCGCCTTTGCACAGGCTGCTCAGAGCGGGGCGGGACGGCGCGGGCCGGCGGGCTGGGCCGGGCGCGGCGCGCCTGGATGAAGCCGGAGATCTTGTCGGCCAGGTGCGCCTTGGCCTCCTCCTGCGGCATGCCCGGGTCGATCTTGCTGACCTGCGCGCGGTGCCGCGGGGCTCGCCCGCGCCCCGCCGCCCTCCTAGCGTCATCTGCGACAAGCTCGGCGGGCACAGCTGATGCCGCAAGCGGGCCAATGCATGATGGCGTGGTCGCATGAGCGCCGCGGCGGCGCATGCGTGCTTGCGATGGTTCCCTGAGCAGGTCCTCAAGTAACGCGCGCACGCCGGCTTTTTCTGCTCACCCGCCTGTGTGCATCGGGGCGCAGATGGCAGGCCCGCTGGCGGGGGCGCGCCTGCAGCTTGACGAACTTGATGGCGTTGCCCATGGACACGGAGAGCGGGCGGAACTCCACCAGGCACTGGATCGCCGTGTTGATGACCGCGGTCAGGTCGCGCGACAGCACGCGGCCCTCCGGCGTCGTATAGCCCTGCGCCGCGCCGCCCCGGGCTCAGCCCTAACCCTGCTCATGATGCTGTGCGGCACCGGGCCTATCCCTCTTTTTGGAGCCCACGCACCCATGGAGCAGGCTTGGGCTCACTCCCCGTCTGCCGGGGCGGGCGAGGCGCTGTGCAGGAACACAGGCGAGCAGCCCGCAGCGACAGACCCCGCCGCAAGGGTGCGCAGGCCCGGCCCCCTGACCAGCCTGCTCACACGCCGCACGCCCCGCGGCACACGGCCGGCAGGGCCCCGCCAGGAGGCCGGGCGGCGGGTGCGGCGAGGCACGCGCGGCCGCGTGCGGCGAGGGGCGCGCCTGGATGACCTGGCGCAGCGTGGCCAGCAGCGCCACGCAGCGCGCGTTGCCGCCGCGCACGGAGCCGTCCGCGTAGCGCAGGCCCAGGCGCAGCACCGCCGGGTGCACCCGGGCGGCCGCCTCGCTGGCGACGAGCGCGCTCAGGTCCCGCGCCGCCTGGCGCCCGGCGCGCGCGGGTCAGCGGGGCCGAGCTTGGCGGGTGGGCGCCGTCGCCCCGCCGCTCTGCAGCTGCGCAGCTGACACACTGTGGCCCCCCGTGGAGCCTACAGGCGGCCGTCAGCTGACCCGCCGTAGCCCCTGCAGCTGCCGGTCGCTCCAGCGCTCCAGCGGGGCAGAGGTGCGCGTCAGCTCACAGGCACACGGCCTCCTTTCTGGCCTGGCAGCGCACGCCCCGCTGCCCAGCACCACGTTCATCGCTGTGGGGGCCGCGGCCACACTCTCGGGGCGGGCGGGCGCCAGCGCATGGCCATGCGGCGCCGCCTGCAGGGAGCGCTGGCGCCCGGGCCGGCGCGCGCGCGGCGCGCCTTGAACTGCGGCAGGTGCGCAAAGAGCTGCACCGAGCGCGCGGGCGCAGGCTCGGCGGCCGCCGCGGGCTCCGGCCTGGCCCTGGCGCCGCCCGCTCCTCCCGGCCCCGCCGCGGCCGGCGCGGCCGCCGGCGCTGCGCCCGCCGCCTGGCCGCCGTCCCGGGGCGCGCGCTTGGCCTGGTCGGCCGGCGCTGCGCGCGCGGCGGCGGGCGCGGCGCCCTTGCCCTTGGGCG
>JAABUH010003238.1_pt1 | contig 14284 bp, 21 predicted proteins | sample 5559121 | NCBI WGS metagenome assembly JAABUH01 (sample SAMN10711871, study PRJNA513364) | rock metagenome | isolation source: Antarctica rocks | place: Antarctica: Victoria Land, Battleship Promontory nord | collected 2015-12-28 | reverse complement strand
CCCAGCACCTCGCACGGCGCCAGCACTGCGCGCGGCCCGGCCGCGGTCAGGCTGCACGAGGGCCGGCGGCCGGCGCGCCCTCGCGCCCTCGGCCGGGGACAGGACGTGCCACGCAGGGAGCTGTGCAGCTTGGGGCGCTTCATGCTTGCAAATGGTGCATCATGCATGCATGCCCGTCACCCAGCTGTATACAAGTGTTGGTGGTGCACGCAACGCGCGCAGCGCTGTCTACATGGCCAGTGTGCACGTGGCTGAGCCATCCTGTACCGGGGTGCATATGGCTGATTCATATCAAGTCCAGGCCTTCCGACACATACAGTATGCCAAGTCAAGGCCTCCTGACACATACTGTCAGCCAAAGGCAATGCCAGCACAGCCTCGAGTCTACTCATATCGCTAGATGTTGATCTGCAGCACCAACTGAACGGGACCTGAAAGACATGTCCCCCGTGTGGTGCGGTAGGCGCGCAGCAGGCGCCAGCGAGTCGATGGTTTGCCAAAAGTATGGTGCGTACTTGTTTCGCAACACAGGACAGAGCTGGCGCGACCAGTCGGCAACACATCCTCATTTGAGTGCAGGACAGGTTGAAACACCACAAAGCGAGCGCGCACCGGCGTCCAGCGCATGCAGGCCCGTCTCACTGGTGTAGAAGACCTCGCACGCGGCTGCAGGGCTGCCCGCCGCGCCAGGCGCACCACCCTGAGGGCCCAGCAGCGCCTGCGCACGCACGCCAGCCCTCACAGCGGTGCATGCTTTGCGCCGCCGCCTCGTGCGCACGTCGCACGCGCCATAGCGAGCTGGCGTCTTTGCCAACAAGGACCGCATGTCGACCTACATGGTCCACGATGCACTGACTGCAACCCTATGTTGCACTGACTGCAACCCTTTCTAGGGACGGGCCGGGCGCGCGCGCAGGGCAGGGCGCGCCTGCACGTCGGGAAGGCGATAGAACCAGCGCATGACGGCCTCGGGTGGTCCCCCCGGCGGCGCGCGCACGGCCTGCAGCCGCGCCACGTACGGCGGCCGGCCCAGCGAGGCCGCGCGCAGCAGCACTGCATCGCCTGCGCCTGCCCGAGCCGGGTGATTGGGGGGACTGGTGCGGTGCATGCGTGCTCGCCGCGCGCGGAGGCGCTCCGTCTGCAGGCTGCAGACCTTGGCGGCCCGCCCGGGTGGCGCGCTCAGCAACCGCATCGCGTGTCATGGCTGGGCATCCCTGCAAGTGTTCTGCACCTCTCAGGTGCGAGGCAGTGACAAGCACTGCATGAGTATGCAAGACGTCTGCGTGCGCTGTCTCCACGCCCCATGCATTTTGTCTAATGCTGGAAGTCTTGCTGGCTAGTCCATGGCACCATGGGCTAGCCTGCATGGTCTGGTTGCTGCTGCCTCACAACTGCACCCCTTGCACTGTTTGTAAGAAAGCTCAAGATGATGAGCAGCAGGCTTGCGCGCAGGCAAGCGCGCTGCATGCTGTCTTGCAGGGCCGGCTGACCGCCGTGCAACTCGGGCATGGCGGGGACCTGGCCAAAGCCACAGTGCATGCCAAGCCCAAGTAAACAACATACCCACAGAGGCTGACGAGTCTGGGCTCAGAGCGCGGTCAGGTGAACGGCGCACAGCGACATCACAATGCACACTGAGACTGCGCATCAGCACTCCAACCGTTTCTCCCTCCCTCACCAGTAGTGGCACCCCAGGGGTATACACGGTGTACCCCTGCAGGCTGCAGGCCCTCTCTTGTAGCGGCCTGGGCTGTGCAGAGGCAAGCAAGCATGACATAATACCACTCCATGCATCATCTCTTCTCTTTATGTGCAGCAGCAGCAGGTAGGACGTACCCACGAGGTAGGTGTGCCCGTCCAGGTCAAAGCCCTGGTACTCGGGGCCGTCAGGCCCGCTGTGCAGCGCGCCCAGCAAGCACGGACCGCCGCTGCCCTCCTGCAGCTCCTGCTCACGCTGCGCCCGCTTCCGTGTCATGCTGGCATATGCCTGGACTTTTTGCCTTGGGAAGACATCCGTGCCTACAGACACAGTGCCAGACTCGGGGCATGTTTACCCTACAGGGCTGTTGTTGATCAAGCACAGCTGGTTCGCCTAGCCGTCCGGTCTCCACAAACCAGGAAGCATGTGGATGTGCTGCGCTGAACAAGACAATCATTGTGCTGTGAAGTGAAGCGTGCTTGGAGAACACGCAAATACATTGGAGCAGGTGGTTAGGCCACTACCAGCGCTTTGCAGAGCTGTCTTGTATACGTCATAAGTTAAGATTAGAGAGAAAGTAAACGTGCATGCCGAGGCAAAAGAGTGCAGGGTGCTCCATGTGGCATTCTTCAATTGCGCAGCACGGACCTCATCTACCCTTGCTGCAGCAAATGAGCCCAACCCTGACACCTCCTGCGCTGCAAGTGCTCAAGTGCGACATGCGGAATCTGCATAGCTAAGCGCTGAATGCACCCTGTAATAAATATTGGCATAGGATAGGTAGCACAGACACTGCAAGCACTGCAAAGTAGGTAGCACAGACACTGCAAGCACAGCCGCGAAAACAGACACTGCATGCAAGCCAAGCCAGCCAGCCACTGCTCAGCCCTGCCGCTGCACTTGCTGATGGGGACGCCGATGATGCGAGCCCATGGCATGCAATCAGAGCCCATGCACAGCATCATTTGCTGCAGGGCAAGACTTAACATATACCACAGTCACTGGCTTATGATCAGGATGCTACTAGTGTTTTTCCCTCTCCCGACCGGCGCCGCCGCAGCGCCGGCAGCGCATGCAGCGCCCGCCGCAAACGAGTTGTCCATGAACGTGACATTGGACGCGCGGTCGACAAACATCGCTGGCCCGAGCGCGCGCGCATACGCGCCGAGGCCTACCGCGCGCCCGGCGCCGCAGGCGGCGGCGTGCACCTTGTTGCCCCGCACGAGCACATCGTCCGCGTCGGTCACGAGAACAGCAAAGCTGGCCGCGTCCGAGATCGCGTTGCCGGCGATCAGCACGTTGCTCGCGCCGGTCGCGTTCGCCGGCCGCGCGCCGGCGTGCGCGGGGGCGCCGGCGCCAGCCGGCAGACTCGCGCCCAGGGCTTGGAGCGCGGGCGCGCCCGCCGGAGCCGCCAGCAGCATGCCAGGCGTCGGGGCGCCCTCGGCGCCGAGGGCTTGCGCCCTGTCCAGGTTCTCCGGCGCAGGCGCGCCTCCTCCTGCCAGGGCGCCCGGGGGCGCATCGGGCGCGGGCGCCGCAGCGCGCGCCAGGACGTCGGCCAGGCTCTTGGCCGCGGGCGCGCCGGACGCCAGGTCGCCGCTGCCGACCAGGATGCCGCCGAAGGGCGCGCGGATCTCGTTGCCGCCAATGTATACCGTGTCGGACCAGCCGCTGTCCGCTCCATATTCCGTGTCCGGCGCGACCTGCGCGCCCGGCATTTCCCAGGTGAAGGATAGTTACCCGGGCCGTCTGCATGCCAATGCAGCGTGTCTGCTCGACCAGCCGTCGCAGCACGGTCTGCATCGCGCGGCACAGCCTGCATCTGGCGCCATTTACGCATCAGGCCTCCAGCCTGTGTGCAGCCGGGGGAACGCCTTGAGCATGCGACCAAGCAGACATGCACATCAGCTGCCGCCTGCAGCCATGTCCTGCTGACAAGCTGCAGCAAGAGTTGGCGAGCAATGCTGCAGAGAAGCCTGGCCTGCATGGGGAGGTTGCAACAGGTACCGCACCACCGAGCTACGGGCCGGGCAAGCGCCCAGGCGCGCGCACCACCACGCCCCAGAACTTGGGGCCCCATACGACGCTGCGCTGCAGGCTGCTGCTGCTGGAGCGCAGCACCACTCCGCGCCCGCGGTTGTTGGCCACCAGCGAGCTCTCCACCGCCGCGCCCGCGCCAGCCTGCGAGCACAGCGCGTCTGCGACGAGCCCCGCACCCGCGAAACAGCGCTGAGCCCGATCGCGGACAGACAGGCGCACCCCGGACTGCCTCACATGCATAGACTGACTTGAACCCACGGCAGATGGGATGGGATGCTCTGGGTCAGGTGCGCCTGCAACTAGTCGCTGTCGCTGCACAGACCAAGCAAGCATGCTTGGCAGCCAACGAGAGTGTCCTACACGGAGACAGGTGAATGAACGCAATGCCAATGGGGCGAGTCGCCGCCGCTGCGCACCCTGCTCAGGTCCGCCGCTATGCAGTCTGCGTCCAGGGACTCAGTCCAGGCTGCAGGGAACGCCTGCGCAGAGCACAGCCTGCAGGTGCAGCAGCCGGGCGCACGCGCAGGGCTGGAGAGCGACATGCATGAGCGCTCATGCGGACGCACACTGGCACACACCATGCGTGGTGTTCGCGCGGGTCTTAACTCGCATGGGCGGCAAAGCCAGTACTTTGTGGGGCTCCGAGCCAGATCATGGCAGGACGCAGGCGTCAGGTGTGTGAGTGACAGCATCCTGAGGTGTGTGCCTGACAGCATCCTGACAAGGGCAAGGTAAGGGATGTCTGTGCCTTCATGCTGCCAGTAGTTGTGTTTTGCGTGCCGGGCTTGCGCAGCCTCGCAAGGCCGCAGAGCAGGGTTGCGCCGCACCTTGACGCTGACGTTGAAGTACGCGGTGTCGGTCGCATCGGGGCTCAGGTCCAGGCGAGGCAGCGATGCCAGGCGCTGCGTCAGGCTGGCCAGCTCGGGCCGGTCGATGGAAGCGACGCCCGCCACAGGCGCGGCGCCCAGCGCGGCACCGGCGGCAGTGTACACTGCCAGCGAGTCCCCAGGCATCAACCTGCATCACGCGGCGGACGTCGCCCCTGAAGTCTGACGGCTGCGTAAGGAGTGCGGTGAGTGTTGGTGGCAGACCAGGCGTATCAAGCAACATGCAGAGCCATGGCAGCGTCCAGCGCCGCGCCTGCTGCCATGTACGCGGCAATCATGCAGTTTGGACAGGCCCAGTATGAGCATGGATGTCAAATGAGGAGCAGACAGAGTTCTGCAAGGGCGCACGGCGCGGCCGCAGAGTCCATGGCAAGCGTGAGCGTCTGCGCATTTGCATCGACGGCGACCACCAATGCAAACGCGCCGTCAACCACGATGCCGTCGCCGCCCATGCTCCACAGCTCCGCGCCGGTGATCTTGGGGCCTGGCAGAGAAACGTGGCGCTTGGCATGCGCATAGAACCCGCTTGCCCCTACATGAGATTTGCCTGCATGATGACTCACACACACTTCTTTCGAACATGATGCTTGTGATGTGCGACAGAGCAGTTCGCATCCTGCGCGCCTAAATAGCTGGTTTAGCGTTTCTGCCGACACCACTCCGAGAGCGTGACACACTTGTATCTCTGCTCTTTCATGTGACAGCGCTGCACTTCATCCTGCAATGCCTGCGGGCTCGTACCAGTGACAGATCCGTAGCTGCGTATGCCCTCTCCGTTGCTGGATAGTAGCGGTGGCAGACTGCCGGCGCTGATTGGGAAAGGGTAGGGCCGCACGATAACCCTGGACGCGCCAGCACGACCAATTGCCCACAACGCTTCCGCATGCTGCCAAGGTGGGGCACCCGCAGACAGGATACGTTGCATGTGCAACAGGCAATCTGTCTTACAACAACGCTGTCCTATGCACACATGCATGCATGCGCATCTAGCATAGCTGCGAGAACACGCAGACGAGAGCAAGAGACTCAGGACGCAGTGTCCAGGATCTGCACAGACAGGCCTTCTGAAAGAGGGCAGCTTCAGAGGCAGGAGATGTAGAGGGTGGCGCGCGCACCTCGCAAACGTGTTGTTGCTGCAGCCAAACATCTCAGAAAACGCGGCCCCGCCGGCCGTCAGCACTGCCACATCGCTGATCACCGTCGACGTGCAATTTTGCAGCACCACACCGTATGCCGTGTTGGTGCTCTGGCGCGCAATCTGGAAGCCCCAGCATGGAAGTCAGCAAAGTGACAGGTAGCTCAGCAGGTCAAGTGACGCTGCTGCCTCTCTTTCAATTACGCCAATTTGAAAGTGCAACCATGAACACGCCAGGGTATGCCACAAGGTGGCGGGCTTGCTCACAGCAGCCCACCCCCAAAACCCACAGGAGGCGCATACCGCCAGGTAGTCCCCGGCCGCCAGTCCCTCGACGGGGTAATCAAAGTGCAGCGCAAAGGCGCCGTTGGGCAGAGCGTGCGGCGGCCGCGCAGGGTACACATCGCTGCTGTTTGCCTTCAGCGCCTGCGCAAACAGCAGCAGTGCCAGCTTGCGCATGGCAGCAGTCTCTTTGGCTACACACCAGCCAGGGTCGTGTCACCCAAAGTGTGTACATATGCTGCGCATGCAACCAGAAGCATCAGTGATGCCACGACAAGGCCCGCTGCTTACTTCATATTGGACCCTGCCCAGGCCGTGCGGCCACGAGAGCATACGGCACTGCCGGCGCGCACTGCTCGCGCGCGAGGTCCGCACCCTGCTGCCTGCGCCGAAGGCGACGTACCGGCCGCCCGTCGAGTTGCCCAGCCACTCCGCTGCATAGCCCGCCTGCACCTGCAAGCACAGCACGCAGAAATTTACATATGGACAAAGGAGGATGTTCGGCAAGGCATGGGGCGGTGAAGGCAAATACAAGGCACTCCGCTCGAGCCAGCATGTCTGGCACATGCGCTCCGGGCGGGCTGGACACCATTATGAGCAGCCATGCTTCAGCTGCTTGTCGTCTGGATAGCCGGCCGGTATTCTGTGCTGGCAGAGTGATGGCAGTCATGCAACAAGTGTGCAAACCGAGCGAGCAGGATAGCATGCACGATGGCCCGCACGTGCGTGTACCTGGAACGTAAGGTTGCGCGCATTCTTGCTGACGCCGACAATGGTAGCCTGGGTGAAGGGCAGGCGCGCGAGGCTGTTGTACATCACCGCATCCCCCACCACGTGCAGGTTGTTGCAGTTGCGGATCTGCATGTGCTCATACGCATAGTCCTGCGCAGTGCGCCCATGGGATGTTGCAAGATGCGTACATGTGTGAAAATGCTTAGCTTGAAGTTGTGATAAGTTGCATTGTTCAGCGCAGCGGTGACCTTCAGTAGCCTGTCAACATGGATGTACAAATGTCACTGAATACTTGTACCTTAGACGCCCACATCAGTTGGTGAAGTGGACTGCACGCCGGGAGCTCGCAAAGCGCCTCCAAGCGGGGGGCATGCCTGCATGACCAGCGTGGTGTTGGACAGGTCCAGTACGAAGGGCTGCGTCCGCCCGTCGCAGTCCAGCGCCAGGTGGGCGCTCGTGCCGTCCGCGGGCCGCACGCTGTAGTTGCCAGGCTCGAGCTTGAGACCTGCAGCGCGCACTCGTGCTTGCCATTCTTACTTTCTTACTTAGGCATGTTGGTCTTGAGGCCTGAGTCCACCACAACGAATAACGATTGGATTGGGGATGCAGCGTGTCAACCTCGAATACGAGCCGCTCAGGCAGGCTGGACAGGTATCAGCCTCACATGCATGCCTTTTGGGGGGTGATGCTTTGGAGGTGCCACTCGCAGTCACTAGACCATCAGGCGATCCTGGGTGTGGCAAGGCTGTGTAGCAAAGTGTTTGTCCCAGCGATGCTGTCAGGTGACGGACGCGCCGCCGAGCATGGGGTCCTCCGCGCAGCGCCGGAAGGTCAGCGAGAAGTGCAGGCCGTCCAGCGTGCCGTTGAGCGCCGACTTGTAGGTCGCCACGCTCGTGTTTACGCGCTGGCCGGCCTCAGTCGTCACCGTCTTGGGGCGGGGCTTGGGCTGCGCGCATGTCAAAATGCAGTCTACTTTAAAGTCCTCCCAGGCTTCCAACATGGGAAACGTGTCGTCGTGCATGCTGTGCATCATGCGGCGGCACTCCCATTGCATCTGGCGTAGCTGCTTTCCTTCTGTCAAAAGCTATGCATCGCTAAATGGAAGGAATTTGCGGCAGTTGTGACTTTGCCTAGTCCCTTGGCGTGCCAGCAATTCGGACGCAGTGGTGTGCGAGGGCGCACCGGCTGCGGGCCCTCGGAGGCGATACCTAGCTGCGCACTTGGACCAATTGCGTCTAGTCCCAGGAAGCGCGAGTAGCGCGTCTTCTCTGTGCGTAGACAGCCAAGAGACGCGCATCAGTGCTAGCGCCCTCAAGCGGCTGACAGGATACCTATATGGCTTGCACTCAGCTGGGATGCAGCAATAGCTTGCAGGGCAGACGCTCACTCCTTGCACACAGCAGGTACATGGCAAAGTCGTGCAAGCGCTGCATGCCCGCACATGCAGCATTATGCGCACTGCAGACAAGCGCTGCAGGTGCTTGTAGCTGAGCGGATGCTCTGAAGCTCACACCAGCCTGCACCGGTAACGGCACGTCCAGTAGCGCTGTTTACTGATAACAGGCTGTGCACCGCGCTATAACGGCAGTACAGGCACGCTCTGGACATGTGTGCTGCTTGTGCACAGGAACGTGTAGCAGGAGGTGTGCGCACGCAGGCTGAGCAGGCCGCTGAAGACTTGTTTGAAGCCAAGCTGCGCGCTGACAGCCGCTGAGACGTTGCTGTCAACCGGTCCAGGACGCATGTCCGGCAGTCCGCGCAGGATCGCCACCCACTCGCCCGCCGTCCTCGGCAGCGGCGTTAGGGGCTTCCCCTGCGTGCCGTTGTCCATGTCCACGAAGCCGGCCGCCAGCGCCTCCTTTGCATTGTTGCTTATTCCCACCTGCGCACAGGCACTCAGCCTGATGTGAGTTCAGCTGCCAGCCATACCTCCAGGACATGATATCCTGCAACCCCCCGCGCGTCCCAGGTTTGCTGCTTGGCAGCACCGCCAGCGCCATAGCCCCACTGCCTGGTGTGGCTGCTTGGCGCTCTCACTCGCTCCTTTTCCAGCCCTCCGTCCACAGGCAGCTGCCTGTGCCGCGGCTGTAAGCACAGGGCTGGGAAGGAGCCTGCTCTGTTGCTTCGCTGACCGGTGCTTCTGCATTATAGCGGAAACCCAACTTCCCCTACTGGCTCAGCGCGCACAAAGGCTCCTGCCTCAGAAACCAGTCAGTGTGTTAGTGTGCAAGACACAGCGCTGACAGCTGACACAGGAGCCTGCTTCACTGCCAAATTATAAATCGCGCTGGAGCAATCGCAGCCCAACACCGAGGCTGCTTTTTCCTGCGTGCAGTGCAGCGCAGACGTTCCCTGCCTGCAGGCATCCAGCCGAGGTATGTGTTCTGCGGCAAGAGACGCGCTTGCAGTGGCAACCTTCGCTGCACAGGCAGTTGCCCCTCTTCCGCACTGCAAACTGTGACCAAGTCAGCCAACTCTCTTCTACATCTGACTTTGCTACGCAAGCCTGTGCAGCGCTCGCCAGCACAAAGCCGAGCACCCTGCATTGGGGCGCAGGGCAGCCACGCTGCAGGTACCGGAACCAGATTGTCTACTAGCCGCGCACCTGTGCTTGCGCACAGCCGCTGGCAAGCGCGCATGCTGTGAGCAGAGCGGCCCAGGCCCGCTCCGCACGCATGGTCCGCCTGCCTCTACTTATAACACATAGAGCCGCTCGGTGTCGCGTGACAAGCGGCTGTGCTCACCACTGCTTACTGCAAGCGTGCAGACACCATGCCTGGCTCAGGCAGCTGTAGAAAGTGAACGCGTGTGTCAGGGCGTAGGGTCTCAGTGACCAATGCAGCAGCACAGCTCCTGCGCCAGATTCTTTGCGTGAAATCAACAGCATGCAAACACTGCTTTATATAGTGATATGAGTTGATTGCCGCCTGCAGGGAGGCTACAGACATTTTGCACACCAATCACTGCTATTGCTGTTGTATATTGAAGGTGTGTGCCATTCAAGTAGAGTGTCAAATCGCCCAGTGAAACAAGCACACCCTTCGCCATCACTTTGTTTACATGCAACACCACGTTGCCCAAGCCCTCAACTTGCCACCGTCGACCGCTCACTTATGCTCACTCCTTTGCACCGACCACCCTTCAGGCCCCTGTTATACAGGACAGTGCGCCAGGCCCTCCCCCAAAATCCTAGCTGTCGCTGGCTCATAGAGCACTGTTATACACCCAGTCCACCAGCATCTGCTGGGTCAGTCCCCACGGCTCACGCTTCCGCTGCCGTTCGAACACCCGCAGCATCGGTGGCCACCACTATGGCGCACATGGCAGCTCCACAGCGCACTCCTCTCCTGCTCTGCCCTCAGCGTGGCTCACAAAAGTCAGCACCACCAGGCATGTCCCGGTCTGCGCACCAGGTGCTTGCACTGCCTGTTGGCAGGCTTGGCACCCCCTCACACACCTCCGCCATAGCCCGAGCATACAGGGAAGCATCAACATGTTTGCAGCCACACTACGCAAAGCACGTCTGTGCTCATCCTACGTGCGCGCCTGAGCTTGCGCACGCCCACAGCCCCGAGGCTTCCCCAGCTCTGGACAGCATGCAACCCTGTCCCTTTCTCGGCACTGCCCAAGCCTCTGCGCGACGCCACTGGCCATGTGCCGCCTGCAGCTGCATGTCAGGAGTAGGCCGCACTGCTGCATGCACCCCATACCTCCTCAGCAACACAACGCCGGCAGCAGCCGGCCCAAGCTACTTCCACGTCTGCCGCAGACCGCAGCGCACATCGTGGGAGCGCCCAGCATATGGCACACTTAGCAGAGGAAAATACATTCGCTGGCGCACACACACAGCTCTAGTACACCAGGTCCAATACTGACCGCCGCACGCCTCACTCCCCGCTGGTCCGAGGCTACGGCCTGTGTTGCCCCCACCCACCCTATTAAGCCACTGGGCGGCGCAGCACACACCAGCTTTAGGCTGCTGCGCCCCGCACTCCTGCCCGCAGCTTCAACGCAGGGCCCATTGCGCTCAAACTTCTGCATCGGCTATACCGCGGGCCGGGCAGAAGGAGCAGCAAGTTGAGAGCACGCACGCCGAGAGCGCTCAGCGAGCCCCGCAGCAAGCCTGCCAGTGGCAGCTGTGGCGGGCGAAATTTGCTAGCGCTGCCGCATACTACTAGACGATGCTCAGCATTGCAAATGACCCTTCTGCATGCTATGACGCGAGGGCGGGACGGACATCAATCCACCCAGGCTGCCATGGCGGCGCGCTGCACATGCCCTGCAGTGCGCACTCGGCCTGACCCTGCTGCGCACCCTCCCTGCCAGGTTACGGGGAGGCAAGCCCGCCGCGCGCGTCCATGGCAGCGCGCTGCGCGTTGCGGCGCGCGCGGCGGCCCTGGTTCTTGCCGGCGCTGCCCGCTCCGTTACCGCCGCCGGCGCCGCAATCGTCCTCGTCATCCCAGCCGCCGCCGCTGCCGCCGCCGCGACCGCCGCTGCCGCGGCCACCGCTGGGCCCCTTGCGCGCGGGCGCGCCGCCGCTGTTGCGGCGCACGGTGGTGTCGCCTGGGCCGCGCGGGCGCGGCGGGGGAGTCGAGGCGGGGTCAGCGCTCGGGCTTCCCATGCCTGCCGTGCTGGGCGTGCCAGCCGCGCGGGTGCCACCGCGCGCTGCCGGCGTTGCTGGCGGCAGCGGAGGCGACCGGGATGCTGGCGACGCGGCCGGCGGCGAGCGGCCGGCCGTGCCGCTGGGGCCCGCGCCCACGCCGGACGACTCGCCTTTTGCGCTGGCTGCCGCCTTGCCCTTGACGGGGCGCGCAGGCGGCGCCGGGCGCGCCTGCGCAGAGCAGCCATTGCTCAGCTACCTGGCTCGACACGCGAGTGCCGTACCTGTGCCAAGGACGGGGCACGCTCGTGCCACAGGCAACCTGCCAAACCTCGCCAGTGCTCTGCTCAGCAGGCAGCAGAAACCCGGAAAGCTTGAAGGAGCAGCCATGGCCACGCCACGGTTGGACGTGGCAGCGGCCGTGCCTGCATGCGCCCTGCAGCGATGTAGCCGTTGTTGCCAAACCGGCGGTTGCCAAGCGTGATGCGCGCGCGCCCCGCGGCCGCTGAAAAATAGAACGCTTCCACCTCCTCGTCGTCATCGTACTCCTCGTAGTAGCGCCCATAGTCGCTGCGCTCGGTCGCCGCCTCAGCGATCGCCGCCGCGTCGGCCGCGTCCACCAGCAGCGCGCTCGGCACTGCCGCCGCTACCTTCTCTGCCTCCTGCCCGCGGTCAGTGAGCTGCCCTCAGTGAAGAGCTGGGCAGGCACGTTGTTATGCGTGTGTGTTGCCTATGGAGCAGAGGAATCAGACTGCCCCTGCAAGGTGGCAACCTTCAGCAAAGACTGCCACTTGAGGCCGCTGCTTACTCTCTTGGCACTTGGGCACAGCCGTCTGCAATTTCAACCAAAGCACGTGGCTGCAGTATAGTCAGCCTTTCTGCAGAGGCGGCCTCAACGAGGAGCAGCACCTCACAGCTTCTCGCGCTGTCACCAGGACGCACTGGCGAGAACACCCATGCACGTAATGAGCAGATCTAGAGGGACAAAATATATCGCGCTTCACCCCTTTGAAATGGTGGAGCAGCAGCGCGCGCCGCACCCGCAGGTGCGCCTGGAACCAGCACGCGCGCTTGAGCAGACAGACGCTCTCCTCAGCTGGGAAGTCTGAAAGCGTGCCGTCCAGCGCGCGGTATGTCACTAGGCGCATGAACGGCGCCTTGCACTGCGGGCACCAGGCTGGATCCTTGTGCATGGCCCACGACAAGATGCACTTGCCTGCGTAGCACGCACACAGCACCAGTGAGCGTACAGTTTATCGACCGTTTGTGCAGTGCGGCTTTCACACACCCTGCCTAGAGCAGGTTTGCATGTTCCAGGCACCATCTTTGGGTCACTGCTTGGACAGGCGCAGCCTCCTGCGCCACGAAGCGCTGCCAGAGCAGCTGGTGAAACCACCGTCAAAGTGCTTTGTTGACTGCTCAACGACCACCTCACACAGCAGCCTCTGACGGTCCAGGGAAAAAGTAGCCTGTATGTCACAGTCAGCGCACACGCCAGCCACGCTCGCAGCAGGAAGCTGCTTCACGGCGCACTCTGTAAGCAAGTCAGGCCGAGAGCGCAGGGACGGAGCCACACCGCAGTATGCGTGCTCGCAGCCCTTGATGACGCTGAGATCCGCCAGCGCAATTGTCTCCAAGCATATCGCGCATGTCAGGTCGTGCGCCTCCGCGTCCGCGCCTGGCTTCGCGCTTGCACCTAGTGTATGAGGCGCGGCGGGTCGCGCATCAGCGCACGCACCAGCGCACGCGGACTCCATGACCTGCCGCGTGCGCGCGACCCTCTCAGCCTGTGCGCCAGGGCAGCGGTGACAGTCAGCGCGAGACAGCGCTCACGCTCGCGCTCCGGCGCGCGCCCCGCAGCGCCTTCACAACAATATGCCTGGTCCCAGCTTTTTTGTCCAGAATCTGAGGCCCCAGGTCCTGCAACTCCCAGCACGCCAGGAGCGCACGCACCTGGTGTGTACAAAAACAGTCGAGGCTGCTGGGACAAACGATCCCTTCGACGACGGTCCACCCCCGGGCGTGGAAGGAACGTGCTGAACCCGGCCCGCAGGCCACTGCCGTGACTTCAGTCCATTACGCGGTGTGCTCCATACTCCCGTAGCCCTGTGCAGCCCGCACAGAGCCCAGGAAGAGCGCTGGGTGTCACCCCAACGACTCTCGGATGTCCCCTCTCAAGGGACCTGGCCCAAACAGGGCCACGCTCGTTCCTAGGCTCTCGTCTCGCTCAGCTGAAGGCTAGTGATGCTCGCTTGACTGCCGTGCTAGCCGGGGAGTGGATCGCCTGAAGACTTGTAACAGGGTTTTCTGACCTAACAGCTCCGGCCTCAGCAAACTTTGTGAGAGGTGCCCAGGGAGCCAGGCAGAGTCTCCGAGCCCGCAGGAGCAGGTGGTTTGCCTGTTTCTTCACAACAAAGGCGCCCTCCTTTGCGCGGTGTTGGCATTCCAAGTGTGCAGGCCGCCTTCTTAGACAGCGCTACGCTGTCTCATCAAGCAGCGTCGCTGTTTGGAGCAGAAGCAGCTGAGAAAGCAGCTGAGTGCATAGCAAGCGTCAGAGCGCACAGCACACACCCACTCGCACTGGTGCGTGCTGTGTCGACGTGCTTGCCCTCAACCTGCACCAGCGCATGCCCTTGCACACACAGGGCTGAACCGTGGCCCGCGCACGGGCGTGCATCAGGGCGGCCGCGCCCGCCACGGCGCCTCCGTGAGCGCGGCGCGCGGCGCGCGTGCTGCACGGATCGCCCGCGCTGGCGCCTAGGACGCTGTAGGGCGCGATGGACGTGGAGCGCGGCTTGCCGGCGCAGCCGGAGGGCGTCGCGCGCGCGCCGCGCCGGCGGGGGCACAATGCCGGGATGCACTACTCCTTCTGCGGCGGCCGGGTGGCAGTGGGTGCGCCGCCTGCATGGAAC
>JAABUH010003234.1_pt1 | contig 14293 bp, 19 predicted proteins | sample 5559121 | NCBI WGS metagenome assembly JAABUH01 (sample SAMN10711871, study PRJNA513364) | rock metagenome | isolation source: Antarctica rocks | place: Antarctica: Victoria Land, Battleship Promontory nord | collected 2015-12-28 | reverse complement strand
ACAAGAACAACAAGAGAGATTAACATTGAATTTGTAGATGATCTGAGTTATAAACATCTCATCACGTAGATGCTCAGTTAGTTTCTTCATTTTCTTGATGAACTCTTCAACATTGATTAACTTGTTTCAAGCTTGAGATGTAAAATTCTTGAACAGAGATTCAGAAAACTTGAAGTCTAGACGTGAATTTTGACTTAAATTGATCAAGAAAAGTAATGCTAAAGTGATTGATGATGATGCATTATTGATGATGAATTTGACTTCAGAAAGTCACTTAGTTCAGTCATTCTGCATGTAGTTGACGAAGACTTAAAAATAATGCTTCATGATAACATTGATTCTTTTGATTTGATCATTGATCTCAAAATGATACATTGTTGATAACTTAACATTTATCTTCAACATTTTACACATATGCTTTCAGACATTGAAGATGAATTGTGTATCTCGATCAGACATGAAAAACTCAAGTAAATCATGATGTTTTCAAACATGAGCATAGAAGCAGTTGATAACTTCTTCAACTTTCATAGAAGTGATGAGAACTAAATGTCTCATTTTGATAAAATAATCAATGAAGACTAGAACATATTTATATGTGATATTTATGAAGATACTGAGCGATAAAGAATTTACATAATTCATGAAAACATCATGTCAACGACGTTCAAAAACTGAAAGAAGATGCAATCATTCTTAAGTTCATTGTTTAAAAAGCTTGAAATGTGTGCACACATGACAGTTTTGTATGAAGCATTGAACATACTTATAAATGTTTGATCATCAGTAAACTTAACTAATCAGTTCATAGCTTTTTGCTCTTTCTAAGTGATCATCAATGACATTATCATGAGCGAGCTGAATGATACAAAGATGTAGTTTATTTGAGTTAAGCATGTACTTTCTTTCTTGAAAGTACAGATGATTCTTGTGTTTTTCACACTCAACTAAAGAAATCTTGTTGTAATGTCGTGCTTCATTGCAAAATGCTTTGATTATCTGAGCTGCAAATTTGTCATTGATTTTAACTTGCTTTCACAATGTCTGAGTGAGAGTGTCAGCAGAATCTTCATCAAGATTCAGAATGTCTTGATCTAGCTGAAACTTGATGTTTTCAATGTTGAATTCTTCAATTTCTAAATTCATGAAAGTTAGAATTTGCAAGAATGCTGAGATAATTGAAAATAGATGTAACTGAACTGAATCTAGAATGATGATTTGTGATTGAAGCTTCATGACTTTGATGTTGAAGACATCAAGAGTGAGATTCTCAACAATATTAAAGTTTAAAACATGAGTTTTCAAAATTATTTGATGTTGATATTGATGTCAAGAATTGAATATATTTTTCTTCTTAAAAATATCTTTTGAGCGACATGTCAGAGCATTCAACTTATCATCAATCTTGTCGAAATGATAAGCGATGTGATAGTTGAATCTAGACAGAAACTCACTTTAACGAGCTTGATGATGATTCAACTGTTTAATTAACATAAAATACTCAAGATTTTTGTGATTCGTGATCATTTTGACAGAATAGATAAAGTTTTTAAGCTCTGATCATCATTTCTTGAAAGCATGAACAATGATCATGAGTTCTTTATTGTAGATCTCGTAGTTACACTCGATTGAGTTATGCTTCTTTGAAAAGTAAGTGACTGAATGAAGAATCTCATTCTCATCATATTGAGAGAGAATGTTTTTGAATACATAGTTCAAAGCATTGATTTCTATCACAATCTTGTGATCTGAATTATAATGACAAAGAATAATCTTGAAAGTGAAGACTTTCTTAAGAGTGTTGAATGCAATCTGACATTTCTGAGATCAGACAAAGAATACATCTTTTCTGATGAGACAAGTGAGCGAGATAACTATTTTACTATAGTCATAGATGAATCTTCTATAGAAGTTCGCGAAATCTAAAAAACTTTAAACGTCTTTAACGTTGATCAAGATGAGTCAATTAACAATGATGTTTATCTTGAAAGAATTCATCTTAACTTCTTTGATGATGATTATCAATTCTAAATATGAAACTTAAGTGACGTGAAACTTGCATTTGATTATATTCATCTGAAGATCTGCTTCTCACAGCTTTCATAAAATGAGCTTAACATGAATCTTGTGCTTGAGTTCATTGTCGAAATAGATCAAGATGTCATTCAGATAAGCTGTATAGAACTTATTTAAATGTTCATGAAGAGTATTGTTGATGTATTTTTGAAATGAGACAGACTCATTACATAAATCAAAGAGCATGATTAGATACTTGAATAATTCAAATTAAGTGCAAAAGACGATGAGAACTTCATCTTCTTCTTTGATTCAAAGTTGATTGAACGCAGAAATGATATTCAACTTGATAAAGATTTTAGCTCAATTTAAATGATTTAGCATTTTTGAGATCAGAGACAGAGAATATCGATTCTTGACTGTGATAACATTCAGATCTCAATAGTTCATGCAGAAGCAAAGTTCTTTTTCGAATTTCTTGATGAAAAAAACAAAGATGATCATCTGAGAGTGATTGACTTGAATGAAATCTTTGCTCAAATTTTCATTCAGATAACAACGAAGTTCTAGAATTTCATCACGACTCATGTCATACAAAGCAAAGACTGAGAATTGAGCATCTTCTTTAAAATGTATGACATGATTATGAGCTTGATGCAAAGACAAGATATCAACATTCTTCTTGAAGAAGACATTTAGAAACTCAAAATATTTAAATGATAAAATTGTGATTGAATCAACGTTCTTACTTTGTCAATAGACTTCAAGATCTTCTTGTGTCGTGAATGCAGTTAAATGAAATTTCTTTTTCATTTGATGAAAATTTAGATGATGATTTTTATCATACATACTGTCTTGAGAGTGAGATGAAAACTGAGTAAGAGTTGAGCTGTTCTTTGAATAAACAGTCAAAGTTGCATGACGTGATTTTGACTCGTTAAAGTCTAGACTAGAAGACGAGATTAACTCAAGATTCAAGAAAACATTGATTTTCTTTAAAATGACGCTAAACACTTCAATGTCTTTGACATGAGCAGCATAATCAAAGCTTCAAGCTTTCAACTCAACTATGTCAAGTTGTATAAAAAATTGATTGAATTGATCTGCTTGAAGAACAACAGAAGTTTTAAAGAGAAAAGAATTTTGACACTTGATTTTTGATGAGTATTCTTTTTGAATGATTTAAAAAATACAACTAGAAGTTTCTTGTTTCAAATGAAAGACAAGATTGAACGAAGTTTGTTTCTTGTGAACGAGCTGAGTATTAGTTGACTTCTCATGAGTGAATGAGAAATTATATTGCTTCTTGTGAATAAATGAGAAACTGAGTTGTTTTTTACAAGCGAATTGAGAACTGAATTGCTTCTTGTGAGTGAACTGAAAACTGAGTTACTTTTTTTGAATGAATGAGAAACTAGATTACTTCTTGCGAGCGAACTGAAAACTGAGTTGCTTCTTTCAAGTGAATGAGAAACTAAATTACTTCTTGCAAGCAAACTGAATGCTGAATTGCTTCTTATGAGCGATTTGTAGACTGAATTGCTTCTTGTAAATGATCTGTAGACTGAATTGCTTCTTGTGAGCAATCTGTAGACTGAATTGCTTCTTGTGAATGATTCATGAATTGAGTTACTTCTTGTGAGCAAATTGAGAGCGAGACTGAAAGAAAGTTACTTTGTTAACTTCAAACGAGAAATTTTCTTCTTGTTGATTAAGATCATAGATCTTGACGAGAAATGAGTAACAATGAATAAGACAAAAGAAGAAAGACAAGATGAGAATATTGTGCTCAAAATTGACATCAATGACGTGATGATAAAGTCATGACAAACTCATGATAATGAAATATTAATTTAATTCAATGACATAGAAGAATAGTTTTTTGATGTGTTCATCGAGAATCATTGTGATTTCAACGACATGAGTAATGTCATTGATTAAAGTAACTTGATCATCAAATTCTTGAAGTCTGTGAGAATGAGTTAATTGATGCAAGAAAAGATGATGTTGTTGCATAAAGAATTTATTCATAAAGACATAAGCAGAGACTTTACTATCAATCAGAGCGAGAGCAAGAACTTTAAATTGAGCTTGACGTAAAATACAAAATACTATCATGTGACTATCTTTGAATGTCAAATTGAATTCAAAGAGTTTCAAGACAGATTTAGCAAAAAAAATTTTCTATGATTGAAGTGAGAATGAAAAGATTGAGACTAGTAGACAAGATGATATGTATACAGATCTCTGAGCGCAATTTAGCTCAGAAACTAAATTTTTCTTATGAACAGCGAGACTTCTTCATTTATACTAACGACGTCATTGTCATAAATGTTCATGATACGCAGAGTGAAAAACTTCTTATTTGAGCATTCTTTAATGATTTTGCTTGAATGTTGCAACTTGCAGTAGTAGCACAGCTTTCACTTATTGCAGATTTTCTTGATTTCAGAAATGATCAGAATCTTATCTTGAATGATGACAATGATGAAGTTTAAATTCATTGACTCATCAAGAAATGAGAAAGAAAGAGATGAAGATACTGTTGAAACAACAGTCACAAAAATGATGATCTTTGAACTTCAAGAATTACTAATCATTGCAAAGATGCTCTTGACTTTGATGAACGAGATAATGATGAAGATGAAGCAAGATTGATAATGCTTAAGCTGTTGAAGCTTTTCATCAATGTCAAAGAATGCTTGAATTCATTAATGAAAGATGAATGATTGAGTTTCATCAAAATTTCATCAGAAAAAAATGATGACTTGAGTGAAATAATTGACATTACGCTTCAAGCAGTCAATCAATGAGAAATTTTTCATCAAAGAATGTTCTTTCTTTTGATAAAAAAGATTGTAATAATCGACAAAGTTATTCATGTTTTACTTCAAAGTTTCATGAAGATATAAATAAACATTTTCTGTCTTGAAAGAATTGTCACAGCAATGATGCAACTTATGTCATCAATCTGCAAAGATGAAAATGATACAGAGATTATTGACTTGATATTGATTCATTAGATTGTGAGTCTTCTTATCTATGATGAGTCGTGATTCGACATAGATGATCTTGACTCGATGAAAGAAATAATGATCATCGTTCATGTTCATGCGCTGTATCAGACTCTGCTTTCATGCATTCAATCGATCTTTGTCTTTCTCATACTTAAATATGTCGAGAAGCTTCTTGAATCTAGAAGCGATGAAGACAGCGACAGAATTTGCAGAGAGATGAATGACAAGAAAAAATTGATTGTTTCAAGATTTATGTGATGATCTGAGCTATCATCATGAGAAACTGAGAATTTAACTTTATATAAACTGAAGAACTGAAAATGATGAATGAAAATGAGATGATAATATCATGTTGTCGAACTTGATTTTGAAGCTTACGCATTGCACGAAAGATCTCAACTGAATTTTCGATCACACTTTGAGTAAACTGTTCAACAATACGCTCATCATCAATCAAGAGATTGTAAAACGACTTCATTTGAGTGAAAGAGTAACTAGATGAGATTTCAATGTATGAAAACGTTGCAGAAAGTGTAAATCTTTCATAATGTCAAAGACTGAGCTAAACTAAAGATACTATCAATATAAAAGACTGATATTATTATTATTACTTTGATAGAATCTAAATACAAGACAATACATCAAATAATGTATAAGATGAAAGATAAAGAATGAAAGAAAAGAATGAAAACTCAACTTCTATATACATGAATTAAGCAGAATCAAGACTAGACAGTAGTTTTATAACTTAAGATTGCAGAGATTTGCACATATGATTGAGATGATTAAAACAGAATTGCTGAAACTAGATTAAAATGATGATGATTAAATTGATGACTTGATTCATTGAACTGCAAAACAGATTCAATGAATTGAGATTATTTAAAACATCAATGATTTATGTTCTAAATTGAGTTGATGATTTGACATCATGACAAGATGAAACATACATCAAAAATCTACAGAAACAGATTGATCAGATATTCAAAAGCATTAAAATACAATCATGCATCTCTCTCGCTGTTTCTGAACTCTTTAAGCTCAATGAATTCGTTGAGTTCAACAGACTTCGTAGATTCAACGAATTCTTCGAGCTCAACAAACATCATGTTGAAAACATGTAATCAAGACGTCAAATCAACATGACAAATGATAGAAGTTAAGAAGAGACAAGTTGATCTCTTCTCATGCGTGACTAATGACTCAGATGAGACAACATCTGAACAGACTCAGAAACGCTCAATCAGAAAGTGCGAAAGACTTTCAATGATCAAAAGCATACAAAAAGTCTTCTCAACGCAGAATCAACAACAGCTACAAATAATTCTATGACAAAACAACTCTTTCTACAAATTCTACAGTACAACATCAGAAAGTCATTGAAGATTCAAGAATCATTCTTGATCGACAGAGAAGTTTGCAAATTCAACATAATAGTCATACAGAAGCAAGAATGCAACATCAATGACTTGCAATCATTTAGCTCAGCTCACAACTTCTTTCATCTAATGAAAAATTCATCATCTCAGTCAAGAACATGCATATATATTAACAAATGCTTAAGATTCAATCAGTGAACAGTAAAGACAGCTGAGTCAGACATCTGCTCAATCAGAATATTAACTCGTAACACAGATAATAAAATGCAGATGTTAAGACTTTTAAACATCTACAACTTGAACTCACTATTCATCACATTCACAGAGAAACTCTCAACTATCTCTTGCTTGAATGAACTACTCAAGAATGACTGCAAACAAATAGTTGTAAAAAACTTTAATCTACATCATTCACACTGAGAAAGATGAAGATGCTTTGCTCAACATATGATGATTGATATTCTACTAAACAACATTACAAATGTAAGACTGAGACTACTGCTGAAATCAGGCACAATCACTCACGAAGCTCACAATCAGTTTACAATGATAGACTTAGTCTTTAGCAGCGAGAAAATACAGTCTATGACATGCAAGTGTTACGATCCTAGCTACGCACCTTCGTTGGTAGCTATGTTGATGGCTATCCTGAGAGCTATCGCCGATCGCTCGCCGCTAGGGCATAGACTTGTTCCGAAGCCAACCCTATTCAGGGTTAGCTTATGTTCTCCTGAGTCATATAGATAGTCGGCTCTTCCCTTCTAGATACTTTCCTTCCTTAGCATTTATATACTCGTTACATTACACCCATATGACTCGCTCTATGCTGGCCCCTAACAGCAAGTGCGAAGTATGAATTGATCTACATCAGAAATCAGATCATCTTTCAATTGTCACAGAGTTAAATCTACAAACAATCTCAGTGCAGTCTTCAACTCGTCAACTTTGAAAAAAAATGAACACAGAAGCATTGAGTGCTTATCTGCAAATACATCTTTTGTCAGATTGCTCTCTGAACAGCAAAGCTGAAATGAATGACAGAGCGACAAAGATCATTAAAGTATTACAAGAGATCATTGAGAAGTTTACTCTCTGAGCAAAATCATCAAATTGAGTAAGAAACTTCTGAAATCAGAGCTGCTTCGAAGTAGTAACGAAATCAAGATGACTGCGAATCATATGAAAAATGTAAGACATATTAGAGACATGAAATGAATATTTGAAACACAATGATCACAAAAACAAGATCATCAGACAAACAAAATGCACACACTTCAGATCACAGATGCATAAGTTAAGTGATACATTGAAATTGATATAATGCTTTGCAAAATGAGCTAGAATTGAAAGTCAGCTATCTAAAAAGCTTTCTCAGTTTTCATCGCTGAAACAAGATGATACTAATCACATGATAACAACATTTGAAGAAAAAATCGAGATGCTGCGAGAAAAATTCTTTTCTTCATTCTCATAAGCAGACGTCAACGACATTTCAGATTCATTCATATCTTTGACAGTATCATCAAATTCACGCATCTCAGAAAATGAGATGAAGTAAGCAATCAGACGAATAAAAGTGAACAAAGCGTCAGACGTCTCTGAAATTTCAAACAAAGCACTTCAAGCAGATCTCACAGAACTGATCTCAGTGCTGACGAGTTTATTCAACGCATGCGTGATACACAAATATCACTTGAAGCAGTTCAAAAAGACTCAAACAATAGTGCTATGCAAATCAAAGAAAAGCAATTACATTGATTTAAAGACATATTGATTCATTGCTTTGCTTGATATCATGAGCAAAGCTCTAGAGTCAATTATGATCAAAAGACTGAATGACATAACTGAAACTCATCACATGCTTTTGAATGTTCAAATGAGAGTGAGATGCAAGTAATTCATGATCTTGACGTTAAATTTACTAGTAGATCAAGTTCACATCATATGAGACTGTGAGATCAAGTACGTGATCTTCATGCTAAGTTTAGACATCGTTGAAGCATTTGATCGAGTTTTGCACATCAGACTGCTGCACATGCTGAAAATGAGAAAAACATCAAGCTACATAATTAAATGAGCACACAGCTTTCTAAAGAACTGAGAGATATCACTGATATTCGACGAGCAAATGAGCACTATGCATGAGATAAATGCAGACATATCTCAAGAATCTTTCATTTCATCAATTCTCTTTCTATTTTTCAACGCAAGTTTAATTGAAAAATGCGAAGCATTGAGAATTAAAATTGAAGTGCTCAACTTCGTAAATGACATCAACATTCTAGCATATGACAGATTCATTGAAGAAATTTGCAAAACACTGAGCAAGACACACGATGTCTGCGCGAAGTGAGTTCAAACTCATGACACAATGTTTGCATCAGAAAAATATGAGTTCACACATTTCACTAGAAAATCGAGAAAATTCAACATGATGACTAGCATATAAATAAAAAGCTCAATGATCAAGTTGAAGTCAGACGTGCAAGTTTTAAAGATTCAACTGAACATGAAACTGCAATGAGATGCGCATCTTCAACAGATAGAAGTAAGTCACGTTACAAGAATACTTGCACTTAGTCGTTTAAAAGTCTTCACATGAGAAGCAATCTTCACAAAAGCGAGACAAGTGTACTCAGCTGTAATGAGATCAGAAATCACATTCAAAGCATCAATTTGACATCAGCGTGACAAAGAGAAAGAACTGTCAGACAAGAAATGCAGACTAGAAACTCTGTAAAATCAGATTCTACATCACGTTGTGAAAACGTTCAAAAAAGTAAGCATTGAAACGCTAGAGATCGAAATGTACACAAGTTCATTGCATGTTCATCTGAACATGCTGCAGAATAAAGTCACATTACGCAGTTGAGTCGATGACAGAACGCAAGAGACTAAACGAGCATGCAAACTCATACACGTTCGACTGACGAGAATTAATCGCTTCATATCTCACTTTTCTGTCATCAAGAAAATAATGCTTCTGAATACATCTATTCAAGAAGATGCAAGATTGCAGTCTAAATGCAGATGATTCAGCTTTTCTATGACGATTTCAACAAGCGATAGCATTGCAATAGCGTTATATCACAAAGATCAATGAAAGCAACGATGAGAAAAATACAAGAAATGCATTGCAGATGTCAATGCAATCTCAGCACAAAGATCTTATTTATTCAACAAGATGATAAAGATGCATGATGATTTTCAGAAGATGAAAAGCATTCTTGCAATTTACATCAAAATTGAACGCATAGATCTTAATGTTTATCTGCACTTGAAAAATGTTTCAAGCATGAATAGCTCGCGATGCAATTGCGAATGAAGTCATCAGACAGCGAAGCATGTATTCATGCATTGCTTGAACTGAACACATCTGCGATCAAGAATGCTACATGATGTCGACTTCTTGAACTATTGAATAATCATCGCGATCACGAAAGATCTCAGAGCAGCAGTGAGAATGATGATGAAAACAAAGCTTCTGAAGCAATTTAGAGTGACTAGAACACTCATTCTCTAACATGCAATCAACGTGAACAAATTTGATACATAGTCTTAATCTTGTTGTTTCGACTGCGTGAAGCAGTTGTATAAATAACGAGTGATTTTCTATCTCAGAGAATTTTGTTCACTCGACACACATAGCATAAAGTTTCTCATGAGTCGATCTAATTAATGTCACAAGAATGTATGAATTTATTATTATTATTATTATTATTATTATTCATCACTTTTCTCATCATGCACTTCTGACTGATGATGAGTTGCTGCGTAGAAATGATTCTTTCATGAGAATTTCAAGTATTATTCAGAATCTTTCTTATCACTTAAATGAATATGACAATTGTTTTCATAACATGCTGTTCATGACAATGCTTGATGCTTGTCTTTCTGATCTTCTTTCATTGCTGCAAAAAATCTGTTTTGTTTATCATAAAACTTTAACTTTAACTTGTACTTGTTTTGAATACAATCTCTGAAGAAATGATTTAGCTTTTTGCATGTGTAACATGCTTTGCTTTGCTGAACTGTTTTATCACGAATGTTCATCAATATCTTTTGAGTTGCATTTATCTTCATAGACTGAGAATTGTAATAAAATTGCTTCTTCTTTCTTTTGCTTCATGCAATTGAAACATAAATGATTTTATTCTTCTTTTCAAGTCTTTGTTTATACTGTTGATTATTCAGCATGATTGTCTTGCTAATCATAACATGCAAAGTTGCAAGTTTATTCATATGAATTATCTCATTTTTTATCACATTCTTCAGTTCTTTATAAAACTGTACTGTAAAAGTCAAGTCATTTCATTCAATTTTTGTTGCAATTGACTGAAAAGCAGCAATGTACTTAAATGTTGATTTTGATTGCTTAATATCATACAATTGTCGTTCGATGATTCATTTTGCATTTATGTCTTCATACATTCTTCATATTGCTTGCTCAAAGTTAAAAAAGTTCTTAAAGACTCTGTTAATCTCATCTTCTTGATCTTTTGATTTATTCTTCAAATAATTTCTTATCAATGATTTAAATCATTTGAAAACATCTTTTTTGAAGTATAAGAATGCAAAGAATATTTTATCATGAAATGAATCAAGTTTCTTGTGTGCTCTGACATAGACGTTCACTTGTATAAGAAAAGCATTAAGCTTATTTCTATCTTCATAATACAGATTTGATGTCAATATTTTAATCAATGACTTGCTATTCAAGAATGCAGTGATGTTTGCTGATGTGATTCATTCTGAGAATGATATAATTGTTAAAGACCAGCATAGAGCGAGTCATATGAATGTAATGTAACGAGTATATAAATGCTAAGGAAGGAAAGTATCTAGAAGGGAAGGGTCGACTATCTATATGACTCAGAAGAACATAAGCTAACCCTGAATAGGGTTGGCTTCGGAACAAGCCTATGCTCTAGCGGCGAGCGATCGACGATAGCTCTCAGAATAGTCATCAACATAGTCATCAACATAGTCATCAACATAGCTATCAACGAAGGTGCGTAGCTAGAATCGTAACATTATCTTCTCTCTTCAACGATTCATGTCCGCATGAATGTATTTCCTTAGTCTTGTGTAGAATCGAAATGCCTATTGTAGCAGGCTCACTATGCGAGGTAGAAGTGCCATTGAAGCAGGCTCACTAGTTGCACGCGAACGAGTCGACAGATCGATTCACTGGTAGGTAGGGCGATGTGGGTAGATAGATCATCGCATTGACGAAAGGTGCCATTGTAGCAGGCTCACTAGTTGCACGTGAATGTATGATCAGGTTCACTGATGAATAGAACGATGAGAAGATAGATCATCGCATTGACAGTGTCATTGAAGCAGACTCACTGATCGACTTGCTCATCGAAGAGGTCGACTTTGAGCTCGTCATTGTAGCAGGCTCACTAGTTGCACGTGAACGTATGATCAGGTTCACTGGTGAGTAGGGCGATGAGAGCGAGTAGGCCATCGCATTGACGATGCCATTGAAGCAGGCTCACTGGGGGTTTGCTCCTCGAGATAGAGACTTCACGCAGTTCTATGACTGACCTCGTTTGATTGTTCAACAAATTCGAAGAATCCCTTGCGAATCTGAATGAACGATTAATTCGCTGATCTTTGACCTAGTCGGATGGTTCCAATCGTTTGTTTATACTCGCTGACCAGCGCACGAGTCCGAATCTTTTGTTTATCCTCGCTGAATCAGCTCACGAGGGGAGGAAGATGAGTGCTGCTGCACGAACGCAAGCCGCTAGACCAAAGTCGATAGAGGATTGAAGAACTACTAGCAGAAGCATTCGAAGAAATCAATGCAGATTATTTCACTTCGCCTGTAACGAAGAAGCATTTATATAATGTTAGGGGCCAGCATAGAGCGAGTCATATGAGTGTAATGTAACGAGTATATAAATGCTAAGGAAGGAAAGTATCTAGAAGGGAAGGACCGACTATCTATATGACTCAGAAGAACATAAGCTAACCCTGAATAAGGTTGACTTCGGAACAAGCCTATGCCCTAGCGGCGAGCGATCGACGATAGCTTTCAGGATAACCATCAACATAGTCATCAACATAGTCATCAACATAGCTATCAACGAAGGTGCGTAGCTAGGATCGTAACAATAATGATCATGATAAGATGATGCTTTGATATTTTGTAAAAGAGTGATGCTCAAAGTGTAACAATTGTTTCTTTAACAACATAAGATATAAACAAAAATCAGTATAGTAACAAACTAATCATTAAACTGAAGATCTGAAAATAGTTAAAACAATAAACTGTATTGATTATTACATGAGTTGAGCACGAAGCTTCTATTTAAGAGAACAATCATCATTATATAAATATAGAAAAATCATGTCAAGTCATTTCTGCTTTGAATGATCTTTCTGATCATTCTTAAGCAAGATGAGTAAGATGAGCATTATGCTTATCATGCTCACTGTGATTACTTCTGATTCAAACAATCAGAGCAATCACTTCAAAACTTTGATTACTCAATGATTATTTAATCATTGCTTTATTTAATCATCTGTGAAAGAGTTTTAACAACTGACATAATATTTATTTAATATTCAAAAGTTTAATCTATATTATTTTAATTTTAATTATTTTTCTACTACTTACTATTATTTAAGTCTTTATTTTATTGTGATGATTGTAATTACTAATTTTTGTGACTGTTTAATTGAACAAGATTCAATAACTTTGAATGTTTAAATAAAGTAGTAAATTTTAATATTATAATACTTTTTAGTTGTTATTTTCAGTTTTCACAACAAGAAATAAACAAAGCTATCTTGAAGGTGAAAGATGAAAACTCTACTAGCGAGCCTCAGCTCTACCAGCTCTATGAAGCGAAGGTTATCAACTCTTCTATTTTCAACACTCTCACTTGAGAATCGAAGCTTCATGAGCCAAAATTCAACGCTTTCGTAGATCAAGATTCAAAGTCTCTAAGTTTCTTCTCCTGAAGCTTTCAAGCTCTCTCGACTTCTACACGAAGCAGTATCATATGAAGCAGATCAGGCTCCCTCGTCATCTGACAAGATGATCCCGTTTGCCCTCATTCAGAGGCCTGTTTACGGATTCCAGGTGGCTATACTTCTGTATACCGTTTTTCCCCGCCCGAGGCTATTCACGGTCTGATGGCTATGCTTTTGTTATATCGTTTGCCCTCACTCGAGACTATTCAAGATCTGTCGGATTTGACCTCGTTTCTGCGTCATTTCTGGCATTCTAGCCTCGTTTCTGGCTCGGTTCTGGCTCATTCGGATATAACTGATGCATTGCTTCATCTATTCACGATGATTGACTCTCTTCGGCTCAGTAGCAATCGACTACCTGAAACTGACTTGACTGCACCGCTTTCCTCCATCGAAGGCACATATTCACGGTTTTCTTTTCTTATTCTTGGCTATATCGCGTAGAGGCTTCTGAGTGACGACGTCGACGACGATAGACATGGTCGATGAGTCCACGTACTCACTAACTGAACAACAACTTAGGCAGCTTGCACTAACCCGGGCTCATAACCTGTTGGAATACGAGGTCATATGGGGGCATATTGATATTTTGGTTGTTGCTTTTAGAAGGCTATCTAGGAGGTGGAAGATAAAAACTCTACTAGCGAGGGTTACCAACTCCCCTATTTCCAACAGGTTTCAACAATACTAGAAATTTATTTATTTTAATATTTATATTAATATCGACATCTTAAATTGACATACTTATATTTTTATACTAGTTCATTACAAATTGTAAACTAAATTAATTTACGAAAAAACAATTAGTTTGAGGCACAATGTGTATTCACGGCTGACAGTCCCGACTCTCGTCCGCCATAATAATCTTTCAGCAGTCGAGTTCATCATCTG
>JAABUH010003233.1_pt1 | contig 14294 bp, 17 predicted proteins | sample 5559121 | NCBI WGS metagenome assembly JAABUH01 (sample SAMN10711871, study PRJNA513364) | rock metagenome | isolation source: Antarctica rocks | place: Antarctica: Victoria Land, Battleship Promontory nord | collected 2015-12-28 | reverse complement strand
AACTGCAGGCAATTGAGATCCATGTGTGGGGACAGGCCTTTTGAAAATGGTCCCTCGACTTCAAGTTTCGAATTACAGGAAATGCAGAGGATGGGTTTCATCAAAGCGAGATTTGAATCTGCACATCATGTCACAAGCAGCTACTATCTCCTGTGCTATCATGACTCTTCATCAGCCCTGATCATGTCAATCATTCTCCGAGATCCTCTAATGTCCTGTAGCCATATCACCGCCCTTGCCGTTAGCTTTCATCTGCAAAGATGCGGTGCCTGGAGACTGCGACGAAAGCCCGATTCCTGACATCTCCACCAAAGTGTCAACCTGACTAGATCGCTCTGCGTACGGATCTGTCTCCTCTCTATTTATTCCCTGCGTTGTCAGTCTAGAACTTGCTACAATTCCTCCACACACCAGCGTCAGCTTTAATCTAGGCACCTCTCCTATTACCTTCTTCCTAAAAAATCGGGGACATCGAGACAGGCATATGAAAGGAAAGCGATGAGACAGGCAGGCTAAAGAAGATTTGAAGGGCCATTGATATCTGAGAGAGCGCGAATTAGCGGTGATGAGATTATGTGGGCAGCGCAGATCCGGTCAATGCCTAGATATTGCCGTCATGAAAGTTTAATTGGAAATTCAGTAACGTCAGTTCTCCTCATCACCATATTGACGGAGAGGCAGTCGCAGTTAGTTTTTTTGAAGATCGAAGGATAGCCTCGCTGTCTTGAGGCTAATTGAAATCTTTACCCTCCACCAAATCACCCTTGCGAAGACTTGAGCTCACTAGTACTTGGGAGTAATGCTTCTCTGCCTCGCTATAATAGTATGACATCATCCTCTCAAAAAAGCGTATCGAGCTGGGGCGGAGAATGTCGAGCTTTGTACACGATGAGAATGAGGGATTACAGTATCTTCAATTTCGAATTCTTAGAAATGGCCAGATGCCTTCGCGGTTGCGCTAAACGTCTGCTCACCAAGAACGACCAGAAGATTGGGGGGTTATACGGATCTAGGTCAATGGTTTGGTAAGGCAGAGATGATCATTGAAGGAGAATATTCCAGTATTCAGCAATGGTATTCGGAATGTAAGGTCTAACAGTATTGATTTAACACGCTGACCTGTCTTCAAGGTAAAGTTTTATTCGGCCGAGAGTTTCGGAGCCCAAATGATGATACTCAAAACCAATATGCACCCATCTCCCTTCATTCAGAGGGCTAATGTCTCGCACGTGTCCAACATACGAGTAGTCATGCCGCTCCCTCCCTCAAACCACCCATCTCAAAGACACGGGATGCTTGCGAATCATCCTACTCATTCGGCTTTCCGTTCCCTCGCAATTGGTAATTCCTTTCTTCCACATCGTGCCGGTATTCTACGCCTTTCGACTTTGCCAACGCCTCATACTTCTCCTCCCAGGCCTCGACTTTCCTCTTCAAGCTTCGCTGACATCCCCTTTGCCCCCAGAGCAACCCCAAACTTCCTAGCAACGCCACACCTAGCGGGACACCTACTCCTGCACCAATTGCTGGTTCAGTGGATGACGAGGAAGATTCCACAGGCGATGCACTTGGCCTAGCTGTCAGGGTGGTGGTGGTGACTGTGGAGGTGGATAAGGTGTCATTCGGACTAGCAGAACCGGACGTTCGATTGTTGATGACGAAACCGGCAGGGACTGGGAATGACTTTCTGCTACCTTGTGTGGCCGTGTCGCAGGTGCCGTCCGACGAATTTCCGGTCCCGCAGCAGAAATCGAACACAGTCACGGGGAACATTAGTAGTCCGCCCCCCTTGGAGACCTGCGAACGGAGCACGAAGTGTCAGCGGATTGGGACTTGATTGTGACTGAAGAGATCGTGACACGCCATCCTGACAGTACTGTGCACAATCATCGCTTTGCCATGACGGATTTGTACAGGTCCCTCGATAAATGACGCTAGAGTCACCGCCTTGCGGCAGGCAAAGATGATTGTCGAGGCAGATGTCTTTCCTATTACAACACGCACTGAACTGATTCGATTCTGTTACTCGGCACGGACTGTCATCGGATACGGGAGTTCGGTTGGGCGAATAACATGTTTGGGATGATTGCGCTACGATTCCCACCACGAAATAAATGACCAGAAAGCATATATAAATTTCAAAATGTACTAAAGACATTTGGTATATTGATCGGTACAGGTTCTAAAGGATCATCAGAGAGAAAGAGACTCACATATAAGTTTTAGATCGAAGGATTTCCTCAGCCCCATTTTGCCAAGGATATTCCTTGTCTTCGAAGAACATTGGAAAATACCAGTGGAAACCCATTCTGCCGTGAGCATGCAGATTCTCAGCCCTGAGTCTGTCACAAAGCCGCTTTGTGGCGCTGATGAATTGACCCTTTTACTGAAACTTGTATCAATCGGTTCGAAAACAAAAGCACTGTGCTGATGGATTCTACTCAACGCTCGGTCGATACCACCTTGGGCGGCGCTCTTCTATAGGCTAGCAAAGCGTGAAAGGCGGCTTCTTTAACGTGTTGATTCGCTACTAGATTTTAGTGCTTTGACTAGACATCTGGCTCTTTCGGAAAGAAGCACACGCACAGATGTTTACTCAAAATTAGGCTCACTCCGCTCATTCGACATACCAATTATGGTGATGGTGAGATTGCTCCCTAGGAGCTATTACGATGCAGTGCATAATGACTTGATGGCCGTATGTGACTGGTCGGACTTTATTACAGCTCTGTGTTCCTCATCGCGGACGAGGAGTCACCAATTCTGTTGTTTCGCGACCCACTTGCTTCATGTCAGTCATTGAGAGAATCTCTCGTAAATTCGACGAGAATCTTTCTTAAGCTCCTTGGGTCTTGGCACATCAAGACCTCTCGAATATGAATATCCTTGTTCATATTGATTCCGGTCATCGCCGGCATTGAAACATTCGATGTTGCTCTCCGGAGAGAGCACTTTTTGTGAACGGTCCGGATGGATGAGCGTACTATGGAGATGATGTTCCCCGGTCCTGGAGGCAATTTCGCATCGTGTTATTGATAGAGATGGGGCGCACTATTTCGGATATGCTCAACATGCTATCGAGGAAGCTGAGACGTTTAAGCTAATACGTTAGTACGGTTTTGCCTGGCAGGAAAGTTAAGGCAAACCGACACGTGATACTAAGATCTCCCTAGTGTATTCATCGAAAGTGAGTCAAAGTCGAGAAACGAATGTATTCAGAAATTTCAACAACAGCATCAAGTCGTCTGTAGAGCGATTGATAGAAGTCGCCACGCAGTTTCCCGATCTATATTAGACAAAGTGTAATCAGGTTTAATAATAGAATCACTTAACGTCTTTGACTGTTAGGAAAGTCCATGGAATACTAGACATCCGCCAGTGTTTCCACAATGCATGTGTGGCGCTAGGCCTGGGCGATCCATCGCAGACTTACAGCCGGCCACGTAGGATGGGATCCTAAGACTGTCAAGAACTTGGGTAACTCAATGGTTGCCACCGCCGTCAGCTCGAGAGGTAGCCAAAGTGGGTAGACAAGTAGTCATTGGAAAGGGGAATCGATACCCGACAAGGGTATATGCAGATGGTCTCTGGAAGACAATATTTTCCCTTTCTTTTCCATTCCTACAACACATAAACGCAAAGACACCAGAGTTTCAACCTCAGCGTCCATTTTCAGGAACGTACTCGAGCTTCCACCTTGTCACTTCTCGCTCTGCCCCAGTCATGATTCGGTATTAGGGTGCTTTAGCTTTCAGGCTTCTGAAGATCGCTTACTGGTCTTGTCTGTTCGAAGAAACCAAAGTCTACACTCTCCTGATGAATATGGTGGGCTCATAATTGAGGTAGGGGACTGAAATGGGACTGCAGATCAGCGAAAACGTTTCTTAGTAGCCTGAGAAGTAATATTTGGACTCCTATTGGCTCTTCTGTCGTGACGAAATGTAGCGATATCAGGCTTCAATATTGTAACCCCGTAAGCATTGATATTCTAGTGGCACTTCAGGCTCCACACTATTGGTGGGCAATAATCTGACTTGTTGGTGATCATATCAACACGAGCGTCATAGACACTGAATGGCGGAGCTACAATGAGTGCAACCATTGTAGATAGACGTACAAGTGAGGTCGCTACACCTACTCTGGTTGAACTGTTGGCAATTGGACCCGATTGCCAAGGCGTGGCTCGTGGTCAAAGAGCATTGTGGTCGCAGTCAAGCTCTCGACTGATGAGTGAAGGTGGCTCGGCAGATTCGGTATTAACTTTGTTCGCTTCACTTTCTGTTGATGCTCTGCCATCCTCGCAGGAGTGAATGATGTGTGCCAGTACTCATCATGACACATGGAGCCGATCTCTTCTCCATTTCTCTTCACACTTATTCGGGAAAACTTCTCATCGATACAACATCTACAATCACTATATGTGAAGACTTGATTGAACCACCCTGGCAGCTCAGCAACCGGACTTGTCGCTGCAAAGCTTGCATGAACTCACCCCGCATCCACAGCCCACACAAGCTTATTGGCGCTCATTCCTAGTCATACTGACCTCATAGCTGCTCAAACCTCGTCCATAAAGCCTGCAGGTCTCACTTTCCATCTACACTAACGGCTCCCACGATCCTCCTATCATTGCTATCACATCAATATCTTTATCCATTTGCCCTCGTTGACTTCTCCAGCCATGCCAGATAGTGACCGAGCTAAGAAGATGAAGGAGCAGTGGCCTAGACTCCCAACAATAAGATTCAATTCAGTTGAGGAAGTACTGACCGGTCCTGGACAGCCTTCGGCCGACACCGTGAACTCTATCACCGGTGCCCTGGATGCCGTTGTGTTGCCATCACACAAGCCCGGTAAATGCTGTGGGTGTGGGGGAACAGCCCAATTCATCTGTAAAGGCTGCAAAGGCTCTCCGGCCGACCGTGAGGACAAGATGATAATAACACATTACTGCTCAGCTGCATGTGCGAAGGCGCATTGGAAGTCGCATAAAAAGGACTGCAAAGCCGCAGCCGATCGCCGACTGCTCTATCGCTCTGCTGGCGTAAGTAAAGCATTGTTCTATGTGCACCAGAAAATGAGTTTCACATGGGGTTATTTCGAAAATATCGATCGGCATGGGCAGTACAGAGTAGTTTTTCTGAACCAGGCCAAAAGCAACGCAAGGAAGACGATGTTGGTGCCTTTCTCGACCGTTACTGATCTAGTCTCGGACCAAGGTGAGCAGGAGGCCTTCCTGACGCATCTCTCTTGCAGAGAAGGCATCGCCAAATTTGGTCCTCTGCTTGCGGGAACCTTGCGAGGTACGTCTTGCCGCTGAGCTGTTGAGCTGATCTTTCTAACCAGGCCGGCTCGCACACATCAGGCATTGTATTCTCCATCGAGGAAGTCACATTGGTTCCCAAGAATCTCAAGATCGAGATTCTTCAGTCTCAAGGGAAGATCAGCAATATCGACGCCGTGCGAAAAGACGGCATGCACCACATCATCTTCCGCGTGACACTCACTAACGGCGAGCAATATGCGGTTGATTTGGCAGGCGCTCAGTATGGATACCACAAAGAGTGCCTAACCTGGCAAGACTACAGTACATCGCGGATCGAGAAGGTCATTGAGATAGGTGCGCTTGGAGCTACAAAGAAAGCGCTTGCGGACGATACCGAGAAGAAGGGATACCCCGCCAACAGAGTTCAAGAACTCAACATTAGTTTCGCAAAGGAGATGTGGCTCTGTGTGCAGATATGGACGCGCCAGGAGGGAAGCCTCGATGCAATGCTAGCGTTGCCGGAAAAATACCATATGGCGAAGAGAACCTCCCTTCTTGAGCTTGTAGAGAGATTCGTGACTTTATCAAGGGAGGACAGCATTCGCCAAGGCTCTTGGTGCCGCAGATGAGGATTGAATAGGTGTTGTTCCAGTTATCGAAGACGCGCTGGTAAGCAATAGCAGGCTACTCACTTTGGCAAGGATGTTAGCGAAATCAATAGGCGTCAAAGATGACCAAGGGAATGGTCAATCGGCATTTCGGCGCTGCGTTAAACATGAGTGTCAAGCGGGAACAGTTGCGCTTCACTCGTACAAGACACATAAGTAGGACTGCGCCATAATTGAGAGTAAATCCAATCAAGCTTCATAGCATTTCCAGCTTTGACAGAAACATGACTCTTAAAGAAAGAATAACTCGTTAGGTCTCACCACAGCAGCCACCAAGCAGCGACAAGGTCATTCCAAGACAACTCTTCATATTTGCTGAAGCTTGCGGTGACGTAGATTATCTTTCATAATCGATGCGATGGCACAACAACAAGACCAGCTCCCTTAAATTGCTTCGGAACTCATCATTCGAGCTGACCACTGGAATTTCCCCTCCAGCCAAAATTGATATCCCCCTTGAGACTCTAACGTTATTGGGTATTCCAGTACCCATTTCCTCCCCCAAACGTTTTCTTCGTCATGTCGAGGTATTGACGACTCAGATCTCGTTCCAAGTTCATCACCGACTGTCATAAGATTATGGTGTTCTCCAACATTGAACCAGCTATGCTCAGACCGAGTCTCGTGATCATTAGACATCAGCATGATCATTAGGCATCACCAAGGTCATGGCGTCATGTAAAGGACGATCGAGATTACGAGTCGAGAAATAGATGCACCATTACCCAGAAGCAGTTCAGCTTTTCGGCAAACGGCATACGTGTTCTGTCAGGAACGCTGGAAACGGGAAAATCCAGCCCCGTAATGGACTACGAGGCACAAGAACCCGACGACTACCTTGCGAACAGTGGAGCTGGAGCAAGAGATGCGTCTAATGGTGCAAATGCGTGCTCATAAGACCTTCGCCCAGCCGATTCAGATACTGGTGATACTTCAACATCCTGTGACATTGGATCTCGTGGCGCAAACGACCATCGCGAAACATCAGAAACGGGACTCAAGTCCTCATCCGTCCCTTCCCTCGCAGCATTCTCCTGCATCAGACTGTTCCGGGGTGGGTGTCTAGACTCTGAGGGATGACCTGAGGTCCATGATAAGCGTGCTGTATCTGCTACGGCGGCCTTCTCGTCGGCAAGTTCTGGGGTCGGCATGGGGAGCTCTGATGGTCTTGGGGGTAGCTCTGGAGGAAGAGAGTCGTCTAGCTCGATTGGAACTGCATTTGTGGGAGTGCCTTCGATCTCGACTGTAGTCTCCACGCCGCTGTTGGCGCTGGCGTTGTTGGCGCTGCAGGTCATCGCATCGGTGGATTCAAGCACGAGTTCAAAGCGCCCAGCTTCCTTTCGCTGATCTTTCTTCTTGTCTTTCTTCTTTTGGCTGTCCGGGCTGGGGAAATTCCTATCGTCGTGGGCAGACTGCTTGTTCTCTTTCACCACCAGCTTGGCCACCACCCCTTTCTCACGCCAACAATCTTCGTTCCAACGCTTGAGTACATCGCCCAATTTGCCTTGCTCAAGGCCCTGTTTCACGTTGCTGAGGACGGTTTTGTCGTAGACGGCTTTGCCCGCGAACACGCCTGCCGCTGCCCCGAAAGGAGGGACGGCAGCAACGGAGACCAGACCAACGCTGATGCCGGAGGTCCAAGCCAGAGACTGTTGGGTCAGGGAGAGTTTGGTCGCTTGAACGATCTCGTCGGAGAAGCGTGTCCATACATCGGGCGATATGCCGAGGTGGAAAACGGTTGAGTGGTACGGGAAGCCGGATGAAAGAGGGTATTTCTTGGTGGGGATTGTCAAGGGCAACAAAGAAGGGGCCGCAGGTGCTTGAGTAGGAGATGGTTGAGAGGGACTTGGAGAAGTGGAAAGGGACAAGCGACGATCGACGTGGATGGAATCGTAGGCCGGTGGGGGGCCGTTCAGGTTGGGAGAGTCGGGAAGGGAAGCCATGGCGGTCTTTCACGACAACAACAAATGCAACAACAATGGTAGTGTCAGTCAAGAATTGAGCAGGTGATGCTGACTGTGTTCTGTATTATACTCCACCAGACCATCTTCTATCGGCTCCATTGACATGAACATTGCCCCGGTGGTTCCCATGCGCGTTTGGACGGCGCACCACTATCGCCCCGAGCCCCGACTGAGCGCCCGACTTGCGACCAATCTCTCGCCATTCCGGCCCTGTGCCGGTATGAGTATGCATGCTGGCAATGGTCGATAGAGCCGACGTTCGAGACGTTTTGAGCTGCAGGGGTACAGGCAGTCATAAGGGCCAGGTGCCATGTGGAGCTGGATTCTGGTTTGTCCTTTCGAAGCAACAAGTACATGACCGTGCAGGCTAGGGTCGATTGTAGTTCCAATGCGAGAAGGAATATGCCGACTCCCGGGGTGTCACAATGCAACCCTAGCCGCTACGCCTCCTGTCGTACTTTACTGTCGTCGACGTGTTTCATGATGGGGATCCCGCAACGAGGAGGATGACTGGAAAAGTGGAAATGCTTGTGAGACCATTCGGGATTCGGCCAATCTCATGTCCGAGGGCCCCGGTCAGGATAGAAGGAGGAGAAGATGACATCATCCCGCACACTGCCGGCGCCGTCTCTTGGCACGCTCGAATGAGAACCCCAGTCACGTGCTCCTGCCGCCCGTCATTGCTCGCTGCTCTGCTCTCTGCACCTCGATATTGGATATTTCCATGTCCATCCCACTGGAAATAATTCACCTTACGACTCGCGGAGCCATCGATGCGACTGTTGAGGACCGTGCATGATGCGCTCGTATTGTTCCAAATGAGGCCCTCTAGCTCGCTGCAATTTCTCCTCTTGCCTCGCCTGTCTCCGAATGACTGCCGGCTCCACCAAGTCGCATCCTGAGAGAGAGCATTGCTCAGTGTCACCACGACAGGAATGCATGGACCGAGTTCGACGTCGACCCAGATGCTTCTTGTATTCTACCAATAATCTTCGTGCTCCGAAGCAGCAGTTGATACCAGGAAGGGAAGGGGTTGTACTCCAAGAAACCACTCGGCAGCTTGCAATGAGCCAGCTTTGCCCACTCACATCCTGTACGGTCTAGCTCCTCAAATATTCTAAGGACTGAGCATATCCCTGCGCTGATTCTCTCGGCAATGAAATCACTCTCCAAGTCGATGTTGGCTGTTTGCAAATGATCCCGCTCACTCTAATCTCGTTGAATGTGCTTTTCTGCGGTCAGAGTTCCATTCACGTTACTTTAGGGACTAGGTGTCCTTGGTGAGAAATTGGAAAACTGGAGCGATCCTAATACTTTTGAGAGAATGACGGGTGGCTATATCTGTCCTACTTACACTGCCACTGGTGCTGGTTCCAACCATGTAGCTTCTTGTCTCTCACAGATCCCCAGGCGACGGACTTGCAAGGTCTGATCGACGACTAGCCTTTTTCGCCTCTCTTCGGCGTACACGGCTTCCGTTCCTTGCGTGACAAGGGATACCTAATCATCATGTTTCTCAAGTGCTCCCACCGCTGTCGAAGACCCCGAGACTTGACAGCTTCTGGCTGTGCGAGGGACAAACGATTTGCGTGTTTACTGGCGTGTCGACGTAACCTGCCCTTACCTGCATGAAGTGCGTCATATGATCGAAGTTCTCGGTTGGCCCAATCGACTGAGGACATATGACTATGCTGATACAACGAATGGTCCACTGACTGATAAGTGCCACTTGCAGGCTATCCACTTCGATGGTGTCAGGGATCCAGTCATTCAAGAGCGAGAGGAGATCAGCGGGATCTTGGGGCAACAATGACACAGGCTCAAGTCAAAGACCCCACATTCAACGCTACTCTGTTGAGTCTAGAACTCTAGTGTCAACACTAAATGAGCTGTCAAGATAAAAAGGTTTGCCGAGTTTTAGTGCTTACGAAGGCTTGTGATGCATGGTGATGACGCGAAACATTCGGTTTTGAGGTGTCGTCAGTTACTGCTAATTCTAGCCATTCGAAGCTCATTCTCGATGAGTGTATAGGAGCAAGCATACTTACTAATGAGATCTCCTCACGTATCGGCATTCGCTACATCAAACTCGATAACTTCGGATATAAGAATCAGACAAACGGAAGAGATGGCTCTATTATCTCTGAGCTTTGTCGTCCTTTTCATGAGCTATTTCATCTACGCATTATCTTTAGTATTCTTTCGACTGCTGATCTCGCCAATCGCTCATTTTCCTGGCTCGAAACTCACAGCCATTACCGGCTGGTACGAAACGTATCTCGATGTCTTCAAAGGGGGTCAATTTACCATCCAAATTCAAAAATAGCATAAGCAATATAGTCAGCATTACTGCAATACAACCTACCGGCTTAGCTTCCACCACTGACGGGGAGCTACTTTCAGGACCGATTGTACGCATTAACCCGACAGAGCTCCACATCTTTGATCCCAATTTTCATGAGATTGCATACTCATCAAGCAAGCCCGCTGATAAGCTACTAAAATTCAGAGATCGCTTCGGCCTTCCAAAATCCGTCCAGTCCACCCGTTCGTCATGACCTTCATCGTCACCGTCGAATGGCCTTGAACCCATATTTCTCTAAGCAAAAAATATATGGGTTCACTCCACACATACAGCAGTGCGCAGAAAGATTGTGTGCCAGACTTGTCCGCGAATACAAAGGCACCTCCACGGTTGTCAATTTGAATGACGCATGGGCTGCATTTGCAACAGATGTGGTCACGTGTTACAGCTTTGCTTGGTCATGACATTCTCGATGCCCCTGAATTTGTTGGCCCATTCACCAGATCACTCAAAGAATTGGCGAATAATGTTCATATCGCTGGGCATTTTCCATTGTTGTTGAAAGTATTTCAGTTCATGCCCGAGTCTGTGGTAGGCATCATTGATCCAGCAACGAGGCCTATCTTCCAATTTCAGAATGTAGGCCCTCAGCTATTCGAAGCGTTTGCAAGGCCGTGAATATCAGTGGCTTATTCGCTTTTAGGAAATCAGAATGCAAATCCTGAAGATATTGAACGGCGAGAATGAAGCACACAAACAAGTGGCGCACGCGACAGTCCTGAGCAGCTTAATTGATTCAAACTTACCAGCCCAGGAAACGACCCTGACACGATTGCAGCACGAAGCTGCAGGGATTGTGGGTGCAGGGATCTATACCATGAAATCAACTCTCTGTTTAGCAAGCTTCCACATCCTTGACAACCCGGTGATTCGCCATCGTCTCCAGCAAGAATTAGAAACAGCTTGCCCAGATGTGAGGCGGCCACCAGTATTGACAGAATTGGAAAAATTGCCGTACCTCAATGCTGTCATCCTCGAAGGTATGCTGTCGTAAAGAAATTTGACAATGGTCATTGTTGAAATTCGGTCACATGAGCCTATTCCTCCCTTTCCAGCTACGGTATCGTAAACTTGTCGATTCATCTGACATTCCACGAGCTCTCCGTCTCTCACACGGCGTCGCCCAAAGACTTCCCTGTACACTTTCCACTCCCCTCGCCTATGACTCTAAATATACCATCCCACCATTCACTCCCTTCAGCCAGTCCGCCTATCTCCAACACCACTCTCCCCAGCTTTTCGCAAACAGCCATGTCTTTGATCCATCCCGATTTCTGACCGACAAAAACACCATTAACACGCAGCTTGAGCGCTTCCTTGTACCATTTCGTAGGGGTACGAGAATGTGCCTAGGGATGAATCTTGCATGGGCTGAATTGTACATCGGTTTGGCCAATGTATTTAGAAGGATTGACTTTGAAATGTAAGTGCACTTTCCAGTCACTCCTCTCCAAGCATATTTTCGGCTTGAATCATGAGTCCACAATCATCAGCGCAGAGCTCACGAACTACGTCGAGACTTTGACCCCGGACAAATATTTTGATGGGGGCAATCATTGACCAGGTCTACAGGTTCGAGACAAGTAAAGAGTATGTAGAGATGAAAAGAGAATTCTTTGTACCGCAGGCTAGGATGGATTCAAAGGGTGTGAGAGTCATTGTCAAATGAGTGAGGAGCAAAGGCTTTTGGAGATAGCCAATTGATACTTGATACGTGGCCAGTCTGAGATCGCGATCGCCAATTGGCACCTGAACATCGGGCGACATGATGGTATCTACAAGCTTCTATCTTTTACATTCGACAAAGCCAGATGGCGCATCTGAGGCATTCGTTAGGGGGACACGGGTGGTTGCCTAGCCAGAGCTGCAGTTCAGATATCAATTCTAGCGGTTTGAAGTCTTTTGAGAGCTGCACACGTTGCCTCGTTTCTCGTGGGCTGCACTTGACGTACGCACGCTTTCGACTGAGAGAAAGGGATAGTTGGATAATAGGCTGGATGATTTAGATGAGTCACCATTTCGATTAGCTGCAGAATGGCCGAAAGAGCTCAGAGATCGGAGAGACGATTCGATCTATACGTTCATTGAAGCATATGCCGCTCACTTGCGTAACGGCATTGGAGCTACCAGGATGCTTTCAAAATCGAAAGTTGAACTCTACTTACCATTGAACCCATCCAGCAATCTCGCAGCGTCCATTGGTCACCTTCGGCTTATTGCACCGAATGTCTTAGCTCCCCACGTCAATATTCTCCTTGACGTACTGAAGCACGCACTGAAGCGATCGGCTCTTTTCTCGTCTCTTCCCTGTCTCCCACGGATGAATCTCTGTCCGTTCTCTAGGCAATCCATGCCATCCCCGTCATATCCTCACATGAGGCTGCCGATGCTGGGTCTCATTGGCTGTAGGGAGTTGGAGGTGGCAGTGTGGCTGGACAAGTATTTGAGGTCCTTCGACCTATCGATGAAAGGCTGAGAGTGCTGCAGCACATACAGATTTTACTCTCTCTGTGGTCTCCTGGAGCGTCATGTGTCCTGCTCTTGTACCCAGCTCCTTGAGACCAGATCGACGTATCCTTCGCTCGCGCGTGGTTCTTTCTCTGTACGACTGTCGCTGTTATGTCAGCGAATGCAGTCGAATCGAGTCGCTTACTAGCCCTTGGGAGAGGGAAAAGCTTTTAAGAAATGGTGACCGACTAGGTCTAGTGACGACTAATTACTGTTCTAGTAGAGTAGCATAATGAAGATGAAGACTATTGCATAGAGACGGCGCCGCACCTGCAAGGTGTGATGTGCTTTTGAATGGCTGAAGGAAATTTGGAAGTCGTTGGTATTCAACGTTTTGTGTCATCGTTCATCGTTTTGTGAAGAACCGGCATCCCGACCCTCGTGTCGCCTTGGCGAGAACTATTCTAGCGCGGCTTGGCAGGGGAAATCAGGGACCCACCGGAGCAAAATTCCATTGCTCTGACCCACGACTCGGAATATTATTATCCTGTCTTGAATGAACCATGCTCTGAGTTGCTGGCCAAAAGTCGGCAACAGAATTAGAATTAGCTCTAGAACTAGCCTATCCTATCCGGCATTGTGGCCCCACTCGCATCCAAATCTCACACATACTCTACTGCCTACGGCTTCTTGCAGCATCCCATCGGACCATCATAATTTATGAGATTCCAGCTGTGAGTGTATGCCGTAGAGGCTCTGACTATTGCAAGTGATGGCTTGGATACTTTCGCTTGCCACGCGAGGTCGAGAATGTGTGGTCAAATTTGGGGCAGTTGAGGGGTTGTTTCAAACACCATGACAAGGTTACTAGGTATCAGGTCCGGAGCCCCACTAGCTGTATTTGACAAACAGGAGAAGAGAGGTATAAGATGAAAGCATTGCTACTTACGCTCGATGATAGCCCTCCTCTGCTGGTTTATTCCTCCACTACGCTCGTTTGTTGTATATATTCCATTCTTTTGTAATTACTTTCCGCCATCCATTCGAGACTTTCCCACATCATCGCTGGAATCCTTTTCGCCATGCATTTCTTCAGCTCCACATTGCTTTTCTTCATCAGCGCTGGCGTTGCACGCGCGGCGGCTGTCCCTGTTGCGGCAGGAGAACTCAACAATCGAGCAGCGAGTTGCACTTTCACCGACGCAGCATCTGCCACCAAAGCCAAAACAAGCTGCCCTACCCTGACCTTGAATAATGTCGCTGTGCCCGCTGGGAAGACGCTCGATCTGACTGGGCTGCCCAAGGGTACTCACGTATGACCAGCTCTACCCTCGTCCGCATGATAAGATTTGCTCACTCAACCTTCACCTTCTAGGTTATATTCCAGGGCACAACCACCTTTGGATATTCCGAATGGGCAGGTCCTCTGGTCTCCATCTCGGGCACCTCCATCACCGTCACCGGGTCGCCAGGCTCTATCCTCGACGGACAAGGCGCCAGATGGTGGGATGGCAAAGGCACCAACGGAGGGAAAAAGAAGCCCAAATTTTTCTACGCGCACAAGATGATCTCATCCAGCATCA
>JAABUH010003232.1_pt1 | contig 14294 bp, 13 predicted proteins | sample 5559121 | NCBI WGS metagenome assembly JAABUH01 (sample SAMN10711871, study PRJNA513364) | rock metagenome | isolation source: Antarctica rocks | place: Antarctica: Victoria Land, Battleship Promontory nord | collected 2015-12-28 | reverse complement strand
CGCGGCCGCCAGGCAGGCCAGGTACTTTGGCCTGGGGTGCGCCAGGGGTCATGCAGCTGTGCCGGGCGTTTGCCCGCGTGAGTGCACAAAGGCCTGTCACAGGTTGTGCTTGCATGTCCAGTACGCGCTTGAACGAGGACGCCGGTGATGCGGATGCAGCTGGCATTCAGATGGGCCGCGAGAGCGCGCGCGCGCACGAACAACCTTAGTGTTCGGCGCCCTCGCGCTGAGACGCCGTGCAGGCTGCTGGCAGGCTCTTGCTGACCATGCGCCTGCATGTGACAGCGCGCTCTAGCGTATATGAACGCATCTGAGAGTGCTGCGGAGGAGGGCTCCCACTGCCAAACACTCCTGCCACTATGCTAAGAGCTGGCAAGGCGCGCTCCATCACAGCAGCCGCGACTGCGCGCAGGTGCCCTGCAGCTGGTACCTCCACGCCCTCCTGTCCTGTTTGCACGCTGACATGGCGCGCATTTGCAGGGTTCGAAGTGGCAGGATGGGGTGCGGGGTGCGCGCTGCGGGCACGCCTGCTGGTAGGCGAGCCGCCCGAGCCCGGCCGCGCCAGCCGCGGTCTCGCCGGCGCGCCGGGCGCCGCAGGCGCCGTGCCCGGCCTCCGCGCCGCGACCGCGCCCTGTGCAGACGCGCCCCATGCGGGAGCGCTCTGAGCTGGTGCATAGACGGCCGTGCTGCCAGGCCGTCCAAGCCCCAGAGTGCCCCGCTGCGCGCCCTGCGAAGCCCCACAGACCCCCTCCAGGGAAGGCCGCGCCGCGCCCGCCAGCAGCGCCGGGCCCGCCCAGGCCGCGGCCGATGCGCGATGCTCCTGCGGCGCGGCGGGCGCTGGCCCGCTGGGCCAGCGGCCGCGGTCACCAGCGCACCCAGCGGGCGCAGGAGCTGCGCTGCCGGGGCGCCCTGCGAGCGCGCGGCCATATGGCGACCCGCTACGCCCAGGAGATGTTGGCGCGGCGCTGCTGGCGCGCCCTGCACGCCGGGCGTCAGGCCCGGCAGCCTCCAGGGCCGCGCTGCTGGCGCGCCCGGAGAACGAGGCGCCTGGCTGGGGAAGCCCAGGGGCCGTGGTGCCGGGCCGCGGCGCGCCCACAGGGCCGGGCATGGGCTCCCAGGCGTGGCTGGACGGCCGCGCGACTGCGCAGCCGCCGCCCGTGGCGGCAGCCGCAGCTGCGGAGGCGGGCCGCGAGGCGCCCGCCGAGCCCGCATCTGGCTCCATGGCGTCGCCCAGCAGTCCAGGCACGGCGCTCGAGGCAGGGTGCGCTAGCATGCTCCGCCGTGCGCTCCCGCGCGCGCCCGCGGCACTCCCGTAGCGCGTCGCGATGGCAAAGCTGCCGCCCCCCAGCAGCGCGGAGCTCGCGCCCTCCGGCTGCTCTCCGAGGCTCGCCGGGCACCACGCTGCAGGGTCGCGGGCCTCGTCAGTCGGTCGCCGCGGCCGGCCGGGCCCCGGCGTGCTGCCGCGCGTCGGTGGCTGGTCCCCGTACGGCACCGCTCCCGCAAGTTCGCCTCCCATGTGCTCTTCTACGGCGCCTGTAGCACCAGCATGAAGCGCAGCGGCCGAGCGCGAGGCGGCCTGTGCTGACCGTGACGCTCCACCGGCTGGTGCGGACGGCCCCAAAAACGGCCCCAACCTGGACGCCCTGGGGCTGAACCTGGCCACTGCGCTGCCGTGGCGAGGTCCGGGCGGGGCGCCGCTGCCGCGCTCTGCTGCGGGCCCTGTAGAGCTCTGTTCATCACCGGACGGCGCCGCAGGTCCCGCTGAGTTGGCTCGACACGCTGCGCTCGCGGCCGACCCCGTGCTTGCAGAGGACGGCCGTAGGGCACCACTTGTGGTGCGCCAGCGCGCGGAGGACCTAGCCAGGAACGGCTCGGCTGCCGACCCCCGCGCCCGCTCGCCGGCGGCGGCGGGAACGGTGCTGGGTCTCTGCTGAGACCCGGAGCCAGCGCTGTCAGCAATTGGCGCGTCCGGTGGATCGCCCCCGGCGCCCCAGATCCGCATGTGCCGCCGCCAGCGCCGCTCGCGCCCCGCCGCCGCCAGCGCCGCCTGCGCCGGGCGGTCCGCCCAGCCGGCCACGCCGCCCGGCGGCCACGCGCGCCGCCCTGCGGGGAAGGACCCTGGCAAGGGCCCTGGCAGGCCTGCCGGCAACGAGCCGGGGCCCGGGCCGCGCGGCGTGTGCGGCGCGCCCCAGGGCCGCGAGGGCTCCGTGTCTGGCCAGCCGGGGCAGCCCCAGCCAGCGTCCGGCAGCGGCGCAACCGCCAGGATGTTGGCCGCGATGTGATCGACGCCGCCGCGCGCACGCGCGGCGGCCAGCGCGGCGCGCGCGCGGACCACCTGGCGCCCCCAGCAGGAAGCGGATCCGAGGTTCGGCAGCCCTCCTCTGCTTCCCGGCGCTTGAAGCCAAGGTTGCACAGGCAGGCTGGGGGAGCTGCTGCACGGCCGCGACAGCAGGCGCGCGCGGGGGCTGTACGGGCGCGGGCCCAGCCAGGGGGCAGCACAGGCGGCGGCGCGGCGCGCCTCGCGGCACTCGTGCTCCAGCTTCGTGCGCAGCTTGGCACTGCGGCGGTAGACCTCCAGCCGCGCCGCCAGGTGCGCCGGCAGGTGCACCAGCGCCTCTGTGCCCTGCAACGACTTGATGCGCTTATGTCACAGAGAAGAAGGGCCCGGTTGTAACTGCGCAGGCCCACCACGAGTCAGGTGGCGGCAAGGAAACCTGAAAGCTGACGAGCTAGCTTCAATGCTGCCTGCGCACAGGCAAGGAGCACTGCTGCAGAGCTCAGTGCGAGGACGCATATGCCAGGACGCCGTGCCGAGCTTCGTAACGCCGCTCAAGCAGCTGCTTGCTGCCAACATGCACTAAAAGCAGTGCTGCACTTGCTTCCCGTGTGAGCATACGGTTGCGGCGATAATGGCTTGCCAGATTCAGTGGGACGTGGCTTATCATGATTCTGCCTCAAAGGTGATCGCCGGCGCACGGGGAGCGCACCCGCCACGCCGCGCTGACCTGCGTGCGCTGCTTGACGCCGCCGGGGCTGGTCGGCTCTGGCGAGGGCGCCCTGGAGCCGCTGGCCCTGGCGCCCGCGCCTGCAGCAGCCGCCCGTGGCGGGGCCATCTTGTTACATACACATTGCCGCCCAGCTTCCCAGCCGCGCCGCGTGCTGCCCCTACAACAGTGCCGGGAGCCTTGTGCGAGCTCCGTACAGGCCTTGCTGGATCGCGCTCGGCAAGCTGTCGAAGCGTTTTGTACTTTGCTGGGTTCAGCAGGTTTTTTTTGTGCTGCCCAAGGACGCGAGCCAGCCCGCTGACTCTCTGACTCACAGCAGCAAGTGCACGCGGCGCTGTTCAAGCAGACCAGTGCTAGCAACTTGCAGCCTCCTGAGTGAGTGCGTCTGTCTAGATGCTGCGTGCGTAGCTTGCGCATGGTTATCTGGCCTGTGCGCAGGAGCTTTCAATATCCCAGTCGTGCACACGCACAGCTTTATCAGGCAAACATTCAGCGTGACGACAGCGTTGCTGAGGGCCACAGCACGGGAGTCTGTCTGGCAGATGTAGCAAGCATTGCTGGCATGACTGTTCAGTGCTGACGGATATCTGGTATCACACACACAGGTCTGCGCGCACAGGAGATGTGCAATGGTTATGCAGGCGATCTGCGTGCTATAGCGTGACGCATTGGCTGCCCGCTGTTGACCACAGGCCTGAAGAAGTTGCAGCACTCCTTCCTGGGTACTGCTAGCGTCGCACACGCCGGTGTTGCTCCTCCAGGAGTCCTCCAAGCGTGTCGCAAAGTGTGTGACCAGGCCCTCGTAACACTAGGTTTCCCTTTGCTGGTAACGGTGGTCTCCACTCCATTTCAAGTCCCTCTGGCCGCTGGGCAGGCTTGCCGTGGCTTATGAACAACGTGCTGCTCAGCAGAGGGAAGAGGCAAGATGTCTCTCGGCGAGAGGATGACCGCCGTGTTTGCCGGCTCCCTGCTGGCCAAGCTGCTGCCGCGCGGCCTGTTTGGCGACCGGTGCTCGCGCAAGGCAGTCGAGGGCCGGGTGGAGCGCGAGGTGCGGCTCCCGCGAGGGTGTGTCGATTGCATTTACTTTCGACCCACGTCCGGAGCTGCATCGCTGCTGGGGGAGCGCGCACGCCGTGCGCCAGCGGCGGGAAACGCAGCCGCTGCCAGCACGCTCTGCCCCGGCTAGGCCAAGGCAGGGAGCGGCAAGATTTGAATGCCGGCACCCTGCACCGCGCGCAGGTCAGCCACGCCAGCCTGCTGCGCCTGTACCGCTGCAAGCGCTGCCAGCCGCCGGCCGACAGCCTGCTCGCGCTGGCCGCGGCGGCCGCGGCTGCGCACTTTGATGCAATCGCCAGCGATGCGCTGGCCGCGCTGCCGCCGGACTGCGCGCAGCTGGTGCTGGACGCGCTGGTGGCCGCCGGGGAGCTGACGTTCAAGCGCCTGGCGCGCTTTGGCGGTCAGTCGGTGTACCGCCTGGACCTTGCAGAGTTCCCGGACTTCAAGCCGGAGTGGCTGCGGCTGCTGCGCCATGCGCCGCTGTGCACGGTGTCGCTGCGCAACTGCGAGCTGGTGCGGGCCCAGTGCTACCACCGCTGACTTGCGCGCGCTGTTGTGCAGCGAGTAGATAATGCTGACGCGGATGACCATCTGCGCATCGTGCGTCTCGCGCGCCGGACGTGGCAGCTGGCTTGCACTTGGCATTGCAGATGCGTTTTAAACAGAATAGAGGTAGTCATGTGACACACATGCGCAGTGGCCGCTGGGGCGGGCGCAGCTCCTCGCCCTAGCTGCGCACCTTCACTTCGCCGCACCTGGCTCCAAAAGACGGTCTGTGGCCTCCTATTCGTCTGTGACGGCCGGGTGTGTTCAATTGCCATGGTGGTGCTTTGCTGCGCACCTGTTGATCCGGCAGCAACCACCTTGCTTGCACCCACAAGGTCCTGGGCACCTGTACGGCTGGCTAGGAAGGACGTCACAGGGCGAGTGTTCTGCATCGACCCGGTTCTTGGTGTGATGTTGCGGTGCGTGCAGCGCTGGTATGCCAGTGCATGCTCAACGAGAGTGACGCGCAGATTACGCCACGCTGCAAGCGTGGTGCGTCTGCGCGCGCAGATGAGCGACGCGGGCATGGCATACCTAGGAGGGCACCACAGCCTGACCAAGCTGGACCTCAGCGGCTGCCACCGCCTGACGGACGCGGGCCTGACCAGCGTGTCGCGTGCGCGCCTGGGGCGCATGTGAGAAGCGCCTGGTGCAGCGCGGTGCACGGGCAGCTATCGAGAGCCTAACTCCGGCACAGCGTAAACCTGCATGGCCACCGCCAATGTGCTTCGCCATGCCTGGCTCGTGATGTTGTGGACCGCCGGCAGCGTTGAGTCAGCGTGAGCAGTGAATTCAGAGCAGCTCGAGTCCGCGCTGTCAGCGCTGTCAGCCTGGGCGGTCACGCCTCAGCCGCCCCCTTGGTCCGAGCCCGGTGCGGTGCGCCTGCAGGGCTGGTGAGCCTACGCGAGCTGCGCCTGGAGCGGTGCGAGGCGCTGACGAGCGCGGCACCGCTGGCGGAGCTGACGCGGCTGGAGGCGCTGTCGCTCGCGCTGTGCTGCCGGCTCACCAGCGTTTCGCGCCTCAGCCGTGCGCCCCCGCCCCCGCACGGCGCCGCAGCGGCTCAGTTGGCCCAGCTGTGCGCCGCCGGCGCTACTGAGAAACCGGTCGGCTCTTGACCTGCGAGCACCCAGCAGTGGCGGCTTGAGGCGGCCACGCAGCATTCGTCACCACTTCAGACGCGACAGTGCGGCCGCTGCCCTGCATGCCCAACCCCAGACCTGACCTGCTCGGCTGGTGCGTCGGCGTGGCGGGATGCGACGTGGCCGCGCTCGCGCGCCTGCCCGTGCTCACGCACCTGCAGCTCGCGCGCGTCCAGGCGCGCTGCCCGCCCTCCGCTGCCCCCTGAGCGTTGGCGCAGGGGCGCGCGCGCGCCGGCGGCTGCGCGTGTGCGGCGTGACGGGCCGCCTGCGCTTTGCCGGTCCGCCCGCTCCTGCAGGGCGCTGGCAGGCAGCGCGGAAACCACAGACACCATGCCGCGGCCGTGACCCTGCGGGTCACCATAGTGGCGTCCTGAGTGGGAACTCCTTGCACTGGGGTGCTGTAAAATACCCACTTGGTGGTTAGGAGCCTGACATGTGGTATCATGGCTGCTGCAAATTCAAGCACGCTGAGAAAGCAGCACAGACGCACGTGTGGGCGGGAAGAGAGGTGGGGGCGCGCGCCGGCAGGTGGGCGCGCGCAGCTTGATGGCGCTCGCGGTGCGCGGGCGGCAGCTGCGCGCGCTGGGCCTGGCGGGCTGCCGCACGGCGCCGCGCGGCGGGCCCGAGGACGGCGTGACCAACGCGGCGCTGGCCGCGCTGGCGCACTGCGCAGCGGCCGGGCGCCTGGCCGGCCTGGCCGCTCTGGACCTGGCACACTGCCGCCTGGCCAACGCGCGCGGCCTAGCGGTGCTGGGCGCGCTGGTGAGCCTGCGCGAGCTGAGCGTCGCCAACACCGCCGCCGGCGATGCGTCGCTGGCGGCATGGGGCGGGCTGACCGCGCTCACGCGGCTCAACCTCGACTCCACTGCCGTGACTGACAGGCACGCGCTCTCCATGCCGCAGCGCTGGTAGCACTTTCTAAAAGGGCGTCTAGGCTGCTCCCTGGGCTGCTGCTGCATGCGCGAGGCTGGTTGACACGTCCAGCTGCGTTCGGGCTCGTCTGCCGTGAAGGCTGGCGCCCAGTGCTGCAGCAGTGAGGCTCCGCTTACTGTGTCTGGCTGCGCGCCTGCACACCAGTCTGCTTACGCGCCTGTGTGTCGCTGCCAGTAGTGTGCGCTGCCTTGCTTGCACGGTCGCCCCCGTTACGTGACGTGGCGGCCGCGCAGGGGCCTGGCGGCGCTGGGGCCGCTGACGCAGATGTGTGCGCTGGACCTGTCGGACACAGCGGTGACCAGCGCCGGCATGGGCGCCGTGTCGCGCATGCGCGGCCTGCACACGCTCGCGCTGTCCTTCGGAGGTGCGCTGTCGGTGCCCGCGCTGCTGCCGCAGCGCCGCGCGCTGGGCGGGCAGTCAGGCCCGCGCGGCATCGCGCAAAGCCGGCGCTGCGCTCCAACGTGCCTGCCGGCACGCGAAGCGCGCCGCAGCTCCTGCCAACGTGCCGCTCGAGACTGTCATGCATGGGCGCAGTGCTGCTGCCGTGGCGCTCGAGCGGCAACGTCCCTCCCAGCCATCTGCCAAGCCGCGCGCTCTGCGGCGCGCAGGCGTGCGCGGCGGCGTGTGCGACGCGGGCCTGACCGCGCTGGCCGGCCTGACGGGCCTGACGTCGCTGAACCTGGACTCGCGCAAGTTCGGCGACGCAGGCCTGGCCGCGCTCGCGCCGCTCACCGGCCTCCGCCGCCTGGACCTCTACTCCGCGCACATCACCAGCGCCGGCTGCTCCGCGCTCAGGCGCGCCGGGCGGCAGGGTAGGGTAAGGTCCACCGGCGACGCGCTTTCGTTGCCCTACAGGCGGCACCCGCTTCTGCTGCCAAAGACGCGCTATCGGTGCCCCTCGGGAACAGTGCGCTGCCAGGGGGCGCCTGCCGGCCCCGCCCCGGAGCAAGCCAGTGCGTCGGCATGCCGCGCGGGGGCGGTGGACGTACTGCCGGACCAGGGCACGCGGCCGCCGCCCCTGGCCGCTCGTAGCCTGGCGGGCATGAGTAGGCGAGCGCACGCCGCTCCGCTCGCACGTGCTCGAGCGTTGCTCGGTGACGCCTCTTTCTGTTGCAGATCTTCTCTGCATGCATGCGCCACTCGCCGTCTGGTTTGCGGCGGCTCCACACCATTCCCGCTGCGCAGCAGCACGGGCGGCGGCACATGGTCATCCCTTTCGGACGGCCCAGTGAAGCGTTCAGGAACTGGGTCGAACATCTGTTTCCGACCCAAATCAACACCAACCTGCGAGCCACCCAGTCCTGGCGTCACGCGGCCCCGGGAACGCGGGCGCAGGCCGCTGACGGCGCTGGAGGAGCTGGAGCTGTGCGGCGGCGGCGTGGGCGACGCGGGCGCGCGCGAGCTGGGCGGCCTCAGCCGGCTGCGCGTGCTGTCGCTGGCGAACAACGGCGCGCTGTCGGACCGCGCGGCGCCGCCGCTCGCGCGCCTGACCGCGCTGCGCGAGCTCAACCTGTCCGGCGCGCGGCGGGTCACCGGCAACGGCGTCCTGCTGTTCCAGGCGCTGCTGGTGCGCGGCCGCCCCCGCCCGGCGCCCCGGCCTCGCGCGCGGCGGCCCAGCGGCCGGGCAGCTGCGCCACGCGGTCCGGCCGGGGGTCGGCGCGGCCCGCTCGCCGCGCCCGACCAGCCCGGCCTGCCTGGTGCAGGCGGCTCGCTGGCGGCGGCGTCTGCGGTCGTGCGCGCTGCCGTCGCGCCTGTCCCGCAGCGAACCAAGCGTGCATGCGGTGCCATGCAGGTGTCTGCATGGCGCTGACCTCCTCACTCTGGCCATGCAGAATTTTATCTGAGGAGGAAGAATGCGCTCGCGCCGTCCGCTTACGCTCTTATTCCAAGCCTTGCGTGTATGCAGACTGACACTGATCGCCCCTTCTTTCACCTTGCCAGACCCCATGGAGCTGGGTGCAAAGCAGGGCGCGCGCCCATGCGTCGGCCGCAGCCGCGCGGGGCACCTGCGCTCGTGTCCTGGCACTTCACCGCAACACGTGGCCGCGCGCGCGCGCAGGAGCTGGAGGTGCTGGTGCTGCGCGGCACGCGCGTGCGCCAGGCGGCGGCCGATCGGCTGCGCCTGCAGCTGCCGCGCCTGCACACCGCCGCAGTCGACCGCCTGCCCGCGTAGCGTTGCGCGCCCCCGCGCCTGGCCCACGCCGGCCGGGTAGGCCGCCCGGCGGCGCGGCGGGCCTGCGCCCGGCCCAGCACACGCTGTTGGCAGCGCCGAGGACGCGCCGGCGGACAGGAGGGCGGGCAGCCACGCGCGCTGCAGGGCGTGCAGCGCAGCGCGGCCGCGCTGCGGCAGGGCGGCGACCAGGCAGGCAGCGGGGCGCGGCTGCACGGGGCTCGGGAGGAGGGGCTGCTGCTGGCGGGCGAGCACCTTCACCACGCACATTGGTTAACAGGAATAGGGCGTTCGAGCGCCTGCATCAGGACCCGCCGGGCGGTGAGAGGGGGAGCGCAGTCCCAGGGCCGGCTCGGCTTGCGCTGCCAGAACAAGCCGCGCGCCGCCGCTGCATGCGGCCATGCGTCGCCGAGCCTCTGCGTGGGTGATGCTGGGCAGGCCGGTCGCGCGGAGCAGGGCGGGCAGGGGCTGTGGGCGGCGGCGGGTCTCTGGGCTGTGCGCTGAGCCTCGGCTTCCAACGGCGCCTGCGCTAGGCGGCCGGAGCTTGGTCGCTGGCCACAGGTTTCTTCTCATCTCCTTTCCCTGCTGCACTGGGCGTGCACTGCACAGAGCGCCTGCTCAGAGAGGGGCTGCGGGGCACTTTGCGATGCTGGGCTGCGGTCTCGACGCCATCATGCGGGAGCGGTGGGCCTTTTGGGATGGACCCGCTGTTTGCCCCTTTGCGTGTCGCAAAGCGCGCGGGGGGCTGCCGAGTGCTGGGACGGGGCATCTTTCCCATGTCGCGCCACGTGCGGGCAGGGCGTTTTGGTTTGTTTGGGCAGCCCGAGGCCGATCTCCCGGCACATAAGCGGGCGCCGCGGGGTCAAGAACTTGTGTGTAGATACAAGCGGGAGCGCATCTGCGCCCCGTCACCAACCCCGCATGGCCTGCCTCCAAGCTGCAACAGGGTGCAGCTACCCTATCAAGAAACTGCAGAACTTGTACCCTGGGGAGGAGCGCCGGCCGCCGCCCTTGGCGGCGGCGGCCACAGTTTTGACAGCCGGTGTGTTGCCGCACCTCAAGGCCCGGGCGGCCTGGGTGCAGGGCAAGCACCTTCTTTGCTGTATACTAGCTAGACAACCCTGCGCGTGCCCTGCCTGCCCTGCGCGACAAGCTTGGATGCGCGCGCGCATGCAAACCTGCTGCTGGACCCCCTGTGACGCGGCACGCGCCCTGCATGCAACCCTGCCTGGTGTGCTCCTGTAATGGCCTGTATTGCATGGACCCTGATCACTACAGTATCAGACTCGCATGAGGTGTGCCGCGTGAAGAATACTGGGAGGATGGCGCGCACGCCCAGCAAAGGCTTCAGGGTGTGAGCATGCTGTGAGTGTATCATGAGCGCTGTGGTGTATCCTAGCAGGGCTGTACATGGCGTGATTGACCAGTGTTTCTACCCCTGCACAAGCACCCGCAACAACCAGGCACGAGCGCCTCGACAGCCACGGTCAGAGGTGCGTGCCTTCGCTGTGTGCAAATGCAAGCACAGTCTGCTGTATTGCAGACAATGATGCAATACATGTAGTGGCCGAAGCCAGCCTCTGAGGTGCAAGCGGCCAGGCGGCCGCCTAGCCCAGCAGCTCGGTGCGCTGGCGGTCGAGCACGCCCTCGGCCGCCGCCAGCCGCGCTGCGGCGGCCGACAGCTGCCGCCGCAGCTCGGCATTGACGGAGTCGCGCGCCCCCACCACGCCCCTGACGCGCGCGCCCACCGCCGCTGCGTCGGCCGCCGCCTTGGCTTGCAGGGCCGCGTTCTGCGCGCGCCGTCGCGCCCGTGGGCGGCCACACCCGCACGTTTGCCTGAGCAGGCGGTGACCATTAAGCTCCTTCTGTTTGAGCGCGCCCATAATGCGGCGACACCACTGCCATACTGGCGACCGCCACTGCGTGCGGGCCTTACTTTGGGTGCGTGTAAGAAGCCCTTGCCTTGGGCTGAATGACAGGGTGCAGCGAGCGTCAGGGTAACATGCTCGGTAGCATGTCGTGCCCCTGATGGTGCATAATGCGGAGCATTGGCTCTTCAAACCAGGCTCTAATTTTACTCCGCATACCAGTGTCAGCAGGTATGGCTGTCTGGACTGCCCAGCTGATGCTCCAGGCAGGGCACAGCCAAGAACGGACGTGACTTGGACGCTGACCTCTGCGCTCAGCGCCGCCACGTCGCGCGAGAGGGCCTGCAGCGCCTGCGCATGTCCAGCCGCGGCCGCTGCAGCTGCCTCCGCAGCAGCGGCCGCCTGTGCGCCGCGCTCCGCAGCCTGCAGTGCACCAAGCCATGCCATCACTCAAGCGAGACCATGACGGCAACACAGCATGGGCAACACTCCTCAGCTGATACGGGCCCTGGTTCCGTACCTCGGCCTTCAGCTGAGTCACCGCGTCTGCGCTGCAGCCCAGGTCGCCCCGCAGCTGCGCCGCCGCGGCCTCGGCTGTCACGCCGCGCGCCTCTGCAGCTAGCACATCCCTGCCCAGCGCTGCGCACCTGCATGGACACAAATGGGGTGCACTGTTTGGATCATGCGCACTCGGCTGAACATACGGCACAGAAGAGACGCTGCATGCCATGCACAGGCCGCTGGGCAGGGCAGCATGGAATGCATGACGATAGAGCCACCTGCAGCATCACAAAGTGCTTGTCGAAAGTGGTATGATGACGTGCCAGATCATACGGTGCACCTGTCCTGGAACTCTGCTCGTTCTCGTCCATGCGCTGCAGCTGCGTCTGCGCGCAGCCGCTGGCTCTCCAGGGCGGCAGCACGCGCCTCTGCTGCAGCTTGTTGGGCCGATGATGCGGCCTCCATGCGCAGGCTCTCGCATGCGGCCTGCGGCGAGAGACACATGCCGTCAACAAGACGTGCATACACAGTAAAAGACGTGCATTAATCAGCGGAAAGCCGTGCAGAAAACCAGCAGCAAGACGTCCGTTTCAGAGCATAGTATATATTGTAACAAGCAGGCTTTGGTATGCTGCGGTCATACCACCCACAACATACCGGTTCCCGTCCGATCACCGAAGTCAAATTGGGTTGGGCCTTACCAGTACTGCGTTGAGGAATCACGTGGGAACCCGAGGTGCTGCAGTGTTTTTGCTGCCTCGCATTTCGCTGATGCGAGGCACGCCCTTTGCATCCCTTCGTTATTTTGGTTGCACATGTGACACAGAGTGCGAGGCATGCTGATGCTCGTCGATTGCAGACATGGATCAGACATGGAAAGCGCATGAAATGCGTCCATGTGCGGTATGCTTGCTACGAGGGGGGCCCATGCCTCCCTTGCCTGGTGCGAGGCACACTGAAGCCCGTTGCAGACAGAACTTGTTTTGGGGCACAGATGACATGAGTGCGAGGCATGCTGTCGGCCATTGCAATCAGACAGCGCATGATATCGCCCATGTGCGCCGAACTTTGTTGTGACAGCGGCATGAGCCCTGGGCGTGCCTGGAGCAGCGCGTCGTGCTCAGCCGCCAGGCATGCAGTCTGCGCCTCGAGGGCCGCACTGCAGTCCCTAGCGTGCTGGGCATGTGCTGCTTGCAGCAGCGCGCCCTGCGGCAAGTGCTATAATCTGGATGTGGCATGCAGGATGGCATAGTCTAGGCACACAGCCAGCTGAGGCTCTGCGGCTGCACCACGGTCATGCAGCATGCAGCGCATCCGCAGCATACCCAAACACCGGTACATGTTTGCCTGGCCCGCACCTGGCGGTGCGCGTGCTCCTGATCATACTCAAGCTGCCTGGCCTCATGCGTGCGCTTCTGCAGCGCGGCCGCCGCATGTGCGCTCTCCAACAGCCTCGCTTCGCGCCGCTTGGCCTCCTGCATTGACACGAAGCAGGATCTTGCGCCAACTGAGCAGCTTAAAGCCTCCTGACACGGCAGTGCTGCCTCATGCGCTCATTGCAAGCGTCGTATGGATGCCTTGACATACCTCACAGATGGCATTCGCTCATCTGGCTCGTCAAGGAGAAAAAAACACACTTTGCCCGGACTGGACATGCAGCCTCGGTAGCGCTGGACTGCCGTCGTGCGCCAGGGTTGGCCCCACATTGCAGCTGCAGTTCTGAACACCCGGAGTACCGCTTCGGCACCTGCTGCAGGGCGCACAGAGCTGTTGCGTGGCGGGCTAGCGCTTCCCGGCGCTCCGCCTGAGCGGCGGCGGCGGCCGCTTCCGTCTCAAGGCTGGTGCGTTGCCGCACCGCTTGCACCTCATCTCTGTGCCTGCCCAACAGAACACCGTGCCAGCTTCAGCACATGCGCACGGATGCCTGCCTGCCTAGTGCGTTGACATGAGGACAGCCCGCAAATACTACGCGTGTGTGTGCAGGGCATGCATCGAGTTACTGCCTGTGATCCTTGTGGGGCTCCTAAGCTGCCACAGATGAAAATCACACGGCACAGCCCCTCACATGCAGCGCCACCGCTGGTGCTTGGCGAGCAAGAGCTCATGCGGTGCTGCAATGGCCAGCGCATATCATGCTGCAAAAAGTGCTCAAGGGACGAGCGGAGCAGCGCACGTGGCAGCAAGTGCCTCATCTGCCGCCGCCGCCGCAGCGCGCTCAGCAGCAACTGCGACGTCAACGTCGCGCGTGGCCTGCACTGCCGCCGCCGCTGCAGCCGCCTCTGCGGCGGCAGCCGCGGCAGCCAGGGCCTACCCGCCCACATGCACTCACTTGCTGGCAGAGCGAACCCCATGAGAGCGGGAATAGGCAACCATCCGCCTAGGTGACAGACGCCGACGGATGGAGAGGCCCAGCGCTTGGACTGGACTTGAACAAGGCTAATTAAGACACTTTGTTCCAGCTATCTGTGTCCGTGGGAGCACGCTATGCGCTTGGGCTGCAAGCATGCTACACGCTTGGGCTGAAGATCGTTGAGATCACATTCAACGGAGAGACGGGGACGCACCTGCGCACGCTCGGCGGCCGCGGCGCTGCGCTCACGCCCCAGCTCTGCGCCATGGCCCTGCACCAGGCGCTCGATCTCTGGCTCCAGGCCCTGCGCAATACACAGGGCTCCTTGAAGGATGCAGGGAAACCCGTGGCTCAAATCACGCAAGGTGTAACTGCAGGGCAAAGGGCGCAACAGTTGGGGTTGTGCACGCACAAACTGGCGCGCATGTGCTGTGGCAATGGATTGTACCCACATCCGCGCCACAGGGGATCTGGTGATGAGAGGACTCACGGGCATGTCATGGGGCAGGAAGGCTTCGGCCTCGCGCTCTCCTGACAAGGGTCGCCCAAGCATCCACCGCATAGGCCACCCTAACCCTGCGGCCGGCACGAGCGCCGGGCCCCCCGGCGCGCGCCTTGATGGTGAGCTCCTTCACCTCGCGCGCCTTGCCGGCCGCCCAGGCCTCGCGGCGCGCCTTCTCGCCCGCGGCCCACGCGCCGCGCGCGCGCCGCGCCTCAGCCTCCCAT
>JAABUH010003231.1_pt1 | contig 14296 bp, 14 predicted proteins | sample 5559121 | NCBI WGS metagenome assembly JAABUH01 (sample SAMN10711871, study PRJNA513364) | rock metagenome | isolation source: Antarctica rocks | place: Antarctica: Victoria Land, Battleship Promontory nord | collected 2015-12-28 | reverse complement strand
ATTTCCGGCCGCGCACGAGGCAGTACGAGTGCGTCACGTTGGCCGCTCAACGCCGCCGGTTCCAGGAGCGTTGGGCGGCGATGCTGGCCGAGCTGGCCGCCGCCTGACCGTCGCTGAGGCCCGTTTCGTGCTATCCACGCCCGCTTTCAGCCACTCGCCCCGTCCCATTTCTGACGCAACCGCGGCGAGCGCTTCGTACGCCGTAGCGCCCCGCGCGTGTTCGGGTGTCGGTCGCTGCTCGTAGCGCTGCGTCGCCTCGCGCAGGGCACGATCGACGGCGAGGAGCGGATCGCGCCGGTAATTCATGGGACCTCCTTGTCGCGGTCACATCTGACGCGAAGCCTACGCGGCCCCGAAGGGGGCGAGGAGATCGGCGGGCGTCAGCAGGCGGGCGCGGGTGCCGGCCGCCCACGCCATGACGCGCGAGTCGAAGCCCTCCTTGCTGAAGAGCAAGTGCGTGGCGTCGGGGCGGAGCGGCGCGATCCGCGCCAGGGTCTGCACATGCCCCAAGTAGGTCTGCAAGTCCGCCCAGCGGAAGCCCTGGTTGCGCCACTTGCACTCGCCGGTGACGGCGATCTGGCGGTCGGCGTCCAGCCCGACGACATCGAGGTCGTGATCGGGGTTCCACCAGGTGCCGACCGTGCTGAGGCGCGCGGGGAGCGCGCCGGCGCCGCTGGCCAGACGGACCCACTCCCGGCAGGCGGCCTCGAACGGGAACCCCAGGTAGTCGTTCAGCTCCGCCAGGATGCTGTCCACGACGCCGCGCGCGTCGCCGAACTCGATCGCCCCTTGGTTCGGCTCGATAAAGCGGAACCAGAAGCGGAAGAAGTTGTCGGTGAGGTGGTACTGGACGTGGTAGGTGCGCGACTCCCGCCGCTCGGTCGCCGGCAGGACGCGCTCGACCAGTCCCAGGTCGCCGATCAGCGGCTCCATCACCCGCCCGAGCTGGGCCGCCGAGAGGCCGGCGGCGGCGGCGATGTCCGACCAACGGTGCTTCCCGCGGGCGACCGCCCGCAGCACGCCGAGCGCCTGGGTCGCGTCGTAGGCGACATGGTGCGCGGCAAAGATCGCCGTCGGCTCGACGTAGAGCCGGGCGGTGGGCGACGCGATCGCCCGCAGGATGTTTTCGCCCAGCGAGCGTTCCGGGCGGAAGAACGAGAGATAGAGCGGCACGCCGCCGAGGATACCGTAGGCGGCTAACGCGTCGGTCGGGCTGGCGAAGTCGAGGAGCCGGGCGGCGGCGCGGAAGTCGAAGGGGCGGACCGGCAGTCGGCCGGTGAGGCAGCCCGCCAGCGGGGCCTCGCCCGTGAGCAGGCGCTCCATCACCTGCACGGCCGAGCCGCAGAGGACCAGCATGAGGTCGAGTCGCCGGCCACGCGCATCCCACCAATTCTGGAGCACCGATGGTATCCCGGGGTCGCGAGCGACCCAGTAGGGTAGCTCGTCGAGCACCAGTAACAGCCGTCCCTCCCCCGCTAGACGCCCGATCAGGGCGAAGACCGCCGGCCAGTTTGTCGGCGGCTGCGCGCGGATGACCGGATCGTCGGTCAGCTCGGCCAGGGCCGCGCCGAAGAGGGGCAACTGCTCGGCGGTGTCGCCGAGCTGGCAGCGATAATAGGCGACCCGCTTCCCCTGCGCGAAATGCTCAAGCAAGAACGTCTTGCCGACGCGCCGTCGGCCGGTGACGGGGATGCACTGGGCACTCCCAGCGGACCAGAAGTCCTCCAGGGCCTGTATCTCGCGCTCGCGATCGATGAATGCCGGAATCGACATCGTACCCTCCTAGCAATAGTATTATGAAGATTACTAACTTTTTCAATACTATTTTAGATGATACCAACCATTTAGGCAATATCGCAGCTTTCTAGTCTGCTCGGTCGTGCCCTGGCTACCCTGCTCATCCGGGCGGGAATCTTGGCACTCTCAGGTGGAGACTGCTAGAGATCAGGCACGGATGAGCAGGGTAGCCAGAACAGCCATCGTCTTCCGCGTCGCGCACATCGTTGAGGGTCGCGACACTGCCGAGATGCTCAGGATCCTCGCGGTGTGCCGCGCGCTGGGCTTCGTGCCGCGCGCCGAGTACCTGGCGCGGCCCTACACGGTGCCCAAAGACGAGCGGATCATGCCGAGTTGGTGCGCCGACCGGGGCGCGCCACCGGTCGGCGACGGCTAACCGGGCGGGGCCGCTCCTCCGCTCTCCCTCGACCGACGATCAGCAAGAAGCGCGTCCCTGTCCTGTCGAGGATGCCGACAAATTTCGCGGCGAAATTTGTCGCTGCCCTTTGCCTGCTCGTCACCGGCGTGCTAGGCTGCGCCACATGAATGATGACAAGCCCCGGAAGTCTCCGGAAGCCCACCCGGAAGTCGGCCCGGCAGACCCCGGAAGTGCCCCGGAAGCCCCCGGAATCGCCGAGCCGATCGAGGCCGCTTATCGCGTCACCCCGGCCGAGATCGAGCAGGCGATGAGCCGCACCAGCGCGCAATACTTGGGCGACCTGCGGACGGTGCTCGCCGAGGTGGGCAAGGTCTACGAGGGCCAGTTGGCCGCGAAGGATCAGACGATCGCGGCGCAGGAGGCGCTGCTCGCCGCCAAAGAGGAGACGATCGGCTACTGGCGTCACCAGGCACAGCGCGCGCAAGGGCAATTCGAGCGGCAGAGCGCGGATCTGGTCAAGTCGATAATCAGGCAGGCCCAGGAACGCGAGGCGGCACGGGTGGCGGCCGAGCGCCCGGACGTTTCGCGGTGAAACGCGGGCTCTGCGGAGACGAGCTGGCGTGACCGCCTCGCGCGCTGGTGGCGTGGAGGTATGAAGTGAACGATCGGCGCAGGCGCATGTCCAGGCGGCAAGCCGCAGTGCGCGCGATCGGCTTCTTCGTGTTCGCTATGTTCTGCGCCCTCTATCTCGGTTTTCGCTTCATCCCGCCACTGCGCCAAGCGCTCAATGTGGCCGACAGTGTCCTCGATCTGTCGTTCTATACCGCAGAGTTGGTCGTATTTGGCGTGGCCGGCTTCACCTCGCCGTCCCAAAGTGGGGCATGGGTCGGTGTGCGGCTGGTATTCGCTGCCCTGGTGGGGGCTGGTATCACGCTCATCGTGCTTCTGCTCACCGGCCAACTGGCGGGGCTTCCCGGCGCATTGCCCTTGCTCATGTCGTTCGCTGCGGTGGTGGCGGCAGGGGGGCAAGCGATCGTTTTCGTGCGGGACAGGGCGGACTGAGCGGGTGGACCGTTTCGCGGCGAAACGTGTTGAGAGCATGCTGGTCGGTCGTTGAGGCGTAACCTTCTAGCATACGCTGCACCAAGCGACGGGACAGCGACGACGGAGCGACGGGAAGACGACGGGAAAATGTCGCCACCCACCGCAATAAGCTGATTCGTTTCGGTCTCGGCACCGACCGGGAAGGGTAAGATCCTTGCCTGAAACAATCGGCCCGCCGAAATAATTCCTCCTATCGGGACTGCTGCCCGCCCTCTACCACTGGCGGACTGCGGTTGCGCGCAGTACGGTGGGCCTGGTACGCGTCATGACCAGCCCCACCGTCGCCGCCGCGCGGACGACGGGGGACGCCGCACCACGACCTGTGCGGCGGAGACTACTACTACAGCGACACTTTGACGTTCGTACTGGGCTCCTGCCCGCCAATGGTAGTTTGGTAGGCCGCGAACGTACTCGTCTTGGCACCGAAGAACAGGATAAGTGTCGCTGTAGTATTAGAGGCCGTTTCATAACCCCGCAAGTCGGCGCGGAATTGGCTTTCCGGCTATAGACTTACGACACATCTTGGGGTTATGAAACGGCCTCTTAGCTCGACTTTGGCCTTTTGAGGATGAAGGGCGGTAGGGTATGCTCGTCGCCACTCTTGCAGGAGGAGGCGACGATGCAGACCCTACCGCCGGCGATGATAAGGGTGTTAGCGCCCTTCGCGCCATTGTTTTCCCGCCCGGTGTGGCGCCGCGCGCTGGTGCTGGTCGCCGGGACCCTCCTCGCGCCGGGGAAGCGCACGGTCTGTGCCGCCTTGCGGGCGATGGGCCTGAGCCACAGCAAGCACTTCGCCTGTTACCATCGTGTCCTGAACCGCGCCCGGTGGTCCAGCCTGGCCGTCAGCCGGGTGCTGCTCGGCCTGCTGGTCGCGGCGTTCGCCCCCGCCGGGCCGATCGTCCTCGGACTCGACGAGACGATCGAGCGGCGCTGGGGGCCGAAGATCGCCGCCAAGGGGCTGTATCGCGACGCGGTGCGCTCCAGTAAGGGCTATTTCGTTAAGGTCAGCGGCCTACGCTGGATCAGTCTGATGCTGCTCGTGCCGATCCCCTGGGCGGGGCGGGTGTGGGCGCTGCCGTTTCTCACCGCCCTCGCCCCTTCCGAGCGGCACGACCGCGACCGGTGCCGGCGCCACAAGACGCTGACGGACTGGGGCCGCCAGATGCTGCTCCAGGCCCGCCGCTGGTTACCGGAGCGCGCGCTCGTGGTCGTGGCCGACAGCGGCTATGCCGCCATCGCGCTGCTGGCGCGCTGCGCCCGGTTCGCGAATCCGATCGCCGTGGTCACCCGGCTGCGCCTGGACGCCGCCTTGTACGAGTCGGCCCCGCCGCGCCTGCCGCGCCAGAACGGCCGCCCGCGCGTCAAAGGCCGGCGGCTCCCGGCCCTCGCCGCGCGCGTCGCCGATCCGGCGACGGCCTGGACGCCCGTCGTCGTCGCCAGCTGGTACGGGGAAGGGGCGCGCGCCGTCGAGGTCGCCTCCGACACAGCGGTGTGGTACCACAGCGGGCTGCCGCCCGTGCCGATCCGCTGGGTGCTGGTCCGCGACCCGCTGGGCCGGTTCGCCACCCAGGCGCTGCTCTGCACCGATCTGACGGTCGATCCGGCGCAGGTCCTGGCCTGGTTCGTGCTGCGCTGGCAGTTGGAGGTGACCTTCGAGGAAGTCCGGCGGCACCTCGGCGTCGAGACCCAGCGGCAATGGTCCGACCGCGCCATCCTCCGGACGACCCCGGCGCTGCTGGGACTCTTCTCGCTCGTCACCCTGTACGCCCACTCCCGCATGAGGCCGACCGGTGACATCGTCCGGCGGGCCGCCTGGTATCACAAGCCGTTGCCGACCTTCTCCGATGCCCTCGCCCTTGTCCGCCGCGAACTCTGGACCCAGGCGGCTTTTTGCATGTCGGCCACAGACCCCGACATCGTAGAAGCCCCGCGCGCCTACATGGAGCGCTTGACCGACGCGCTCTGCTACGCGGCGTAAACGATCCTGGAGGGCCAAAGTCGAGCTAAGGAGGGGTGCTGATGGGGACGCCGCATCGCCGCAGGGCCACGGTACAGAAGCTCGCCCTGATCTGCTGGTGCCTCGCCGCACTGACAGCGGTGCCGACCGCCGCCGCCGAATCAGCGCCGACGCTCACCGTCGCCCCGGAGCGCGGGAGCTGCGGGCAGGACGCGACGCTCAGCGGTGCGGGGGTTGCCCCGGGCGATCGTGTTACCCTGCGTGGCCCGCTGTCGGCGGCGACAGGTCGGCAGTTGCCATCCTACCGCGAAACGGCGGCGGTCGCCGCCGATGACGGGCGCTGGGCACTCACCGCCTCCTTCTGCGACACAGGGATCGGCACCTGGGCGCTGGTGGACACGGAGGACCGGGCGTGCTTAGTGCCCTCGCCGCCGTGCAGCGAAGACCTCTACGAGGTCTTCAGCCTGCCCTCGCCCACCGCCTCGCCCCGCCCAGGGAGCGGCTTCGACAAGGGGCTGCGTATCCACATCACCTACGCGCTGCCGGGCCTGCCGAATACCGGCGGCGGGGGACTGGCGGAGCGGCGGCCCGCCCCCATCGGCCCACTCGCGCTTGGGCCGCCGCTCCTCGCGCTCGGGATTACCGTCGCCGCGCGCGTGCGTCGGCGCGGGTAGGCGCAATGAGTCGCCAGCGGCTCCGCCGGGCGGCGCTCCTGCTGCTCGGCTATCTGGCGGCGCTGGGGGCGGCACATGCACCAGTGGTGGCGGTGCCGATGGGCGCGGCCGCCGCCCCGACCCTGACCCTCATCCCGGCGCGCGGCCCCTGCGCCGCCACCGACCGCGCGATCCTCGCCCGGGGTGCCGGTTTCCCGCCGGGGAGCCAGGTATACGTCACGATCATCCGCGAGCGCGACCAGGCGATCACCGCCGACCGGCCCATCTTCCCAGGCCGCCCGGTCGGCGCGGACGGGACCTTCGCGGAGCGGCTCCTGCTCGCCTGCGACGACAATGAGCCGTCCGGCTCGACCTTCCGCATCAGCGCGCAGCAGGACCCGAGGACCGGCCAGGGGGCGGGTGCCGGTGCCGTGTTCACCGTCGACCCGACGCTGCCGGGCCTGCCGAACACCGGCGGCGGCGGGGCGGTCGGACAGCGGCCCGCCCCCGTCGGCCCGCTCACGCTCGGGGCGCCGCTCCTCGCGCTCGGTGCCGCCGTCGCCGCACGCACGCGTCGGCGCGGGCGGGAATGACGGGAAGGCAGCGGCGTCTCCGGGTGGTGATCCGGTGGCTCGCCCTCGTCTGCTGCTGCCTCGGCGCGCCGGCGGCGCTGCCTGCGGCACCGGTCGCCGCCGCGCCGACGCTCACCCTCACCCCGGAACGCGGTGCCTGCGGGCAGGACGTGACGCTCGGCGGCGCGCAATTCCCCCCGGGCTATCGCGTCACCCTGCGCGGCCCGCGCGAAGCGGCGACGAACAATCGCCTAGCGACGTACCGGGAGCCCGCCGTGGTCGTCGCCGCCGACGGGCGCTGGGCGCTCACGACCCCCTTCTGCGCCGCCGGGGACGGCACTTGGGCGCTGGCGGATACAGAAGATCAGGCTTGCTTGGTGCCGTCGCCGCCGTGCAGCGAGTACCTCTACGAGGTGGCGAGCCTGCCCGACCCCGCCACGCCTCACCCGGCGGGGAGCGGCTTTGAGAAGGGGGTGCGCGTCCGCATCACGCGCGCAGCGCTCCCGGGCCTGCCGAACACCGGCGGCGGGGGCATGGCCGGGCGCTAGGCGTCCCCGCGCGCCCGGAGTAGCCGTATGCGCGGGTGCCGTGGCGACGGGCAGCGCGCCGGGACCACGGCGTTCGGGGACACGATCGTGGGCCGCGCCGACGCGCTCCTCACTTGGTTACGCCCACGCCCGCCCGCGTGACCGCGACGCGCGATAGAGCGTGGCTCCGCGTGCCAAGAAGAAGCAGGCTGCGTGGGGATGTCGGTCGCACCTACTTCCGGCGAGTCCGGTGGGCAGGCGGCTTCCATCGCTCGCATCGCGCATCTCGCGGTCGACACGACACGACCGCATCTCTTGCCGCCTCGCTTACAAGCGACGCCGACGCAGCGAGATGGCGGGGAAACCAGACGCGAGGTTGCCGCAGGGTACAGCCAGTTGAGGAGCGCTCCGAGCCCTGAGGCACCGAGGATCACCAGCGCCGCACCAACTAGCAGGCCAAGCGGGCCGATCCCCCACGGCGGCACTCCCCACAATCCGAGATCGGCCATCATCAGCCGCCCTCCCCCGCGTCTGCGCGCAGCTTGCCCAGTCTTCTCGCCACGGTGTTGTCAGCCAATCCCGTCGCGCGGCCCTCGAACCCCGCTCCCATCGGCGCCCATCGGCGCGACGAACCACCGTGTACCCACGCGCGCTCTGGTCGTGTCTTCCCGACACCTTGCGATATGAACGCAAGGGGCCAGGTAACGCGTCGGCACGCCGTACAACCCGGCCGCGCACGTTGTGCCAAACGCTTGCCCTGGCGCGGTACGTCCTCTCCGCGCGGATGTCAACGGCGACGCGGCGCGTTCCTCAGTGACGGCGGAGAAGAAACTTCCGGGGACGGAGGTGCACTGCATGGTCCGCCCGCCGCGTCTGACCGCGAGCGCGGCCTGCCACCCATCACCGCGCGGATGATCCGCTGGTTCACCGTGGCAAGCGGCACGGCACCGCGCTCGGCGTCCGAAGCCTGCCCGCAGGCGAATACCCGCCCCAGCCCGTTAACGGGCCAGCCTATCGCCAGTTTCATGGCGCACCGGCGCTGCCTCGCCCTCGTCACACCCGGCCAGGGCCGCCCGGATGAGCGGCGGGATCGGGTCGCCTCGCTCGGTGCAGAGGGCCGCCCACAACGCGGCCAGGCGGCGGCGCGGCGAGGGGGCGTCGGGGGGCAGCGGGCCGCGCGGCTCGTCCGCCGCCGCGGCGATCGCGTGCAGCAGGGGGCGTAACCGCGCGAACTCTGCGGCCACCGCCTCGCCCCCGTCCTCGCCGGGCACCGCCCGCCCGGTTGGCACATGGTACCGCTCCATCAGCGCCCCCTCGGCCCGTCCGCCGTGGCGGCCCCGGCGGAGGCCCCCCGCCGCCAATCGCTCGCGCGGCGGCGCACGACCAGCCGCGCGTCGTCCGACGCGGGCAGCCCCGGCCAGCCCCCGGCCGCGGCGAGTTCGAGGAAGGCCGCGACCACGGCCGGGTCGAACTGCCGCCCGGCCTGCGCGGCGATCTCCGCGACCGCTGCGGCGGGGGCCAGCCCCGCGCGGTAGGGCCGGTCGCTCGTCATCGCGTCGAACGTGTCGGCGAGCGTGAAGATCCGCGCGCCCAGCGGGATCGCCGCCCCGCCCAGCCCGTCAGGGTAGCCGGTCCCGTCCCAGCGCTCGTGGTGGTGGCGCACGACCGGCGCGGCGGGCCGGAGCGCCGGGTCCCGCGCGGTCAGCTCGTGGCCGATCGCCGGGTGCCGCCGCATCTCGGCCCACTCCGCGTCCGTCAGCGGCCCCGGCTTGTGCAGGATCGCATCGGGCACCCCGACCTTGCCCAGATCGTGCAAGATCGCCCCCAGTTCGAGGGCTTCGAGCTCCGCCCCCGCCAGCCCCAGGTGCCGCCCCAGGGCGAGCGTCCCGCCGACGACCCGCTCGGAATGGCCCTCGGTCTCGTGGTCGCGCGCCCGCAGCATCCCCAGCAGCGCCGCCCGCGTCGCCGCCTGCGCCCGCCCCAGCTCGGCGTGCGCGGCGGCCAGCGCGGCGTGCGCCCCCTCGACCGCCGTCTTCTCGTCGGCCAGCCGGTCGTGCGCGGCGCGCAGCGCGGCGACGTCCCCGGTGGTGCGCGCGACGTATTGCTGCAAGGCCAGGTGGATGGCGAAGAGGGGTGCCCCGAAGAGGAGCGCCCCGGTCGGGCCGAGGTCGGCCGCCACGCGGGCCAGCCCCGCCCCCAGGAGCCCGAAGACGAGGTAGTGGGGTCCCAGCCAGGCGAAGCGCTCGCGCCAGATCGCCGCCGGGGCGAGCCCCTCGTCCAGGGCCATCGCCCCGACGAGCAGCCCGTGGTTGAGCACATACCCCGCCGCCCCCAGCGCCAGCCCGGTCGGCACCAGCAAGGGCGGGGCCGCGCCCGACGTCAGCCCCGGCAGGCGCGCGGCCAGGGCCGCCAGGAGGCCCGCGACCAGGGCGAACATCGCCGCGTCGAAGAGGTAGCGGTACGCCGCATAGCGCCAGCGGCACAGCAGCCCCACCGCCGCACCGAGGGCCAGCGCCCCGGTCGGGCCGAGGGTCGCCGCGCCGGCGATCAGCACGATCAGGTGGGTCGAGGTGGAGCCGCGCGCGTAGAGGTCGATCTTGAGCTGCCGTGCACCCACGGCGAGGGCGGCCAGGGCCAGCCAGAGGGGCCACGTCGCGGGCGGGACCGGCCGCAGGGTCAGCCACGCCAGCGCCCCGGCCGCCGCGACGACCGTCGCCACGTAGGCGACCACGACCGGGGCCGGGCCGTCCCGCCCCGCCGCGCCCCCGTCGATCGTGACCGTCGCCATCGCGCCCTCCCTGCCGCGCCGCCTCGCCGACGGTGCCTCTTCTCAGCATAGGGGCGCGGGCGCGCGCAACCCATCCCCCGACGGTCGCGCCGGTCGCTCGCGATATGGGCTATACGAACGCGGGACAGGCCATGCCCGACGGGCCAGATGGGGGACGCGAACGGGCTAGGGGGTGTCCCCCTCGGTCCCGCCGACCGGGGGTGGGGCGTCGCCGCCGGTCGGCCGGGCGGTGCGCGCGAGGGCGAGGGCGGGGAGGGCCGCCGCCCCGGCGGCGAGGGCCAGCGCCGCGCCGCCGGGGCCGAGGGCGCGCGGCAGCAGCCCCCCCGCGAGCGCCCCGGCCACCTGGCCGAGGGTGGCGACCCAGAAGTAGAGGCCGAAGACGCGCCCGAGCGCCGGGGCCGGTGCCCGCCGCCCGATGGTCGCCTCGGCGAGCGTCTCGACGACCAGCGACAGGAGGCCGTTGAGGGCCAGGCCGACGGCGACGAGCGCGACGTGGCGCGCGCCGCCGATCAGGGCCAGGTCGGCCGCCAGGCCGAGGGTCGCCCCCGCCGCGAGGGCGCGGACGCCCCCCGGCCAGCGGGCCAGCAGACGCGGGGCGAGGAGGGTGCCGCCGATCCCGCCGAGGCCGACGAGGGCGAGCAGGGGGCCGAGATCGGTCGGCGGCCGCCCGAGCGGCCCGGCCAGCAGCCCCAGCAGCAGGGTATTGAGTCCGATCGCGATCGCCGCCAGCGCGAAGAGGCAGGCGAAGAGGAGGGCCAGCGTCGGATCGCGGCGGACGACCGCGCCCCCCTCGGCCAGGTCGCGCCCGACCGCCGCCGGCGCGACGCCCGCGCGCGGCGGCTCGGCCAGCCGCAGCCGGGCCAGCAGGGCGGCCGAGAGGAGGAAGGAGGCGGCGTTGAGGGCGAAGGCCGCCCCGACCCCCCAGCGGGCGACGACGAGGCCGCCGAGCGCCGGCCCGACGAAGAAGGCCAGCTCGCCGCTCAGGCCCACGAGCGCGTTCGCCGCCGGGAGGTCGGTCGCGGGCACGAGCGCCGGGAGGGCGGCACCGCGCGCCGGGGTGAAGAGGGCGGCGAGGAGCTGCATGAGGACGACGGTGGCCCACAGCCGGGGCAGGTCGCGCGGGGCGTCGACGAGGAGGAGGGAGAGGGCGAGGGCGGCGCGCAGCAGGTCGGTGGCGATCATCAGGCGGCGCTTCGGCCAGCGGTCGGCCAGCACGCCGCCGAAGGGGAGGACGAGCGCGCGGGGCAGGGCCTGGGCCAGCAGGACGACGGCGACGGCGGCCTCCCGCCCGGTCAGGCGGTAGACGAGCAGCAGGAGCGCGACGCGGTTGACCCAGTCGCCGAGCTGCGAGAGCGCCTGCCCGGCGAAGAGTAGCCGGAAGCCCGGCCCCCGCAGGACCGCCCCGTAAGGCCGCCCTGCCGTCTCGGTCGCCATCGCTTTCACCATCGGTTGTCCGTCGTCGCTCGCGGGGAGTATACGCGAGGCCCGGAGAAACGACGACCGCCCGGCGACGGCACAGGCCGACGCACGGGCGGATAGTCAGTGTCAGGGGTGTCGTCGACCTAGCCCCAGCCGGAACCGCACATGCTGCCCTCCCGTTGTGCTCCCTACGCGGTCGTGCCTGGGGCCGCGCCCGCGTAGGGAGCCTCCTCCAACGAATCCGCCGACCGGACGGGCGCGCGAGCACATCGCCCACCCGTGCGGAGCCTCCCCCCAGAGGTGTCCCCGCGCTACGGCACGGCGATGGCCTGGGACTTCCTTCCCATCCGTACACCGCCCGTAGTCCTGGTCTGTTCGTAGCATAGGGGGCGATCGTCCCATTGTCAACAGTCCATTCGTACCGCCGCAGGGCGATTGCATCTTACTGACTGACAAGGGGCGGCGGGCGTCCCACACCGGTCAGGCTAGTCAGCAGGTAGGTGTCGTCGAGGGCGGCGGTGAAGCGCTTGGCAATGAAGCTGCCCTTGCGGGTGTGGTCCTGGCGGAGCAGGTTGCGGGCCAGATGGCGCACCACCGCCAGGTTGCGGGCGGCGTGCCCAGTGCGGACGCGGCAGGCATCCTCGCGGAAGCCGACATCGAGCACCCAGTGCACGCGATTCTCGATCCCCCAGTGGCTGCGGACGGCGGTGGCGAAGGCCTGGGCGGTGCGCGGCGCGCGCAGGAGATAATCGTGGCATGCGGTCGTGACGGTGGCCCCGACCTGGCGCTGGCGCTCGATCAGGCCGAGGCCGGCGAGGTTGGCCCAGGCGTTGGTCGGGTTGCGGTAGGCGAGGAGCACCGGGTCGCGGAGCACCCAGTGCTGGCGCATCGCGCGTCGCCCGTGGTCCTTCGCGACGGTCCGCCGGTATGCGACCATGCCCGGCGGGGTCTTGGCGAACGCCTCGGCGCGCTCGACGGCGAAGGCCCCCGCGATGTCGGCATACAGCGTCGGGTGGTTCTTCTTCACCGCCAGCACGTAGTCCGCCCCTTGCGCGACGATCTGGCTGGCGATGGCGGTCTGGCAGCCCAGCGCATCGAGCGTCACCGTCGCCCCCGCGCGGTCCAGCACGCGCAGCAGCGCCGGGCTGGCGGTGATCGCATGCGATTGCTCCGCGACCGCGACTTGGCCAAGGACCAGCCGACTGTCGCTGGCCCAGGCGCTGACCAGGTGCACGGCCGCCTGCCCGCGCCCGCGGTCGTGCGCCCCACGCAGCGTCTTCCCGTCGAGGGCCACGACCTGCCCGGCGGTATCCGGCACCGCCGCCCGCACCCAGGCCAGGAAACACGCCTGGAATGCCTCGGGATCCAGCGCCGCGAAGACCCGCCCGAACGTGTCGTGGCAGGGGATCCCGCCCGGCAACGGCAGGAAGGTCCGCAACCACGCCTCCTGCGCCTCGGCAAAGGTGACCATGCCCACGAAGCGCTCCGCGCCGCAGATGACCGCGCATAAAGCAATCGTGAGGATGTCCAGCAACGCGTGCCGGGTCGGCCCCGCCACGCGCGGATCCGGCAGGGTCGCAAAATGCGCCGTGATGCTGGTCGGTTGGCTGGGCATCGGGCCTCCTCCGCGTGGCGGCAACCATCGGCACACAGTATCACCCAAGGGGCACGCGCCTGTATGTCCTCCACGCCGCGAGCTGTCACGACCAGAGACGCAATCGCCCTGCGTACCGCCGCTGGTAGGACCGCGAGCGCTCAGTCGATGGCGAAAGACTGCGCTAAGCAGGCTACACCGCTGACCAAGCAATGCGTGGCATTGGCGTGTGACACCCGTGGCAATAAGGCTGATTTGGGGGGGCATAGCGCCGCAGGCAACGCCCAGCATGAACTTGTACGACGCCACATGCCGCCCGAACAGAATGGTCGCCCGCCACAACGATTCGCGCGACGACGCCTCGCCACAACATCGGTGACGCGGAGGTGTAATATTGTTGGCAGCGTAGGTGGTCGCCTCGCTCCGTCAGAATCGTACGGGTAGACCACGGGAGAGGGTATCGATGGTGCATAATCACCGCCCGTCACCGGACCCGCCCTGGTTATCACCCGTGGGAGACGAGGCGATGCAAGCCGGTGGGTATCGCAGCGAGGGGGCCGTAGCGCTCCTGCTGAACGAGCAGGGGCAACTCCTGCTGCACTTGCGAGACGACAACCCGGCCATCCCGTATCCCGGAACGTGGGGACTCCTCGGTGGCGTCGTGGAACCGGGTGAGACGAGCGAGGAGGCCCTCCGGCGTGAGCTGCTGGAGGAAATCGAGTTTGTCGTCGGCGAGGTAACAGCGGTCGGTCGGCTCATCACCCCCGGCCCCCATCTGCTGACGCTCTACACCGGCGCGATCGAGAAACGCATCGAAGACCTCCCGCTCCACGAAGGGGTGGCGATCCGATACTTCCGCAGAGAAGAGCTGCCCGATGTGCAGATGGCCCCGCAGCTGAAGAACGTGCTCCTCGAGTACTTCGGGGCCGAGCGCACGCCGAGCCAGGGGTAACCGCATTCGGGACAACGTCCCGGCGATCACGGACAGCGGGGCGTACTTGGCGGCGACCGGGTCACCCCCATAGCGGGCCGATACCCGGTGCGGCGGCAAGTCCCATTCCCTGACCGCCGCGTCCTGCAGCTGCGGCGGGCTCCTGGAGGCGTGGCGTACAATGTCGCCTCGTCGCCGAAGCCGACCGACATTCGGACGGCGAGCAGCGACGAGGGGCCAGTGGGGAGTGCCTGCCCATGGTGAAGCGCCCGCGCGTCGAACCCACGGATGATTGGGGGCAACTGCAATCGCTGGCCCCCTTCCCCGAACAGCGCGTCTACGAGTTGCTCCGGCCGGTGGTGCTCTTCGGTTGTCCGCCCGCCGCGCGCGCCTTACCGATGCCCTTTGCTACGTAGCCTGAACCGCTAAAGTCGAGCTAAATACTGCCCATTAGCGTGGCTCTCCCGTATACTCTAGTTTCCGCTAACTCAGGCGGCCAGTTGGGGGGGAGGCGGCGCTGCGTCGGCGGGTGCTTCGCGGCGGCGTTGGCCGAAAAAGCCCTTGGGCAGATGGTCGGTGACGGCGGCTTTTGCGCG
>JAABUH010003230.1_pt1 | contig 14297 bp, 14 predicted proteins | sample 5559121 | NCBI WGS metagenome assembly JAABUH01 (sample SAMN10711871, study PRJNA513364) | rock metagenome | isolation source: Antarctica rocks | place: Antarctica: Victoria Land, Battleship Promontory nord | collected 2015-12-28 | reverse complement strand
TCCTGCCGGCAGTCTTCGTCTTCCTCTGGCAGGTAGGCACTTTGCAGCAAAGGCAGTGTGTGCATGTCAGTTGTTAACTGCAGCATGTATATTTGGGTTTGGATGGTGACCCCTGGGGGTGCAAGTTTCTTTTTGCCAGGGTCATACACTGCTGTATATTGTACAGAGAAGTCATATTGCTGGTAGGGCAGCTGTTGCCCACCAGCAGTATCTGTTGCAAGGCAAGTAAAACCCCTTGGCGAGATGCGCAAGATGCAACGACAGTGAGCTGCGCTCTAGGCATGGCAATTCCAGCTGACAAGCACAAACACATAAGGGGATTGTCCAGCATGTGAGCGTCAAGTGTACTGACCGAACAAATAAACAATGGGAAGACAGTTGAGCCTTCTTTTCTGGACAAGTCTAACAGGAGAACAATATTTTGCATTAAGTAAAGGGTTTTGATTTTGCCAGCAGCTGCCTCTGTGCATTGGATGTGAGCCAGGCATGAGTCTATGTATGAATATAGTTAGGGTTCAGGGTTATGCATGCAAGCACATCAATGCAGTCAGGCATAAAGCAGCTTGTTGATTAAAATATTCAGAAACAATAGTTATTGTAACATGGGGTGTGGAAGTCATTCTGTGTTTGGCAAAAACAACAAAGGATAAGCATGGTGCTCAAAATCACCTAAGTCGTCTCGCTGAGCTGCAGAGCCATTCTCTGTCGAGCAGAACATGCAGTCCCACTGCCCATGTATGTACAGCATGATCAAATGTTTGACAATTTCACAGCACTTTCTGAGTACAGTGCTCATCATGGCAGCAGTCTGTCAACACCTACAAACATGTTTTGTCAGCAGCTCTAACCATGTTCTCATCAAGATGCGGCAGACCATCAGCGCCAATGCCAAGTGTCGGCAGCACAGATGCTCCAGCGGGGTTGGAATCACACTCAGTTTTATGTTCTGCAGTGATACCCATGTAGTGATGCCCGTATTTCTGATTATGCAGTGATACTCATGCATCAGTTCTCATGTTGCTTGTCATGCACACAGGCTACACCATCAGCAGACACGGCGATGTTCTTCTTCCAGACAAATCACCTACACTTCTCAGCAGAGTTCCTGGGCCGAGTCAGGCTGGTTGGCAGCATAGCCAGCTTAGCAGGAGTGGGCACTTACAACTACTTGCTGAAGGATGTCCCCTTGACAAAGATGTTCTTCTGGACTGCTGTGCTGGGTACTGGTCTGGGCTTGACGCAGCTCATCCTCATCACAGGTGCTGCTTCCTCATCAGACCTTGCAGCCCTCTCATCAGGCCTTGCTGCTTCCTCATCAGGCCTTGCTGCTGTCTCGTCAGGCCTTGCTGCTTTTTCATCAAGCGTTGCTGCTTTCTCATCAGGCCTTGCTGCTCCCTCATCAGGCCTTGCTGCTTCCTCATCAGGCCTTGCTGCTTCCTCATCAGGCCTTGCAGCTTTCTCATCAGGCCATGCTGCTTAATGAACCATTTCTGCACTCGGCAGAGCCCGACATCTTTCAGGCCATGATGTGTGCCAATTGATGTGCTTGCAAGCCGTCTTCATTTTCCTCAGCTTGCTGAAGTCGTCCACTTTCTAAAGCATTTATGTTTCCTGCACTCTGCTATAATCACGCCAACTGTGGCTTCGACACACACACACACACACACATACACACACACACACACACACACACACACACACACACACACACACACACACACACACACACACACACACGCACACACGCACGCACGCACGCACGCACGCACGCACGCACGCACGCACGCACGCACGCACGCACGCACGCACGCACGCACGCACGCACGCACGCACGCACGCACGCGCAGAAATGTGAAAGGTTACATCAGTGAAACGCTGTGCTGACTTACCCATGCATGTGGAGGTGCTTGAAATGCCTGGCTTTGACACATAACAGCAGAACTGTGATTGGGTATAGCATTGCAATGCTGTTTTCTTGCATCAATGCATGTGGAGGTGCAGTACATCCAGCTGAGCTGCTTGCAACAATGCATGTGTAGGCATCAACCACCAGTGTGTAGATAATGTGTGAAGAATGTTTGAACAACGTGTGAACAGTGTGTAGACATTGTGTAGACAATGTGTGGACAATGTGTAAACAACATGTAGGCATCAATCAGCAGTGGGGCCTCAGCAATGAACTCTTTGTGCTGGGTGACTCCTTAGTGCTCACAGTCCTGGGTCAGGTTTCCTTCATGCCAGTGCTGGTGCTAGCTGCGAGGCTTTGCCCAGAGGTACAGCACCACTTGAATGCCATTCACATATGCTTGCACAGTTTGCGGTATTGTTGCATGATTTGTTCTGTTACCTCAATTTACTGCTTAGCAAACGGTCCTGAAACTTCTACTATGCTTCCTGTTTTGGCCAACAGCTTGGATGGATCATGCTTTATGCATGGTTTATGCACATCTCCCATGTGCAGCAGCAGCAGCAGCAGCAAAAAAATGCGAGGAGACAGTATATTTGACACAGGTGCATCGCACATCATCTCTATTGCTGCACAGGGAGTTGAGGCCACGCTGTTTGCCACGCTGATGAGCGTGCTGAATGGTGGAGCTTTTGCTGGGTCTACATTAGGCGCTCTACTCACAAAATCATTCGGGGTCACATCAGAAGACTTCACCAACCTGGCGCCGCTTGTAACCGTATGTACACTATCTTCACTGTTACCATTACCTTTGCTTAGGATGCTGCCACAAGGTAGTACCACTGAGCAGATACAGTCGAACAATGATCAAGAGTCAGGATCTGCTTAGTCCTATAGGGGCTAGCGATGCTGCAGTCCGTTTGTGGTCTGCTTGCAAGTGCTGTTTAATGTGTATATCAGATGTCAAGCTGTACTTTCCGTTTTCATGCTATTTTAATGCGCTGAATGCATGCTGCTGGGCAGTACTGGCTGCTGTATGATCTTACTGCTGCTTGCCTGACACCAAGTAGGGGTTTTTTATCCTAGCAACCCCTGTGAGAGTCACCGCACATCGTGTCACAGATGGTATGCACACCATGTGGAAACACAGGGAAGCGAACAACGCACGTATTGAGCCCAGTTTGCGTGGCGCGCCTGATGTCGTGAAGTGAATAGAGATAGCAGCGAGGTTTCCATAAACCATTTAGACAGCTCATACCCCAAGCCAGCAACAGATTGGCGAGGGCCTCTGCAGCCCAAGCTGCTGTCGTGTTGGATCACAAGTCAGGCGCACCTGGTGAGACGATAATTGCTGCATGCACAATCACTGTGCCTCATTCAGCATCAAGCAAGTCAGACTCCAGTCAGACCATGAATGAGCTAGCACAAGTTCATATTGTGACATGCCTGTTGCAGCGCAGATGGCTTGTCATCGCTTGCTCATGTCTCCATTTCTCACTACTCTGTATTGTTGGCAGCGCAAGTAGCTCTGCAAGCTGGAGCAAGCACAAGTCATTGGTCCTTGAATTTTGCAGCCAATGTGTCAGGGTTGTTGCTGCTCAGAGCAGTGCATGCTGAAATGAACTGAATGTGCATGCAGGCAGCATGGCTCTTCCCATGGATGGTGCAGCCTGCCTGCAAAGCACACAGCAAGGAGGTGTCAAGCAGATGAAGCGCATGCTGGGACTTGGACGCATACGTCTGCTGATGCATGAAACTGGCATGATGCCAGTGTGACAGCGTGACTGGTCTATATGTCTAATTCTGCTGCCCAATGGTGTCTTCCTGAAGTCATGAGCAGCAACAGCATGACACATGCTACTCTTATGTCCGTTCGGCAAACTTGTCCAGACATAGCAAAGATCCAGAAGATCTGCAGCAGATGTCCCTTGCAGCATCCTGCAATCCAGCCTGAGCTCAAGCCTGCTTACAGCCTATGCTGCAACTTGCCTGCTGCTGATCTATTGCACCAACCTCGCTCCAGCTGTTGGATCAAGGACACCTAGGCATACACAAGCAGTGTTGTGTTCATGCCAAGTTTGCTGCAGATTCTTGCATAGCACAGGACTATCCAGCATTAGTTGCACCTGAGAAGCAGAATGCCCAGCTCAGATTCGTATCTGCAAGAGCAGCAAAGGCCTGTGCGCCCAGCAAGGTTAACAGCGTAGCCTTTCACAGGATGGATGCAAGCCCGCCCCCCACACGCCTGGAGCAGCACAGGGTCCGCAGTCGGTACTCCTGCAGAAATGCATATCTGGTGAACACTGTTGCTGGTAGGGTTCTGTTTGGCGATTTGATGGCGTTCAGGATTGCAGTCAAAGAGCAGTGCATTCTTAAAAATTTCGAGACAAAGAGTGTATCTTCCGAGCAATGACAGGTAATTTTACTGCATCGCTGGGCCCTTTGTCATGTGGCTCAATTCCCTCCAACACCTCTCAATTTAGTGTCACTGCTGTCTTGCATGCTTTTGCCCTGCACAGCTCGGTTCCCGCATGTTTGCCGGCCAACCTGACTTGTTGCATCACAGAAGGCCTGAGCGTGTGCAGAAGCTACTTGAACGCGTTGGTCATCTACATCGAGTAGGAGCTGCGATCCTGCGCGCGTTGTCTTTTGTCACCATGCCTCAGGCTAAGCAAAGCCTGCTCGGCAGCCGCTGTCTGGCTCTCAGTCGTGTAATGTTTTTTCGCAGGTCCGCAATTTTCAGGCACCATCTTGCGGGCTTGTTGTAGACTATCATGCGTTCTCAGCAGCTACCAAGTAAGCTTGATCTGACTTGACCTAAACAGAAGGCAGCTGCCTGCTCCGGGACGCTCGTCCCCCAACGGATTGCCTTGAAAACACATATGCTGTACTGCATGTGACCATCCGTAGCACTGTGTGGGAGGCATGCTGGACCGAGTTTGCTCCGATAGCTTTGCCTTCTCCCAAATTTGGGTGTTCGAGGGATCACTGACAGGCTGACCTTCTCTGCAGGCAAAGACAGACTTGGGGGTTCATTTAATCAGATGAACGTCTTCGACGGTGATAGACGTGCACCTGATTGTGAAACACATACCACTGGTGCCACACATACCACAGGTGCCACACCCGTGAAATGTGTTTCACAATCAGGTGCACGTCTATCACCAGTTCTCGATCTGTGTCAGGTTGATCTCTGTTGTTGCTTGATGCTGAGCTTTATTCAAAACTGTTCAGTCCTCTTGGCGCATCAGTCTTGCCAGGTAGATAGCCGTCATGCTGAGGATGCTGAAAGTTTGTATTGCTGGCCTTCCTTGCATTGCTGAGTCAAATCAGCACAGCTACTTGCATGATGTGTCATAGTATGCTGAGGTAAATATGTGGGTGTTCCTATGCAGACACTCATAGCAAGAAGAGCAGCACAGCGAAGTGACTGAAAACAAGGAGGCCGCTGAGCTGCAACCTATGGCGGACCCAGCTGAAGATGCTGTTATCAACACGCCAGGTATGGTTATGTCAAGAGGGCTTTTATATATGGTTCATGGCAACTTGCTGTTGCTGATGAACCTGCCAGTCCATGTTGCATCGGCTGCAAAGCAAACTGACTGTTGTATCCTGAGCATGACCAACAATAGATAATGTACTTTTCATTTGGGGATTGGGTCTGGCTCTTAGTCTAGCCTCTGAATCACCGTTGCAGGGTGTTTTTTGAGCACCATCCGCCCAGGAAACCGTATCACAGTATGTTTCCTTACTGTTGCTTCTACACCCCATGATGTTGCCCAAGCATGCTGATGATGGGTTCATTCTGAGTGCGGGTGTTGATGGATATCTGAGTCTGGCTCCATTTGCAAGCCTGGTCTGATGTTGGGTGTTGCTAGGTCATTCTGGTTTTGGTCTGATTCAACTCCTTCCTCCTGTTGTTGACTCTGGGTCCTGGTCCCTATATGAGTCTCGCTCTTTATGTGGGTCTTGGCTGAAAATCAGATTTGAACTTGACAGTGTATCAAGCATGGCATGTCTGGGCATTCATGCAGCTTCAAGGCATTAGGGTTGGCAATATTCACCAAACTGGAGCAGTGTACAATGATAGGGGCGGCAGAAACAAGATGCTGACATTGGTTTTCTCTTCTTCTTAGTTTTTCTTATTTTCCTTTTCCTTTCTTATGGCTGTTGAGCTTGACATCTGGATTCTACAAGCACTCTTGGACTTATTTGCAGCCCGTTCAGCTTGTCATCAATTACCCCTTTGAAAATTGCAGAGTCTGACTCCAGTCAGGACAGTGATGCGGAGGAGAGCATTGACTTTCTGGCAGCACTGAGACGCCAGGTGTGCTTGATTGTTGCTGTGTTTGTTGGATCAATTACATGCCTTGTCTTCAAGCTTTACCCATTAGTGATCAACTCTGGCTATCACGCTGATCCAAGCTGTGGCATTATTCAGTCCTGAGAGCTGAAGCATGCTACAAAGCCATGTCTCAGCCTAGCTGCTGCTGGCTGTAATACAGCATGACCTAAATCAAGTCATGGCTTGCTGTAGCTGCAATGTGCCTGAGCTGAAGCCTGCAAGTACTCAAATTGAGCAACGAAACATTCAAATTGAGCAAGAACCACTCAAATTGATCAAGAAACAAAACTTTTGCTATCAAACAATCAAAATGAGTAATAGTTGTGTTGAAAAAGCCAACTTTTTTTGCCCACAGTGACTGACAGGAGGCGTGTGTGAGCACCAGGTGCAAGAGGGGGCCTAGAGGCAGGCAGGGGGTTGCCCATGCCTGACCCAAGTGAGCGGAGTTCAGGTCCAGACCACAGCGCCCAGGCTTTAGAGGAGAGGGAGTACACTGCTGAGCAGGTGGCAGCTGTAGAGACAGACCCGCAGAAGTAGAATGCTCGAACTGCCAAGATTGAGGTAGTCTGGTTGTCATTCTTGGCAGTTCGAGCATTCCACTTCTGCAGGTCTGGCTCAACTGCATTTTTCCTTCCTGCCCATGCTCTTGCCAAGCTCTTGGCAATGCTAAAGCAAGTCTGAAAGTCCCGGGCTGTCACTTTGCAATGATTAGTCCAGATGCATGACCCTATTGAGCGCATGATGAGCACTGCTCTGCTGAGCTCTGCCATGCTGAGGCAGTGTGCATCCAGGTCCCTGTTGCTCAGCAGTGTGTCAGAGCTGTTGTTTGGCTGAGACTGTCATTTCCAGTCACCACAAAGCTGCACAACTGCATAGTGAAACAGAAGGATCTCAGATACTGCATTTCAGTGCATGGCAGCTTGGTTTTCAATGATTGCAAAACTGAGGACTGCAAGACTGAACAGCCTGGATGGTGTAGCCTGCCTGCCAGTATAGCCTGCCTGCCGGTTTGAAGAAGAAAAAGGCCACCTTCAAGTGGGGTGTGTCCATGCACAAGTGGGCAACAGATGGAGCCAGGCTGGTACAGGCTTCAGCTTTTCTTCCTCAGCCTCTACTAGCTTGCCTTCATGTGCTGCTCTGCTAACAATCTGCAGCGAGCTGAGCTGGACTTTGTGCTGCAAACAAGTCAGGTACACCAGTCATAAGAGCCACAGAACAGCATTGTAGCAGTGCATTGACAGCATCTCTGTCAACGTGCATGCACAGCTTTGCACATGCTGAATTGGCTTCCTTGCTCAATCTGAGATACATTCAAGTCAAGGTGGCCCAGAACAGTCTCTGTAGCACTGTCAGCTGCTTCTACATGCAGCATCTGATGTTGCTGCTGTCGCTTAAGGCAGAACGTGTGCTGTTTGACCTTCTGATGGAAGAGGGGGGGCAGAGGCAGGGAAGGGGCTGGCCACGCCTGACCTGCTGAGCTCAGCTGGGATTCAAGACCACGACCTCCAGCACTTGACCTGTCTTTGGTCCCGTGGTCTTGAACACCAAGGACAGGCAACTGCTGCAGGTCATGGTCTCGATCCTAGCTGAGCGCAGTGGGGCAGCAATCTTGGATTCTGCTAAATCCAGAGCTTTCTTCATAGCTGCAATTTTCTCTTCAGTGAAGTGCACTACCTTCTCCAGCACTTGCCGGTCCTTGGTGTAATGGTCCAGCTCCCAGCTTAGATCTCAGCTGAGCTCAGCGGGGATCTGGACCACTACACCAAGGACATGCAATTGCCTTGCAAGTGCTGAGAAGGTGGTGCACTTCACTGAAGAGAAAATTGCAGCTATGAAGAAAGCTCTGGATTTGACAGAAGGTAAGACTGCTGCCCTGAAGGTATAGCTTCGTGAGCTGGATTGTGGAGCTGAATATGGCAGCTTGCTTGAAGCGGCTGTGGATGATGTGACAAGCCAGTGTGTGTGTGTGACTGCCGAGAGAGGATGCCAGATGGCACACGGTTTTCCTTTTTCCAGCAGAATTGAAGATTGCCCAGTGCAGATGTTCAGGTCAAAGAAGAGCCTCATCCTTGGCAAACACTATAATGTGCCTCAAGCCCAGGCTGAACGTACTTATGTGTTAGCAGCCTGCTTGTCTTCTCCAGGGAGAACGTAATGAGGCAACTGCCCACAAGCAGAAGAAGGTAACCACCATGAATTACGGTCTGTAATTCATGGTGGCTACCTTTTTCTGCTTGTGTGCAGCTGCCTCATCAGACAAGCAGGCTACAGTGCGTATGTAGCCAAGAGAGCTGAAGCCGAGGTGAGGCTCATAAAGCAAACACGGACTGAGGGCCGATCTGCAGACAAGCATAGATGCAGGCAATCTGTTGCGTGCCGAGCTGGAGACAGTAAAGCGTTCCATCAAGGTTGTCATCAAAGTACCTTGATGGAACGCTCTGCTCCCTCCAGCTCGGCACGCAATAGATTGCCTGCACTGGTGAACCAGATGTTTCTCATGCTTTTTTGCCTGCATAAGAATTTTGTTATCTCAGCACACCCATATGCAAGCTTGACATTACCAACATCTAGATCTTGCATGACTCAATCTGATTTGCTGACTGAGAAGCGACATGCAATTTGCATCAGGTGCTCATGCAACACGTTTATACTTGTTACCAATCAAGCAATCAATCAATCAGTTGTTCCTGTGATGTTATGACTGTTTCAAAACTGACAAGCCATGACACGTGTCCTTGCTTGATGCAGAGCGACCCTGATGATCATGAGAAGGTGGAAATGCCCATGTGAGAAAACACATCATCCTGTTTGAGCACGATGCACTGTGGGCTGCCGCCCCAACAGATCTGGTCTAGAGCCTTGACACGATTGCTGACAGGCAGACATGTCTTTTGTTTTCAGGCGCGCAGCACAGCTGATAATGCCAACAGCAGTAAACATTGTAGCAACGCTTGTAAATACATCACTCACAATTGCATGATGCTTGCAATATCATCCAACGTTAACGGCAGTGCCACAGCAGATCAACTTTGCTTGCATGTCTTTCGTTTTTAGATGCTCACAGCACCTAATGTTGTTGCTACAATTGTTGCAGAGGAGCAGTGATGTCCTATTCACTGCAGTCATGCAAACACCATGGTGGCCACTGTGACTTTTCAGTAAAAGAAGACTAGCACTAGACTATTCAAACTGACTGTGTCCTCAGCTGATCCGCTCAGACAAGCAAAAAAATCAATTTTACATACTCTAGGACATGTCCATTGCCTAGGGCAGCACATTTGATAAATCATATATGAGACCCTCAACGATAGATGCATTTCGGACACAGCAGGAATGAGCTCCTATCATCACAAAGATGATCAACAATGTTGGCTTGCATTGTAGCAGGACTGGTACGTGTCTTGATGCAGCATATGTGTTGGTATCCAACACAACAGCTGGTGAGCTATGCACCTTGAAAGCATGAACCAAAGTGTCTATAATGACATGCTTGCAATTGCAATATTGTTACCTTTCTTCAAAGAAGTAATCAACTGAGGTCAACAGAGCAGGGGAAAAGCAGCAACACTGCCCTGTCCAACAAGGCAAGCTTGCCCTGCTGTTGAGCAAGGTTGTTCAGCTGCACTTGTATCAAAAGCTTACGCTGGTCACTGTCTGGAATGTGTCAGTGAATCTGACTGATGGGGCCAAGTGGCCCCTCTACAGGCATCCGGCAGCGAGCCTGTGATACAGGCTGCGGTTGTCTGCATCACATAATGTCTCGTTGGCGGCGATCCACAACCTCAGCACATCAGCGCAAGCAGCCTTCTCTGCATCATCTACGGTCTTATCTGTGTGGAACTCCTTGACCAAATTCCTGCATGTCACCAACGCAAGCGCAGTGTCAGACTTGAAATGGCAGTCTGCCTTTGGCTCAGACATGTTAAGGCTCTGTTTGCAGCAGCCGCCGCATGGTCTCCTGTTGCTGCTGTATGCCATGAACCCTTGCATGCATGAAATTATGCATGAATATCATATCACGTGGTTTTGCTTTGTATTCACAACTTGAAACAGCAGCATGACAGACCACAGAGTGAGACAAAGCTTTTCATCTCCCTCGGTTATGTCAGCACTTTATGCATACACCAGCATGTGGGCAGCGGCATGGTGATTTGAATCATGACCTGGGCTGCAGCCTTGTAGTAGGCAAACTGAGCCAACAGGCCAGACCTGACTTGCAGAGCCAATGCATAGCTAGGGTCCAGAGCAGCAGCCAGGTTGCAGTCCCTGAAGGCATGTATCCTCTTGCCTTGGGTCACCAGTGGTGAGTCACCAGCATGCCTGCCCTATTGATGAGCACCTGCAGCTGCAGTTGTGAGTGCTTCATTGATGAATGCAGAAACATTTTGCTTGTGTGATGAACGAATTTGTTCATGTTTCTGTTCTCTCTGGCAGATGTTGTCTGTTGGCCTTCCTTTGGTCCCCAGGAAACAATTGTAAGAAGTAGTACTTGCTGAGGCAAATCTCACCGTTGAGATGGCTTCTGGGAAGGTCGAGGCTCAACCATTGGCACTTTGTTAAACGCATTACCGCATTGTTCATATGAAGGCAGCCAGCTGCAGCTGTGCTAATTAGTTATAACCTGGGGATGAATAATGGCATTCAGCCAAACGTGACATAAGTTTGTAGCTTTAAAACTATCACCATCTGGTCCAACACGTGTGGTGCACCCCAGACCCAACCCTGTTGCCAGGTAAACTAGGCATTTGCGCACTGCGACAACTCAATTGCTGCATCTGCTGCATGCTTGCAGAAAAGTGATACCACACGAACTAATGCTGAGGCCTGCATAGTGCGCTAGCTATGCAGATGACTAATTCGTCTATTACCTGTTTAGTCATCCCTAATTCCCTAATTTAGCACATGTCTGGTTTATTAGGCCCCAAGACATGTAAGCAATGCAATACCGGCCACAACCACAAATACATGTCATCTGCAGACATGCTCACCGCTGAGACAGCATCAACACCCTATTTGCTTGAAAGGCCAAGCAGAGCAATGCCATGGACTAATGGACAAAGCATTGTGGGTCTGCGTGAGCTGTAGGCGTCTACACAGGCTGTGCCATGTCAGCAGGCAGTTCCACCTACATCATGACATTGGGGGCTGTAAGCAACCCAAGCACTGAAATCTGAGGCAGCATGCTGTGCCTGGACTAAGACTGACGTGATTGGAACAGCAACTTGTACTGCAGTCACAAGAGTAGACGTAAGCTTGCTCAGCTTATTGACTGTGTTCTGCAGGGAAGTCTTGTGCATATCACCACAAAGAGCAGGTACGCACAACATAACTGTTACTTGAGCTCTTGGGCAGGCAAGAGCCAGCTGCTGCAGCACACTGGTCAGGCTGTGTGCAGCTCTTCAGCTGATAGCTGCTCGTAGTGCCTCTCTGTGACCTGAATGCAGCGCTTCTGGTGCGCAAGGGCAAAGATCTTTTGGTTGACCACTTGCTGGAAGTGAGCCTTCTCTCCCTACACATCCATACCCTCTGATTGCATGCAGGCCGGCACAGGCCACACACATGGAGAAAAGCACCTCCAGTCATTTTCATGTAACAACCATGAAAACCAGAACGACATCCCACAGATGTGCACATACCGTTTTATCACAGACATTCCTGTATGTGTGTCCAATATTATGGTGAATTGTGGTTGCTATCAGGCAACACAAACATGTGTCCCACAGACTCCCTTGCAGCTGTTTAGGCTGGCATTAAATTGAGTTAGTACGGTACATTGCAGTGCAGTAGCAACGGATATGCTGAGCAGTTACAATCAGCAATCTTGAATAACTGGCAAGGTGTTTTGATGCAATGCTGTCAAACTGAAACAGTCGTTGAATCAAGACTGAAGTCTATCAGTGGTGTATTTGCAGATTACCACATAATGCAGGAGCAAGCGCTGTTGCTGCTCAACAGTGCTGGCCACCTCTGCTGCATTGCCCAAGGGACGTATGGCTGTCTGCTGCTGAATTTAAAGTAGGGTTTAGGGTTTTACTGCGCTCTGGGGTGTCACCGCACGAATTCCACCACAGAGCGTCTGGCAAGCAAACATGTTGGTCTGCACCAGCAGATCTGTACTGACTGCATTTACATACACTCCATGCATACCTCTCCAGCTGGTCAGAAGCCTTGTGTAACACTTTGATTAACATGTGTCTTTGCTGCAAGGCACATGCATGCATGCTGCATGCATCAAGCTTGACAAATTAGATCTCACAAAATCTCACGCTGATGCAGAATGATCAGCATGATGATGATTCCAGGTAGCTTTTGTCCTGAGGTAGCAGTGGATCGCTCACTGACAATGTCAGTGATCAACTTGAGAAGACTACTGCCCTATAAGACAAACCCGTCGTTATTGGGTCCCTGTTGGCTCCTTAGTCCCTAACGATCCGTTGTGCTGTCGCTGTCCAGTCGTTGCGCCGAAACAGTAGTTCCTTTCCGGTTCCGGCACATTGTAAAAATGTGCTGCAACGATTGTAAGGAACTACTTCTGGTTTCGGAGCGCATAGCTTTCGCTCGGCGTCCCCGCGATTGGCTCAACACCTGCAGTCCAGGTCGCCAGCATTGTGTTTGCAACAGCAGCCCTGCCTTACTAGAATGTCCTCACACTCCGTTGCAGTGCTTCATGGGTCGTAAATCAGAAGCCAACGCCCCAAAGATCACATGTCCCGCCTGCAACTTGGATTATTCGAAAGGCCGTATAAAAGGACGTGTCTGCAATCCTGAAAAGGCAAGCCGCAAGTTACAAAGGCTTGCCCAGCAAGGTGGAAGACCTGTTATGCTGCTTCTCGACATATCTTGTCAGGCGATCGCCGGGCTGAAACACGTATGCTTGTTACAGGCCCTTCTGGGGTGAATGGACCAATCCCAGCTGCAGAAGACCAGTCTATACCGACCGCACAGAGTGTCTGTGTTGGGTGAGCTTTTGGGAGTCAACACAAGTATAGTGCAGCAGCTGAGGCGTAGTTCATGAATGCAGGCTGACTACAGAAACATATGTCGAAACCAGAGCAGGATCACTCACAGGTGGAGATCCTGTAGATCGTGGGCTTGCTGACCACACAGGTGCTAACAGCTCCAGCTGGAGAAAACATCGATCAACATCAGATCAGTCCTGGGTTGCATCAAAACAGATTTGCTGTGTCTTCTAGCCAGAACAGACAGATGACTTAGGACTCAAAAGTTTCTGCTGATGAACAGTCAGCAAGGCTTTACCTAGTTCTAGAGTCAGCAACAAATGTCTTATAAATTCCCTCAGCGTCTCAAGCTGAGCTCATTTCTTGCACGCTATGATTTGATGCCATTACACAAGGATCAGTCTGCCGTCCTGCTTTTGTGTTTTGATGCAAGTTTTTGGTTTTCTTTCAACATCAGGCAGCTTTGTAGATGTTATGAGAGAGACCCAGCCCTACTGGTTGTCATGAGCTGCATCAAGTACAACGCCCTCCTTTTCTTGCCAATGCAACGCATTCAGCGCAACCCTTCTGTGCAGTATACACTGACAAGTACGTACTCAGCATTTGCTGGGGACGCTGCATTACACAACTGTTGCTGCATGACCTGCCAGGACTTGCTGCTGCACATGGTTGCCTTGCATGCTTTGTGCTTAGCTGACCAATGTCAGCACAAGACTGCACACAATTGCACAGTATGAAGCAGGAGGTGTGCTGCAAAGAATGCTGAATCATGTATTGTCTGCATCAATGGAGCTGTAAGCAATCAGTTTCATGATTTGCATCAGAGCAGCCTGCATCATCTATGTACAAAAGAAGATCGCTGCTTTGAAGGGCAACGCCTGCTCAGTTGTTCAAGCACTGCTGTGACTAGGGTATGATACGCCATCTGCCATACAAGCTTGAGTCAGGCCAGATTCAGCTAGGCTAGCTGTCATTGATAAATCGCCTTTACACAGCCATGCCTTGTTTACAGGCCAGAAGATGATGAGCCTTCATACCGACCACATGAGGCTGTGGTTTTGTTCCCTTCTGCCGCGGTGTAGGTCCT
>JAABUH010003229.1_pt1 | contig 14297 bp, 11 predicted proteins | sample 5559121 | NCBI WGS metagenome assembly JAABUH01 (sample SAMN10711871, study PRJNA513364) | rock metagenome | isolation source: Antarctica rocks | place: Antarctica: Victoria Land, Battleship Promontory nord | collected 2015-12-28 | reverse complement strand
TCAGATCTATCTGAATGACATTCTCATCTACAGTAAGATCTTGAAGAAACATAGAACTCATGTGAAGAAGATGCTAGACAAGCTTCGTGAAGTCGATCTGCAGATAGACATTGACAAGTGCGAATTCAAGATTCAGAAGATCTTGTTTCTAGAACTACTGATATTCATTAATGATCTACGAATGAATTCTCGAAAAGTAGATGTGATTCGAAGCTGAAAAGTGTTTCGATCGTTGACTCATGTACAGATCTTCATTGACTTCTGCAATTTCTATCGATGATTCATAAAGAACTTCTTGAAGATCGCTTGATCTATGATAAAGTTGATTCAAAAAGATCATTCATTTGAATGAACAGAGATCTGTCAGACGATCTTTGAGAGACTGAAGTAACAGATGACGACAGTCTTTGTTCTGAAGCATTTCGATTTGATCAGAGAAGCTATTCTGAAAACGAACTTCTTGAACTATGTTAACGACGAAGTATTGTCTCAGTATGATGATGAAGACATTCTACATTCAATGATCTTCTACAGCAAGAACATGATCTCTGCAGAATGCAACTACGAGATCTACGACAAAGAGCTTTTGACTATTATTCGATGCTTGAAGCACTGATGCTTCGAATTGAAATGTACTGATATTTCGATCAAGATCTTCATCAATTGTCTGAATTTGAAATACTTCATGATCATCAAGAAACTGATCAGACGACAGACTAGATGAACTGAGAAGTTATTTGAATATAACTTCAAGATCATATATCAGTCAGAAAAGCAGAATCTGAAAGCAGACGCGCTGATCAGAATGTCAGACGTCAAGTCAGTTGAATCAAATGATGATTGAAAGCTATATCAGCATCAGATGCTATTGTCAGCAAGCACATTTGAACTGCAATCAATAGAAGATGATCAAGATCTGACTCAGATCTTGCTCATATTTGACTCAGATTTGAAACAGAAATCGAAAGTTAACGAGAATTCGATTGAAGAGATGATTTTCATTCAGAATCAAATTATAGTTGAAAATTGAACGAATCAACAATGTATTGATATTCAAACAGTCATAGAACAGAACAGAAGAACTTGTCAAGATATGAGTCTAGACAATTGCAGAGTACTGAACGAAGTACTCTGAAAGAATGATAGACTGTGAATTTCTCAGTCAATAATCACTCAATTGATAAGAGAAGCACATGATCTTTCGATCAGTGATCATTCTGACATGAATCGAACGTTAGACTTGTTAAGACGATCATATTGCTGATCGAAGATGAGAACGACAATCAAACGCTACATTCGAAACTGTTACGTTTGTCGTAGATCAAAAGCATCAAGAGATCGAATCAATGAACTATTGAAGTCATTGTCTATATCTGAACAACGATGACAAGACATATCATTGAATTTTATTATCGATTTATCGAAAAGTGATGAAAGCAACGCGATTCTGACAGTAATAGATCGATTATCTAAAGAACGTCACTATATACTCTGTTGATCAGATGACGAAGAGACTTTCGCTGAACAAACAGTTAAGCTGCTGCTGATATGAATCTTCAGAACTCATGAGCTATCAAGATCAATAGTGTTCGATAAAAGTTCATAATTCATATCGATTGTCTGAAAGTCTCTATGTCTGAGACTCGACATTAAGATGAAACTATTCATCGACTATCACTCACAGATCGACGATCAAACGAAAAGAGCGAATCAGAATGTAGAACGATATCTACGAAGCTACTGCTTGTACATGCAAGATGACTGGTTCATCTGACTATCTATGACTGAATTCGTCGATAACAATGCTATTTCGTCGTCAATTGAACAATCAGCGTTCTTTCTGAACAAGAGCTTTCACTCTCATATGAGCTTCGATTCGAATTCAACTGAATATGAGATCACTCGAGCTAGAATTCAAGCAGACAAAGCAGAGAATATATTCAAACACATGAAACGATCATTAACGTTGATCAAGCAGACATTAGCAAGAGTCAGAGTCACAATGAAGAAACAGACTGACAAGCATCAAAAGAAAATGATCTACAAGATAAATGACATGATGTTTCTGAATTCTAGAAACATTACGATCGCAAAATCATCAAAGAAGCTGAACGATAAGATGCTAGAATCTTTCAAGATTCTGACTGAGATCGAACATGCATATTGACTGAAACTGTCATCAACAATGAAGATTCATTCAGAGTTCATCTCGAATCTGCTACAACTGAATTCAAAAGATTCTCTTGAAGAACAACGAAATGAGTCATCTGATTCTATAGTGATAGATGACAAAGATGAATGAAAAGTGAAGAACATACTGAACTTCAGGCACTACAAACGAGGCAAACGACTGCAATATCGTGTCAATTAAAAAGACTATGACGTCGATCTACATTGATACAATGTCGATGAAAATAAGTTCAAAGACTGCTCGAAGATTGTAAATAACTTTCATCAGAAGTATTTGAACAAGTCAAGTTAGAAATTGACTCAACAAGAATTGATCGATCGAACTGCAGCAATGAGAACATTGCTAAATGAAGAGAGAAAGTAATGTTGCGAGCATGCATCTCTGTTACCTCTGATTAGCCTGGTTAGTCTAACATAGACTAGTATAGAGCTGTGAGTAGAGCTGTTGTTGACACGCTAGCGATCTAGCGTGTCTTCGTGAGTAAAACTCACGTCGTGTTGTATCTTCTTTCTACTTCAGCTTTGAACTTCTAGTTAGAATACACTCATATGATTCGCTCTATGCAGACTCATAACAGTTCTAGTCTTCATTGATCGTTTTATCAAAATGAGACATTTAGTTCTCATCACTTCTATAAAAGTTGAAGAAGTTATCAACTGCTTTTATGCTCATATTTGAAAACATCATGATTTACTCAAGTTCTTCATGTCTGATCAAGATACACAATTCATCTTCGATGTCTGAAAGCATATGTGTAAAATACTGAAGATAGATGTTAAGTTATCAATGATGTATCACTTTGAGATCGATGATTAAATCGAGAGAATCAATGCTGTCATGAAGCATTATCTTCGAGTTTTCGTCAACTACATGCAAGATGACTGAGCTAAGTGACTTTCTGAAGTTGAATTCATCATCAATAATGTATCATCATTAATCACTTTAACATCATTCTTCTTGATCAATTCAAGTCAGAACTCACGTTTAAACTTCAAGTTTTTTGAGTCTCTGTTTGAGAATCTTATGTCTTAAGCTTGAGACAAGTTAATCAATGTTGAAGAGTTCATCAAAAAGATGAAGAAACTAACTGAGCATCTACGTAATGAGATGCTTATAGCTCAGATCATTTATGAATTCAATATTAATCTTTCTTGTTATTCTTGTTTTAAATACTTCGTTGAAAATGAAGTCTGACTAAATGCTTGCAATCTCAGCATTGTTCATCTTGCTGTCAAGTTAAATGATTGTAATGTTGATCTCTTCAAGATTAAGCGTGTTTTCAAGAATAATTTTCTGATCATTGAGTTAGATTTTTCAGCATTCATGAAGATTCATTCAATCTTTCATGTCATTCTTTTGAATCATATCACAAGTGATGTTCTTTTGAATCAACATCAGAAATTTTAAGAACTCATTGTCATCAAGAATGACGAAAGATTCTGATATGTAAACAGCATATTAAACTTCAAGTATGATAAATGTTATAATTTATCTCTGCTCAAGTATTACATTGATTGAAAAGATCACTTCTTTACTTGAGAGTCTTTTCATCTTCTGAATAATTGTGAGCAAATGCTTGATGAATATCATCTCGTCAACTCTGTCATCAAAGAATCACATGTACTGTCATGTGTGATATTTCAATGTCAATGTCAAGAATTCTAAGTTTAATCTTCATCATTTCAACTCAGCTCAGATTTGACTCAGATCTTGTTTAAATCTGTTTCAGACATCTTGTTTAAATCTGACTCAGATGTGACTCAGATGTATTCTAGTTTCATCTGTGCATCATTACATTAAACTACGTTTCGTCTCTTTCTTGCTCAGATCTGACTCAGATCTTGTTTAGATCTGATTCAGACATCTCGTTTAAATCTGATTCAAATGTGACTCAGATGTATTTCAATTTCTGTGCATCATCACATTAAACTGCATTTCGTCTCTTTCTTGTTTAGATCTGACTCAGATCTTGTTTAAATTTGATTCAGACATCTCATTTAAATCTGACTCAAATGTGACTCAAATGTGTTTTAATTTTGCTGTGCATCATCACGTTAAAATGCGTCTCATCTCATTTCATTCTTCAGATATCTTGCTCAAATCTGACTCAAATGTGACTCAGATTTATTCTAGTTTCATCTGTGTTTCATCACATTAAAATGCGTTCACATCAATTCTCATTTCATTTCAGTCTTTATCTTCAATTCTTTCTCATTTCATCTTGTTTCTTCTCATCATCTTGCAAAAGCTTAGTCTTGAAGAGAGAAACTACTGTCATGATGTTAGATCATCATTTCAATTTAGAACATAAATCATTGATATTTTAAATAATTTCGATTTATTGAACTAGTTCAATGAATCAAGTCATCAATCTAATCATCATCATCTTAATCTAGTTTCAGCAATTCTGTTTTAATTATTTTAGTCATGTGCATAAACTTCTGCAATCTTAAGTCAATAAAACTACTGTCTAGTCTTGATTCTGCTCGATTCATGTATATAGAAGTTGAGCTTTCGTTCTTTTCTTTCGCTTTTTATCTTTCATCTTATACATTATTTGATGTATTGTCTTGTATTTAGATTCTATCAAAGTAATAATAATAATATCAGTCTTTTATATTGATAGTATCTCTAGTCTAGTTCAGTCTCTGACAACTTCTATCGTCGTTTTATTAAGAACTTCTCGAAGCTAGTCAAATCATTCACTCAGCTGACTAGAAAGAACATGTCTTTTGTTTAAAATGAGATCTGTGTTCAAGTCTTTAACAATCTAAAGAAACAAGTCAGCTCAATCTCAATACTTCGTCACTTTAATCTCAAATGACAAGCTATTCTGAAGATCGATGCTTTGAACTATGTAAAAGATGAAATACTATCTCAGTATGATAACGAGAGAGTTCTTCATTCAATGATCTTCTACAGCAAAAGCATAATTCTCGCTGAAATCAATTATCATATTTATGACAAGAAATTACTAGTCATTATTCAATGCTTCAAACATTGATGATTTGAGCTGAAATGCACTGAATCAATACTCATTCAAATGTTCATTGATTATCAGTCTTTAAAGATCTTCATGAAAAACAAACAGTTGAATCAACAACAAGTCAACTATCTGAACATTCTATTGAAGTTCAACTTTCAGATCATGTTTAAATCAGGTAAAATGAACATTAAAGTTGATGCTTTAATCAGAATGTTTCTAGCAAACGTCTCTGAATCAGCTCAGTGTCTTAAAGATCATTTTCAGACTATTCTGATTTTCAATCGAGTCAATGTTCTATCTATTGAATCAAAAGCAAATCTCTATCAATGAGTATGAATGATTAATCAAATAAATGAGTTTTGCAGCGAATATAAACAAGCTATGAATGAAAACAAGATCAAATTTCATATCACTAAACTGAAGAACTGCGAAATCATTAATGATGTTCTATTTAGAAAAGATCTACTGTGAATTTCTGAGAACATGCACACGAAATTACTACAAGAAGTGCATGATCAATCTTCAATCTTTCATCTCGACAATAAATGAATCATTGATCTAGTTTAGCGTTTCTACTATTGATCAGATCATTAAACTACTATTTAATGATACATTTGAAACTGTCATGCTTGTCAACAAAGCAAAGTCTCTAGAGATAGCATCAATGAACTTCATCATTCTCTTTCAATTTCACAGAAACGCTGAAAAAATATAGCTATGAACTTCATCACTGAACTATCTTTATCAGAAAACTATAACGTCATTTGCACAATCATATGTTGTTTCATCAAAGAACATCACTATGTTTTCTGTCATTGAGAAAATAATGACATCTTAGTCGAAGAAACAATTTTTATCAACTGCATGATTTACTCAGTTCTATTGTTTCAAACAGAGACTTTCAATTCATATCAACTATGTGAAAAAGTCTTTGCAAGTGACTGAGAATCACAGCTAATTTATTTACAGTCTATCATTCTAAGATCAACGATCAATCGAAACAAGCAAATCAAGACGTTGAACGCGAACTTAGAATTTACTGCAATTACAAGCAGAAGGATTGAATTAAATGAATATTTATGATGAAATTCAACGACAATTTCAATATTTTCTTGATCACTTCAATGATTCTCTTTTACTTCAATAAAGAATTTTACTCTTGAATGAGTTTCAATTCAGATATGACTGACTATAAAATAACTTGTGAACGACTTGAAGTTAAAAAAGCAGATGATATTATCATTTGAATGAAAGAGTTACTGAACTTTGATCATTAATAATTGAAAAAGATGAAGCTGATCATTGAAGTTCAGATCAATAAACATAGATGAAACGTCATCTATGAAGTAGATGACTGAGTTTGACTATTCTTCAAAAACATCAAGACAATGAGACTTTGCAAGAATTTGAAAGACAAACAGCTAAATCTCTATTAAATCACTGTCAAAGTGAGTATCTTCTATCATCTTCATTTATCAGTCAGCATGAAGCATTTGCATTCAATATTCAGCTCGAAGCTACTGCAATCATATTCAGAAGATTCTCTATCAGAACAACATTCAAAATCACTCAGATTAATCACTATTGAAGATGATGAACATTGAAAGATAGACAATATATTGAACTTCAGACGCTATCGAGATCGAGTACAGTACAAAGTCAAATGAACAAATCTAGATAGAAATGATTAATGATACTATGTCGATAAAGAAAAATTCAATGACTCAGAGAAAGTTTTAAACAAATTTCATAAGTTATATTTAAACAAATCGCGCTAAATATTGAAATAACTATCAACAAAAGCGAGCAAATGAACTACATTCATGCAAACATGAATTTTCGAAGAAGAAAGTAATGTTACAAGCGTATCAAGACTGAACAAGACTGAAGCTTTAATCAATTCACAGTGAATGCTAGCAAGTTCTCTGCGTAATGATTAAAGCTAATCAGCGAGCTAGTCAGGTTTGACTCAGATATGACTCAAATATGACTCAGATATAACTTAACACTCTTTTTCTTTCTCAACATTCTTTTTCTTTTTCAACACTCTTTTCTTTCATCAACATCTTGTTCATCTACATCACATTCTTCTCATGTCACAAACACATTTCTTTCAAGTCTAGTGTAATCTTTGAACATTACATAAATAGAAGCTTTTGTATCAATCTTCTTCTGTATTCTTAATATTCAGTTATAATTATTTCTAAAGATCAAGCACTATCAACTCTGATCTTCATTGATTGTATCATTTAAACATGATTCTGACATCTAGTCAGCTGAATGAATGATTTGACTAGCTTCAAAAAGTTCTTAATGAAATGATGATAAAAGTTAACAAATCTCACGAAGTCTTAAATTTCTTTTAGATTGATTGAAGTAATTCAGCTGATTATGACTATCACTTTGCTGAGATTCATACGAAGATTTAGTTCTAATATGATGATTTCTAGAAAGACAGTTTTTTTTACATTGAATTTGCACTTTTGAATATTCATCTGCAGTTCAGCTTCACGTAGTTGACTCAATACTAGTTTGACGTGATTTCTATGTTTCTTTCTTATTTTGCTATAGATGAGAATGTCATCTAGATAAACTTGACAAAAGTCGTTCAGAAAGTTTCATAGAATGTCATTCATATATTGCTGAAAGAAGATCAATTCATTAATCAGGTTAAATGATAACATCTTGTATTTATATGCTTCTAAAGCAGTGATAAAAGTGATGTAATTCTTATTATTAAGATGCATTTGAAGTTTGTTGAACGTTGATATGATGTTCAATCTAGTCAGATGCTTGCAACTCATTATTTTATCAATGATCTCATCTATCAGCAATAAAGAATATTTATTTCTTTTGAAAATGACATTTAGCTTTCAATAGTTTATGCAGAATCAAAGATCTTTATTTGCTTTAAGAGCGAATAGAATGAGAAAGAAATAGAGAGTCTGACTAAAAGTGATGAATCTCTTTGACAAATTCTTGTTTAAATACTTCTTTACTTTCAGAAGTTTGACAGAAAACATTTGATAAACTCAACAGTGAGAAGATGTTGAATCACTGATGAACTCAATTTTATGATCATAGAAGTAATGAGAAGATAGTTTATTCAATTGAACATGATTTGATTTGAATTCATACATTCTTGTGACATTGATTTAAGTTCGACTCATGAGAGAAACTATGTTATGTGTATCAAATGAACAAAATTCTCTGAAAGAGAAAATCGCTCGTCGACTACATGATGACTTCACGTCATCGAAACAATAAAATTGACACTATGTTATCAGTAATGAATCTATAGCTTCTATTCAGCATGTGACGCTCAAGTAAACTCTTGATGAGAGTGTCTATGCTGTTTGATTATGACGCATCATCTTTGTTTTACTCTTCATTGATGATATTCTATACAACGATGCTTCAATCTTCGATCTTCGATCGCGAAGTTGATTTCGTTGCATTCGTGATGCTCGTGATTGTAGTGTCAAAAACTGCGTTCTCTTGCTTAATGATTATCATTCATTGAGCAGAGAAATATGTGATGAAAGAGAGACGCGCACGATGAGAAGATAGAGTGTGATTGTACTGAATAATTCTTTTCTTCTCTTGATTTGACTTATGTCACGTAGACGTTGAATAGATTGTTAGTATAGATGTGCGATCGCAATCGTTCGATGTTTGACTTTGATCAATAAAAGAGAATGCGTTCTGATCGCTCTCTTACGCTCTCAATTTTTCACGTAGATAGATGTATGACTTGACGTCAAGTAAAAAAGATGAGCTCAAGCTTTCTCAGTATATCAGCGTGATCGACGAGTCACTACTTCTTCGAGCACATGTAGTCACGACTCTCAAACTCATCATCTGAAACGACTATTCTATCTGATATCTTTTCATCAATTACTTGATGACACTGTTGATGTGATGAAGACATTTCAGTATATCAACGCGATCAACGAGTCATCACTTCTTCAATCACTTACAGTCACAACTCTCAGACTCTGCATCTGAGTTGTCTAATCACTAGTAGTATCTTTTCATCTCTTACTGACATTGACATGTCATTAATCTTTCTCGTAGATCAATTGTGACTGTTAGAAAGAATGTTGTTGCATGAGTGAAAACTCTGCATGATGACTTTTCTGATCACGCAACGTTCTAACATCATTCGAACTGCGTCGAATTGAGATCTCTTGACTCTTCTGACTTCTATTTGAACACAGAATAGAATCAAAAGATTCATAGTCAACATCATGTACAGATGAATCTTGTTCTCAGCTCAATTGAACTCGATTAAAAACATTTAAAAACTCATGATATTTTGATGACAGTTTCGCTTTAATATCTTTCAAATTCTGAGTCATTTCATTAATTAAAGAGACGTTTAAAGTGTTTAAATTGCACTAAGTATTGTATGCAATTTTTCTATTGATGTTCATCATGAATAAAGCAAAGACTTTGATCTTGTTCTTCTTTGAATGATTCAACAATGTTTTGAATGAAGTTGCGTTTATGCTTCAAATCAAGAATGACTCTTTTTGAATGAGTCATTTGAGCATCATAAAAGTTTTAATCTGAGTGATTGAAGAAAACAAAGTTAATCATGATCAATTTGAGTGCTTTGAATTGAGAGAAATTGAAAAAATCAAAATAGAAGTATTCAATTGATTTGAAAAAACAATGACATCATTTTGCATATTCAATAATATTTCGTTTTTATTCATTCAAAGCTTACTCAATATGACTTCATAATGATTGATATCAACTATCAGCATTGATACAGTCAATTTCTTATGACTTTCGATAATGAGATTGAATAGAATTTTATGAATGATGATCTTTTTAAATATCTTCTTGTCATAATCTTTTATTAGCTTCTCTTTTGTCAATGATATAAATTGAATTTTTAGTTTCTTGCATACTTTATTGACTAAATTAAAATGTATAATCATGTAAATGATTGAATCACTGTTTATTAAAGAACGAAGATTGAAAGATTGATTCTGAAAGATGAGATGAACATCAATTAAAAACGACTTTTCAAAGTAATTTTCTTTCAATAGAATTTCATCTAGTTTGCACAAAAATATAATCTCTATTTTTTCAATAACTTTTGAAGAAATGACTAGTTTTTTGAATCGAAATTTGAATTGAAACTGAAACGATCATATTCATTGTTCACTGCATTGATTTTAATAAATCGATTGAAGCATTTTTTAAAGCTATGATTTGATTTATAACATATGAAACAACTTTTAACTAAAATATCTGCTTCTTTGACGTTAGTTAAAATCGCGTCACATGACTTTAGCTGATCAAACTTCAAGTGATCGACTGATTAAATGACAATAGTCGTTTTATGAAAGATAATTTTAGAAAAATCATTAATGCATTTGACTTTGTTCTTAATCTTTTGAATAACTCGCTGATCATTATTCAAATGAATCAGATTGTAATTGTAATTGTAATTCATACACTCTTATGACATTGATTTAGACTCGACTCATGAGAAACTCTATGCTACTTATATTGAGTGAATAAAACTCTTTGAGAGAGAAAATCACTTGTCGTCTATACGACTGCTTCACGCAGTCAAAACAATAAGATTGACACTGTACTATCAAGTAATAAATCTATAGCTTCTATTCAACGCGTGATGCTCGAGTAAACTCTTGATGAAAGTGTCTGTGCTGTTTGATTATGATGCATCATCTTTGTTCTGCTTTTCATTGATGATATTCTATACAACGATGTTTTGATTCGATTCTTGATTCAAAGAACAAAGACGTTTTCTTTGTATTCGTGATGCTCGTGATTGTAACGTACGTAAAGCTGTGTTCTCTTACTCAATGATTATCATTCATTGAGCAGAGAAATATGTGATGAAAGAGAGATGCACACGATGAGAAGATAGAGTGTGATTGTACTGAGTAACTCTTTTCTTCTCTTGATTTGACTTGTGTCACGTAGACGTTGAATGAATTGTTAATATAAACATGCGATCGCAGTCTTTCAATGTTTGACTCTGATTGATAAAAGAGAATGCGTTCTGATCGTTCTCTTGAACTCTCGATTTTTCACATAGATAAATGAATGACTTGACGTCAAGTAAAGAAGATGAGCTCAAGTCTTCTCAGTATATCAGCATGATCGACAAGTCACTACTTCTTTGAGCACTGTAATCACGTCTTTCAATATCTGAAATGATTATTCTATCTGATATCTTTTCATCAATTACTTGACAACACTGTCAATGTGATGAAGACGTTTCAGTATATCGACATGATCGACAAATCATCATCTCTTCGATCACTTGCAGTCACAACTCTCAGACTGCATCTGAATTGTTTAATCACTAGTAATATCTTTTCATCTCTTACTGACATCGACATGTTATTAATCTTCTTCGTAGATTGATTGTGACTGTTAGAAAGAGATGTTGTCGCATGAATGAAAACTCTGCACGACAACTTTTCTGATCACGCAACGTTCTAACATCATTCAAACTGCGTTGAATTGAGATCTCTTGACTCTTCTGACTTCTATTCAAACACAGAATAGAATCAAAAGATTCGTAGTCAACATCATGTACAGATGAATCTCGTTGTTGACTCAAATGAATCAGATAGAAATGAATTTCTTTTAAAGAATCAAATTGAACTAATTGATTTACTTAAATGAATTGAAGATGAGAATGTATTTTATCTTTCAGATCAATGATTAGTTACTTCTCATGATAGTTTAAATATAAAGATAAACGTTGAAACTGAATATAGAATTCATTAAATTTCTTGAATCTTTAAATCAAGTTGTAGTATTCTTTATGAAAGTTGACTTTCTTATTCAAGTCATTGAACAACTGAGTTAACTCTTTCAAAAGATCATCGACGATTTTATAAAGATTGATACAGTTACATTTACATCTAGTCTGAGTGATTTCAACTGCGTCATCAAATAATCTAGAATGTACATAGCTCAATTTAAATCATTCATTAGAAAAGAGATCAACATTGATATCTAGTTTATTCTGAATTTTTTCATATCAATTCTTTCAAGTAAAGTTCTTTTCATCAGTAAATAACGAAGAATCAGATATTTTTTGAGATCTAGAACGCTTAAAGTAGATGAAATCAAAAGAAGTGTTTTCTTTAGCTTGAAGTTTAATTTTCAACTTTTTGATTTCATCTTCTTATTGTTTATTTAACTTGTAGAGTTGATCTGTTTCTTCATCAAGAGCTAGACTTCAAGTCTTTCAAATTTTGTAAAACATGAGAAATATTATCATTTCAGTGAATGATTCATCATCTTCATGAATGAATGATGCAGCACTTGATGATTTCATTCGTGATTTCAATGAATCAGCATCAAAGATTTGAGAGAAATGATTTTAAAATTCTTTGAAATGCTCTTCAATAAATAAATGATTAAACATGATGAGATTTGTTTGAAAGAGAATTGAACGAATGATGATGTTCAATGATTGAAAAAGAAAAATGTATAAAATAATGTTTAATCTTCAACAAAGAAGATGAGATTTATTTGTTGATTGATTTGATTGATTCTCTAACAAACAACGAAGATTCTTTATCGTTGAATCTATCAATCAATTTGATTCTTGAGTAATTCACGAAGATTCTTTATCATGATTTTCATAATTGAATGAACTTTACATACTTAATGAGTGACAAGTAGTCTAGCAATTCAAACAGTCTTGTCGTTGATTCTATTTAATTCTCTAGTGTTGTTCTATCTTTCAATTATCGTCGATCATCAGATAAATGAATTTCTTTAAACTCATTCTGTCTAGACGAGTATGTTGAATGAATAATGAGATCAGTATCGTGTGATTAACGAATTCTTAATATAATGTCAGAATCATGTTTAAATGATACAATCAATGAAGATCAGAATTGATAGTGCTTGATCTTTAGAGATAGCTATAACTGAATATTAAGAATACAGAAGAAGAGTGATACAAAAGCTTCTATTTATGTAATGTTCAGAGGCTGCGCTAGGCTCGAAAGAAATGTGTTTGTGACACGGAAAGAATGTGATGTAGGTGAACAAGGTGTTGGTGAAAGAAAAGAGTGTTGGGGAAGGAAAAAGGGTGTTGAGCCATATCTGGGCCAAACCTGGGCCAGATCTCGGCTAGATCGTTGGCTAGCCCTAATCAATACGCAGTGAACTCGCTAGCGTTCACTGTGAATTGATTAGGGCTTCAGCCTTGGTACACTCGTAACAGGGTTTATCGAGAGGATGGAGGATCGCACGGATAGCGCTCAGAAGCGTCAAAGGTTTTTGGATACTGGTAGCATTCAAATAGATTAAGGCAGGTGACGGATGTACGTCAGCGGCGAAGGGATTGGAGCAATAGATGGAAAGAAGTGCTAGTCGAAAGGAACGAGATGGGACAGACGGGTGGTGCTTGGCTTTGTTGTATTGTTGAAATAGTGGTTTCTCAGTGTGTTTCCGTCGCCTCCAATACAAACGAATAGTTGAATACTACTAGCATCGAACCCGTGGTCATTGCTTGAATACTGTAGAAGTGTCGACGTGACATTTTCGACGCTAAGCACTCTTCCTACAGCTTGACCGTGGGCGTCGGAACCGGTTAACAGCAAAATCTGCTGCCCATTTTACCCATGCCCTACCCAACGGATAGAGTGGAGTTGAGAGGTAGAACCCAAAAGCCGTCTCCGCCCAGTGGATATAGGCTTGAAACCTCACGCATCACCACAACTGGTTAGATTTGCATACACAAGCCCAAGAGTGAAACGAGAATCCGAATATTCTAATGGGTTCTAGAAAGCTTTATACAAACTCCATAGCTTACGCCATAGCACCTTAGCTTCATACCTCAACAGCCATTGAGTCAGGCCTGCGGCTTAGTAACCGAAACCCACCCAAGGATCCAGAGACCAGCCCCAAGCCTACCTATTGACATTTGATGGCGAGGATTCGCTCAGTCCGTCGCAACATAAGGACTACGATGTTGATGCTATTGATACAAGAAAAGAGGGTGTCCGCGACCAGTCTCGCTAAGCCTCAGGAATCTGTGGAAAACAGAGTAAGAACATTGTTTCGGAGACAGACATGGAAAGAAGCGAAACTTGACGGCTTCCT
>JAABUH010003228.1_pt1 | contig 14305 bp, 13 predicted proteins | sample 5559121 | NCBI WGS metagenome assembly JAABUH01 (sample SAMN10711871, study PRJNA513364) | rock metagenome | isolation source: Antarctica rocks | place: Antarctica: Victoria Land, Battleship Promontory nord | collected 2015-12-28 | reverse complement strand
ATGCAATCAGTAGTCGTCTCCTCGAGACAGAACCTCCTTCTTGTGAGGATGCAAGTAGAAGGTGTGCTCAAACTGAGCAACATATGAGCCTCGCTGATCACACAGGGGCGGACAAGGCGACACAACACCATTGTCACATAGGCTCTTTAGTGCCATCTGATATTTGGACTCTCCCAGCCTGTCCAAATACCTGCAGCAGTCAGGAAATGTTGTCAAGCGTGGACTGAACAGCTCAAGAATAATTGCAAGCATGCAGTGCACATCACCTACAACACACGCCATTCATCGACATGCATTGCAACTGACGCATGTGAGACCGAGAAACAAGTCACAAACTAAATGCTTCCAGATTTCTGAGAGTAAAGCAGGCATGACCAGGGGAATACATTAGCAACAGTACCTTTTGCAGAAGGCAAGTGTGCCAAAGTTGCGGTCAATGACCCCCAGCAGCTGCTTGGCCTTGGGCAGGCGCAGAGGCACATGCCCCACCCCAAAGTTCTTCATGTAGTGGCTGCACTCCAGATCCTCATGCACATATCCCTTACCTGCAGCACAACAGGTTGCATCCAGGCCTATGACACTGCTGCAACACATCTGATAGGGATCGGGCGGTAGATATAGCATCTGCCGAATTAATTACAGCACCCATATTCAAATTGGGAAGCTGACGATATGGCATCGGTGCTGGGAAGGGCTACACGTCAAGGTACAGTCAGTACAGGGTCAAAGAGATAGCAAGCTTTTTGCCACATAAGCTTTCTGTCACTTAATTGCTATAAGTGAGGAATGTGTACCAGTGCTGCCAAAGGTTTCAATGGCAAAGAACTCCCCTTCCTCCATTCGCACCCCTTGCTCCCCGCCCTTCACTATGGGCACGCTTTTGCCACCATGTATCTGGTACGCATCTATGGAGTGTCCGCAAAGGTTGCGAATGCTTTTGACCTGCATCTTGCAAAGTTGCATGGTCAGAGACCCAAATTGTCTGCGCTGAGATGTGTCTGTGTGCACGAAAGCAAGATGCAAGAATACTAAAGCGCCTGAGACCAGGTGCGGAGAGAGCAGACTTGTGCATTGGTGATATGCAAGGCATGTGAAGCCATGCTGACCTGGTGGGTTTTGCCTTCTAGCTCTATTTCGTAGGACTCCATGACCTCCTGAATAGCAGCGCCAACATCCCCCAAGCGCACATCAACTCCAGCCTGCTGAATGCCTGCAGCCAAACTCTTTCAGACCATGCGCCGCAAAAGATGAAACATAGACATTAGGCAACAGACTGTCAATGACAGCAATTTGTGATGCAGATCAGGTGCACAATGCAGACATAGAGGAGCGTACAACAAGTGGCAACAAAGCACATTACATACTCTTTGGAGAAGAAGACGACCTGTGAGGAAAGCAACTTTGCAGACAACAAAGCCCTCAGCATGCAAGGAGTGCATGCATGATGTAGCATCTGCATGAATGTGTGAAGCTTGCATATGCTTGGTGCATCGGCATGTTTGGTGGTTGGGAACATACCAGCGTTGGTAGCCGCCTTGACAGCGTCCAGCAGAGGATTGTATTTAGGGTTGAAAGCCACAGTGAAGGCAGAGTCCACAATGTGCCCATTGATGTGAGTACCAAAGTCTGCAACCATGCGACCACATAAGGCTACAAAACAAGAAATGTTGGCAACTGCAATTCTACAGAATTGGCAAGCATGTATGCATGTGTGCTGGTGTACACAAATTCACGGCTGAAAGAGCAGTGTGCAAAGCATAATGTGATCCTGGACACAGCAAAGGATCATATTATACAAAGAAGCAGGGTTTCCCACAACATGCCATAGCTCAGCATGATGCGCAGACCATTGTCAGACTGAAGCTGTTATACATGGCACACTGCACATCAGCCACATGTTTGTCGATCAGTCTTACCCAGCTTCATGACATCATCATACTGCAGCACTGTCTTGTCGCCAGCATTAGGCGTCCAATGTGCTGCAACGTGGTTCAGACTGCAGCCAGTTGGAAAAGCAATGCCAGCCTCCAGGCCCTTGGCTTGGATGAGCTTGCGCACTGTGTCTTCCAATGTTTCGCACATATATGTCATATTGATGCCAGGCTTGATGATGCTCCGCATATACTGCCGCACCTGCACGTATGACCGGATGTGGTATATGGCCTTTGCTTGTTGCTGCTGGCCTTGATACAGGTACGTAGATACAGCACCCTGTGCTACTGGCATGATAAGGTGTCAGACACAAAGGCTGTATGGATTTGCCATTGCAGCACTGCTAAGCAAGCCTGCATGTGTTGATTTTCTGAGAATTACAGATGCATGATCCATGTATTCAATGATAAATTGATCACCATGTTGATTCTCAGCTGCAACAAGCTTTTTGTACACCTTTCTTAGTATGACTGATGCCTGCTTGGCATGACACTCGACAACTTGCTGGCGATATGTTGTGGAGTTCAGGTTCACGGCAAAGCAAGCAAAGAATCTTACCTGCCGGTGCACTTCTGCAGCCTGGCGTGCTTCATTGATCATGTGGTCCTGCAAACGTGCTTGCGCACGCTTCTCCTCTGAGGTCTCACGCCACCGCTGGCTGCATGCAATAATCACTTGTGCATGATGAAGCATAGGAGGAACTGCAAGCATGTGTTCAGGGCGGCTCCGCTGTCACCATTCACATGTGCTGTCTACTGCACATACACTTTGCTGCCAGAAATGCTTTCTGGTACATCAGGACTTACTCGTTCTGATATGACTGCCACTCTCCTTCCGGGAAAATGCCTGTGGGGAACAACTCAGCAACAGGTACTTCAGGGAGATCTGTTTGCACCTTCTTTGTTGACTCTGTCAATCCAAACACTTCCTCAGAAGGCCCTGATCTATGCGCAGGCTACAGCTGAGTCGAAGCCCAGAACTGAATTGCACACTCCATACTAAGTTACTTGCCAGCTATACTGCAATGCATACCTTTGCTTTTCCTTTTCTTCCTTGCCATTTCACTGCCGTCTGCAGGTGTTGCCCCGTGTACCTCGGGACTGTGAGCTTCATGATCGTTGGTGTCAACAGGTGCAAGCCCCTCGGCTTCGTCAAGTTCAACACCATTAGCCTTCCTTGCTGCTGCTGCTTTCTTCTTAGCCTTTTTTCTTGCAGATTTCGAGGAACGTAACGTCGCCTGAGAATGACGCTAGCTCAGTTACACATAACAAGTTTGCCGGACATAGCAACTCAGCACAGGGTGTGCAATACCCACGTCTGACTCGCTGTTGATCTCTGCCTTGGGTTGCAGGCCCACCGCAGCGAACCTGTCATGTAACTCTACTTTGCGGACTGTATTGTCCTCATTTGCCATAATCATTGTGAGGCGCTCGAGACCGGAGTGCCGCAGAGAGCTATCAACATGACCGTGATCAGTATTGACGAAGCAGACATGCAGCGTCAGACAGACAGACTTGCATGAGTCATGATTGGGCAGAGTCGGGATGGATCAGGCAGTTTGACATAACACATCCAACAGGGGTTTAGTCACTGGAGTGATAACATGGGGAATTTGCCCACAGCCGGGTTGACCAGATTCCAGCCGCGTTGACCGCAATTTGGCTGCCACGTGACCGCCAGCAGGCCTGATTGACCTAGCTGCGGGTTTCACGGAGCAGAAACGCACATCATCAGACCTGCTGCACCGTCTGCGAAGGCCCGTTTTGCCTTATTACATGGAATGCTTCCCGCGAGAATGTCTTCACGATGTTTACAAACTTAAATTTTGCGTTCAGCACAAGCATGCTATGTACACGCTCGAGGGCAAGGATGTGTCAGGGGCTTTGCAGCACGTTGCAAACACATGGTCGTGTCTTTACAGCAGATTGACACGCAAAATCGTTGAAGTTTTCGCTACGCCGCTTGACCGTCGAGAGCCTTGCTAATTTCTAGATCGTAAGCCACGTTGAACTGCTTGACAGTTTTGCCGGTCTCGAACAGCACTCGGGTTTCAGCTCTGGCTGCAGAATCCTTTGCAAGCCAATGAAAGGCCTCGCTCTGCTTAGAAATGCCCCTCAGCCCAAAATCATTTACCACCTTTGTCATCAAAGCAACTGCAGCACTGCTGGACAGCCCTTGCATCACTAGCTGCTCAATTGCTTCAGGCAAGTTTCTTTTCTTCCTGAGGTTGTCCACTGCGGCTTTGGCATGGCCTGTTCTGGGCAAAACCAATCCATTTCTCCCCATCACCAGCTGACTCTTGATGCCTGCATACTGTCCACCACCTATCCATTCCTGGTATCTACCTGCAATGGTCTGGCTCTGAAAGAACTCTGGATGTTGAAGTGCTTTTGCCACCCTACTTGGCTTTGCTGCAGGCACAGTGTAAGCTTCAGCAGCATTTGAACTGGGTACTACAGTCTGGTCTTCAGCATCAAGAGTGACAGGTGTACATAATGTGTCGCCAGGCTGGACACCAAAGTTCAACACTGAGCCTGTCATGATCTCTGTTGTCAAGGGACTGCCATGATGTGCAGCATTCCACATCATCTGTCTCATCTTCAAATTGTCTTGTCTTTGAGCAAACTCCAGAGCTGCTTGCTTCTCTGTGGCCTCTTGCAGCTCAGCCTCCTTTTGTAGAGTCAGAGCTGCTTGCTTCTGTTTGGCCAGTTGCTGCTGAAGCTCCTGCAGCCTGTTCTGTGACGTCAGCTGGTCAATTTCTGCCTGCAGTTCCTCTCTCATGTCTGCAGCATTTGTTTCAACCCTTTGCCTCTTAGCCAAGGGCTCTTGACTTACAATTCCTGCTGCTTCTGCAGATCTTACCTGTGACTGCCCTCTTGTCTCTGAACACTGTGTGTGCAGGCTGTCTGCATGGTGAGCTACCTGTTGAGGCTCTTCTCCTGCATGGTGTGCTTGTTGCTTCTTCCATTCCTCAAGATGATATACTTCTTGCACAATCTGAAGCTTCTGCATGCTGTCACACTCTGCTTGCAGCACTTTATCAGAGAACAGGGCATACTCAGGCATCTGCATGATCTTGACAACACTTGGTAGACCTTGCACAAAGTTCATTCCATATTTTAAGATATTGATTGGCAAAGCTTGCCAGTATGCCTGAGCAAGTTTCTGAATGCATTGCAGGACTTCTTGTCTTCTGGCTGACAAGTCTGACAATTCTGACAGTCTTGCAAGCCCAGGTAACAAGGCATCACACCATGACTCACAAGCAGCAACAGCACCTCTTCCCAAGTGGTGGTTTTGTCTCCAGGTGTCATTGTCAAACCCTGCTAGCACTGCTTGCTCTTGCAGATGTGCTCCTAAATCTGCTGCAGCATAAGATCTGCTTTGAGTGTCAGGCTTCCAGCCCATTTGACGGTTGACTGCATCAGCATCTGCTCCAGCACCAAGGGCTATACCTGTAGCAGTCTTACGGAACAGTCCAGTCCTCTTATCCTTGTCCCAATCATTAACTCTTTTGGTCACCTTGTTCAACAAAGCTGTTAGTTGTTGCACTCGTTGTTGCTCAGTTTTATCACCCTTTGGAAAGAAGATTCTGCTCTTCCACAGCTCATCACCATCTTGTGGGTCTGCTGAGTCCAACATGTTTATCAGTCTGAAGCTCTGTATTGCAATTTCGTGAGCTAGAAGATCAGCAAGGGCAGCAAATGCATCTTGATCTGCCTTGGCATGACGAGTAATGCCAGTCCACTCAACCTTTCCAGTGCTATTAGTTTTGTGCTTGTGGATGCCGACTCCCAATATCTCAAATGCATGAGGTGAAACGTGCTGATCTGCCTGCTTGAACAGCAGGTTCGACCACACTTGGTGAATGATGCCACACCCACGGAAGCCTATACAATATTATAGTCAAGTGGGTCAGTTTCAGCATGCCAAAGATAATCACAACTGCAAAGAGAGAGAGAGAGAGAGATCACAATGCTTTAGCCGAAGATGTCTGTGCCATTCAACCTGTATTGTAGTCAATTGAATAAAGGCAGAAAATTACTGATAATATTAATAAGCGGCAATCAAAGTAATACGCTGCAAGTGCATCAAGCTAGTGCAACCGGACATCACGCAAGTAGCGTCATTAAACAGAGCGTGGCTCCCAACGCAACACAAAATGACTCGCCTGTCAGAATGTTGACCAGTAAGAGTTCTTTGGCTCGAGCAGCTGTCAAACGATCAGGCATGTCAGCGCAAACCCTCAGCAGCTTCTGCACTTCTGCCGCAGTGATGATGTTTCTGTCCATCTCTCTTTTGTTCTCGTCAACAGGACGGGATCTTTCAGCTTGTGTACTGTCACACTTGGCCATGCTCACCACAGCATGCATGAACCTGTGCTCAGACTCACTGAACTTTGGACAGCCCCGGATGGTGCAGAGCTTCTTGAATTGAGTGAAAGCTATTTCAACGTTCTTCCCTGGATTGTTATGTCGAAGTCGTTGGGCTTCAAGAAATTTTGCTCCTGTTACTGCACTGGTGTCCAAAAGATCATGTTCAGTTTTCTCACAAAATTCAACCCATCTTCGGCAGAAGGAGTGAAATGTCTTTTTTGTGTTTTCTTGAAATCTGTCGTAAAGCTCGTAACGGTCTCTCTTGTGAAGTTCCCGTTCATCGAGGTTACAGTCGCGAGCAAATTGATCGGCATGCCGAGGTATATACCTGCTTTCAAAAGCTGTCAGCTTCTCAGTCGAGGCGTCAACTTCTCGCTCATCCATGTTGTTCAGCACAAGAGCGTTGGGCGACGAGAACAAGCTAGTTTTGAGCACTGCAGCACTTGAGTATGTTAAGCAGCTAAAAAGTTTAATGAGTGTTATGATGCAAAACAAACGTCATTTATATGTGCAAGATGCTTTGGCTCTAAATGGCTTGGAAGCTGGCAGAAGCTGCTTAGACGAGTTTCAGCATCAAAAAGCATTGCGACCCCTTGCTGACGGCTCAAGATCAGCTAAAGACAGCACTCGCTCTCAATGTCAATTTGGGTGTGAAAACGACACCTCAGACGGGAGCTCAGAGAGCTGAAATGTGCTTGTTATCATTTTTATATGCCAAATGATAACAGCTGAATTGCCAAAAATTCGGCCCACAAACTTTTTCAAAACCTTCAGAGCTTTCTGGAGCTTTTCAATTTTTTGGAAAAGTTATCATTTGTAAGCTACAATTGATCAGGGTCAACGACTCTGCAGCAGAAGGCTATCACACACGCAAAACCGTTGTTGCAGTCTTTCTGGCTTGTCAAAAGGTACATGCATATGGACAATTGTAACTTACAAGTGCCACCAAGCATGAACTTTCTTGATTCATCAACGCTGCCAGAAACTTGTAGCTATAACATCATGTCCATGTTTATTCATGCATGACGTCAGTGTGCTGCAAACAACCAGTTTGATCTATTAAGCACAAGTGTTTCGACTCAATTCTGAAACAAGACGAAGGATGCATGCTACATATACTAACAGCAAGTTTACTCAATTTCCGATATGCTCTGAAGTTCACGGGCCTTCTGCATGAGGTAAACCTCATCACACGAGACATGCTTTCGAGAGGACTTCCACACCGGGTTCTCCAGTAACGCTGCAACGCCGTCGTCGCCATAGAGCTTCCTGACGTCTAGTAAGAGCTCGCTGCAGACGTCCATGCGTCCCAGGTACGATGCAAGGATGACATGGCCATTAAGTTCAGGAAGTGTTAGGTTGAATGGCTGTATGTCGGGTCGATCAAGGCCTGTCGCGTCGAAATAAAGCTTGGTTGATAGCCAAACACCTTCCAGAACCTCGTAGAACTCGATTTTGCGAGAGTGTGTGCCCCCCCAGCCACAGAGTGTTGGCCAAAACGTGCGAGGGGCAGCAATATATTCCTGGTCTCCATTTGTGTGAAGCATGCAGATCGAATCCATGCGTCTTGCCTGAACCCAAACAACCAACGTCCGCGTAAACTTTGTTCTGCACAACAAGAATTGAATGACGGCAAATTGAATCACTCATACGATGGCTAGCTTACCGTGCAAGACTCTATGCCTTCAGTTCTTGACAGCTCAAGTGCGCTCAACACAAAGCCAGCCCACAATGGTTTGAGCGGGCAAACTACTTCAATGTTTGTTCGTTTCATATTGGTCGTATAGTAAATAGCCCTCGAAGTCGCCCTAGCAACATGCCGACTCACGCAAACGAGGTCTGAAAGATCGGCGATCAATGTCACTCTATTTGTGAGCCAGTGTGCTGCGACATGTATGACAGTTCCCTCCACAAACCGCTCATCTGGAGCAAGCACCTTCCAACTTGCATGCGGAGCAAGAACTCAACTGGCGAAACGTACACGCCCCAATGTATCTTGCTCGATGTCAGACATCTGGCTGCCACTGCTCGTGAAGACACATAATGGGTTGTCGACGTCTCGTGTACAGTACGTGCCTTCACCTGCACGTCATGCTTCAGGCTTCTTGGCATCACTCTTCGAAAACCTGTTTGCCTCAGTGAAGGGTCTGTTGCTGCTTTGCCTCGGCTCTATCCATTGATACTGTGCTTGTGTCGCAGGAGAATGACACATTTCGGCGGCCAGCTGTTCCCGATCTCTGATAGTCAGCTGACCGTATGCCAGCATGTGACTTATGTAGCTGTGTCTCAGCAAAGTCAGCGTACAAGGCTTTCCGAACAGTCTTTGCAAGGTACGCCTTGCGTACATAGCAAACGCACTGTGAGTGTACGGCTTTGCACGATTGCTTTCGGTGAACAAATAAGGTCTCGGATCTGTTTCAAGACTAGCTCTGAGCTCCTTCGTCAGCTCATCTCCCAAAGATCTGGTGTACAGCACTGGATGCTTTCGATCTTGGGTCTTGAACTCTCTCAGGATCAGGACACCTGCTGCGTTTCTGTCAACTGGGAGCAAAATTTCATTGGGGGTCACTTGATGCAACAACGCCTGCTTAGCAGCCTCATCATCATCACATTTCAGCAATTGTATTGCACAGGCATGAAGATCATTCCTGAGAGGAGGAATGCATCCACCATAGAAGGACAACAGCAGCCTCTCTTTGCTGCCAACGGCAAGCTTCTTCCTCACCATCTGCAGCTCTACATAGCTCACAAAACCTGCTCTCTGCCTCTCAGTTGGCACATTGTCTTTTGCTCTGTCTCTCAACTGTGCATCCAGTCTTTCATATTGCTCCAGGTACATAGCATAGCTAGCTTTCTTGGTTGCTTTCAGGTTCAGCAGCTTGAATGCTGCAAGCACAGCTACAATCATAGTTCTCTGGGTGCCAACTTCTGTATAGCTTCTGAAGATCCAGTTCAGCACCTTTTGTGGATGCAGGGTCAGGACTGGTTGAAGTGCTATGTTCCTGGCTGCTGTTGCAATGAGGGCCAATCTTTTGGAGTAGCCTATGCGTGTCTCCTCACTCAGGTGATCAGCTCTCAAGATGGCTTGTATTATTGGATCCACACTGTCAATGTTTGTCATGCAGTCTCTGGCTGCATGTGTGAAATTTGTTTAGGTTAGGATCCCAGCTGGATCCTAACAATACGCAAATTTGCATGCAGTCAAAATTTCAAAGCTGACATGCAGTTAGATGCAAATAGCAAATTTATAAAGGCTGGGAATCAAAACTCAACTGAAGTGACTTTGCCAAATTCAGCTTCAAAGACATCACCATGTTTGCTGTATTTCTGCTGTTGCATAAGCGAGTATCCAATTCTGCGAAGTTACAATAACATGAAATTGGCAAATTTGCTGTGCATGACACATGCTTGCCCAGCACGCCAGATTGTCTTGTGCTTCAATTTGGTGCAGCAAAGTTCTTTTGGCAACCTTCAGAAAGGCCCCTCCACCAACAGCTGTTCAGAATCTTCTAGTTCCGCTGGATCACCTTCTGAAAGTGCAGACCACACAGCCAAGCTTGATGATACTTCATGTTAGCATATTTGGATTTACACACCTACAGCATTCAAGCAAGCTATCCAGTTCTGTACGTGCTACTGCACATTCCACATGTTGTCTTTTGCTCTAGGATCAAGATCCAGAGCATCAGAGATGTTTGCTACCTTTAGGGACAGCTTGGCCACCTAGGGGCCCTCAAGCACAAGGAAGTCATCCTGCGAGGGTCGGCCTTTCTCTTCAGAGGCATGTGCCATATCTTGTTCACCAATGCCTGTTGCAAACATGTCAATGTCAACATCACCATCCAAAATCTTTTGGTGGTCAAGCTGTTTTATCTAAGCGCGAGGCAGCAAAGGCTCAACAAGTATAGGTTAGAGCAGAATCTCTGCACCAGTGTGCTTGGGGCTCTTGCAATAGTGTGTACATGCAGTGTGTCTCTACCCTTATGTGTAGTGGATCTGTGCAAAAAGCTCTGAGGAAAATCTGTACATGTCGCCAGCAGGAGTTCACAATGCAGTGTTTTTGATCTTTGCAGCAGAGTGTCTTCCTATGTCAGTACTGGGCTTGTCTCTTTGATATGTGCATATGTCATATGTATCTACAATGTATATGTATAAGAGGTCCCTGCAATCGCTTAAAGCTGTCTTTGGTGTGACTTGAGAGTCTGTGTTCAGCCAACCAGTGAGGCAAGATTGCTCATGATGTTAGGCTTGCCTTGTTGATATGCGCAGATATGACATATATCTATGTCCTTGCTGTCAGAAGTATAAGAGGTCCTTGCATCTTTCAAGTTGTCTTTGGTATGACTTTTGAGTCCGCTTTTGTTCTTGCAGTTCACCAATCACCCGTCAATCTGTGGTTGCAGTACACTAATATACTACACGTGGATCATCAAACTAGTGACACAAGATTGCTAATGATGTTTCGTAATATGTCTAGCCTGGACTTATTGACCTATGACCACATGCCAGGATCTGTTCAAGCAATTGTCCAGAGGACACTTCGACAAGCACCTCAGTGGCCTGGCACACACATTATAACTAACTATTAGTTCATCGCGTTGCTACATCATGTATAACTTTTTGGTGGTCGAATTGGCACCAAAAGCATTGAACACACTTCTACCATGTACCTCATTCTATTGAATAGGGATGTGACAATTTCACAAGATAGACCAAAAATGCAGAAGTCTTTTCAAAGGCCGTAGCAGAGCTTTCTCAGGCTGTTTGCTCCCTTAAGCTTGGTCGGATACACCATCATTGTCAAGGGCAAATCAGACTGCAGGCAGCCACATGCACAATCATGGCGGAGCATTGAAATTTCGTCAGAACTGATCTTGTGTTGCAGCCATCCAGACAAGCAGATGCAACCTGACAAAGGCAGGCCCAAACCTTCTTTGACAAATCACTAGCAAAATGCTTGCAACAGCAAGTATATGGTGTCATGCTGCAATACAGAACAACACATTGCATGAAGCGCTTGCATGTGATGCACGCCACTCATGTCACATTCATTGCAGCAGTGCATAGCCAGTGAGCACAACAGGTAAGGATCATGCTCATCATGATAAGGCCAGGCCGCTCTGAACCTATAATAAAATGCATGATGATCAGCATATGCAAGAGTAGTGTTGCAACATTGATGTTACCTGAATTTGCTACAGCCAAGCTCCAGAAGACTTGACCATCATGGAGAGCTATATCTGCAGTTGAGTTTGTGCCTGGTGGACCAGGAAGCACCATCAGCTGTGTGTTGCCAAGCTGCTGGAGGCCGCTCTCAACGTGCTCTACAAATAGCTGTACAAACGCTGGTGGAGCTTGTGGTCCTGGTACCACAGCAAAGCGCCACTGACGCGCCTTGGCTGAGGCGTCATCTGATGTGGGAGAAGGTCTTGCGTACTCCAAGAAGTCTGAAAGACTCTCATCTCCCGGTGGGAGTTCTCCAACGAATTCTTCCATCCTTGCACCATCCCAGTTTTGCACTACACAGAAGTAGCGTATCTGCTGAGCTTGCAACAAGACGGGCTGAACACCGAGACACCGAGCAATGGTCACTGCTCTGCGACAAGCCTACCATTGGGGGTGGAACTTGTGTGCATGGCGGCCCAGTCCCCTTGCCCTGGAACAGTGCGCTGCAAGTTCTCGCGGAAAATGCAGACACAGTCGCCAACCGCATAGCACGTAACAGGGCGATGGCTGTACGCGCACTCGTCTGTCGCAGCTTCCGTACAAGGTCGAAAACGCTGTGTGAAAGCCACCGTGGTCAACTGCTGCATTGTGACCTGTTGTAGCGTCGAGCGTGCCCCGCTCGAGCGCTCTGAGCGACACAGATACCAGCCTCTGCATCATGTACCGACGTCTCCTAAGAAGTGTCGATCGAGGGCGAATATTTCGGCGCCAAAATAAGCTGCCCTCGAAGTCGCCCCAAGCAGAGAGAGAGAGATGCATCGTGCTTGCAAGCGCCAGTTATTCCCATCTGAGACCATTGGTTTAACCCAACACTCTTCTTTAAGCCGCTGTGCTGCGACAATAACGACAGTCGACTCGATAATCCGCGCAACCGGCGCAAGCACTCAAGGCCGCATGCGGAGCTTGTTCTGATTACAGCAGCATACACGCGTCGAGGCATCTTGACAGGTACATGATTGTCACTTCACATTCAAAAAGCATCAAGGTTGTCGAGCTCTCGGTAAAGTGCGTCTGTCAATTTTCTGCATCGGTCCTCAAGCTTCAAGCTTCGCATACAAGTCTCCGAAAACATATTGTTTCCAACCGAGGATCTGTTGCTTCTTTGTCTCGGCTCTATTCACTGACAGTGTGCTTGCGTCGCAGGTGGATGGCACATTCCGGCGACCAGTTGCACCCAACCTCTGGTGGTCAGCTGTCCGTAGGCCAGCGTGTGACTTGTGGAGCTGTGTCTCAGCAACGTCAGCGTGCAAGGCTTTCCGAAAAGTTTTTGCAAGGTACGCCTTGCATTGGCAAATGCACTGTGAGTGTATGGCCTTGCACTGGTGCTTTTAGAACAACTAAGGTCAGGGATCTGTCTCAAGACTAGCTCTCAGCTCCTTTGTCGGCTGATCCCCAAAGACCTGGTGTACAGCACTGAATGCTTTCGATCTTGGGTCTTGAACTCTCTCAGGATCAGGACCCCTGCTGCAATACTGTCAGTTGGGAGCAAGATCTCATCTGGTGCGACCTGTTGCATCAGGTCGTTTAGCAACCTCACCATCATCACACTGCAGCACTTGTGTTACACAGGCATGAAGAAGTGTTTTGTTCCTGGCTGCTGTTGCGATAGGAGCCAAACTCTTGGAGTAGCCCATGCGAGTCTCCTCATTCAGGTGATCAGCTCTCAGGATCGCTTGTATCATGAAATCCACATGAGCAATATCTGTCATGCAGGCTCTGGCTACATGTGTGAAAATTTGTTGAGGTTAGGATCCAGCTGAGATCCTAACAATATCAAAATTAGCATACAATCAGGTTCACAAGTTTGAGAATCTGACATGCCATCAAAAGCAAACAGTAAAATTTGTTAAGACGTGAATTACAAATCAAAGAGTCATGTTCATGGATATATAGCTTCAAATAGGTATCGGCATATTGGCTGTGAATTCTGTTGCCTTCTCAGACCAATTTGCTATTTGCAAATTATTTGAACTGGCAAATTTGCTTTTACTGACATCTTTTTATACCAAATTTGCTTGTCAAGCAAGCCAGCATGAGTATATGGTTGATTTACAAGATGTTGTGCGACAAGTCTTCAGGGAGCTCCTTGCAACAAATGGTCCTCAGAGTGTTCTTGTTCAGCTGAATCACCTACAAAGATGGCTTGCTTCAAAGCACACAGCCAAGCCTGATGATACTTCCTGTTAGCATATTTGCTCTCAAAGACTTTGCAGCATTCCATCAAACTGTCCAGCCCTTGACCTATAGCATGTCCTATTGTATGTTCTACAAGTTCTCTTTTGCACACAGGAACAAGGTCCAGAGCATCAGAAATCTTTGCTACTTTCAAGTTGGCCATTTCAGGGCCCTCAAGGATAATGGAGTCATCATGCAAGGGTGAGCCTTCCTCCTCAGAGGCTTGTGCTGTATCTTGTTCACCAGTGTCTATTGCAAACAGGTCAGTGTCAACATCACCTTTCAAAAGCTTTTGCTTGTCAAGCTCTTTCCTCCAAGCTTGAGGCAGCAAAGGCTCAACAAGCATACCCAGAGCAGGGTTGTCTGCACCAGTGTGCCTCAGCTCTTGCAGTAATGTGTACATGCAGTGCTGTCTATACCCTGATGTGTAGCTCGATCTGTGCAATAACTTTTGGGCAAAAACTGCACATGTAGCCAACAGGAGTTGACAACGCAGCTTTGTTGATCTTTGCAAGAGAGTGTCTTCTTGTGTCAGTGCCAGGCTTGCCTTGTCAACATGCACATATGCACACATGTCATACATATCTACAATCTTA
>JAABUH010003225.1_pt1 | contig 14325 bp, 23 predicted proteins | sample 5559121 | NCBI WGS metagenome assembly JAABUH01 (sample SAMN10711871, study PRJNA513364) | rock metagenome | isolation source: Antarctica rocks | place: Antarctica: Victoria Land, Battleship Promontory nord | collected 2015-12-28 | reverse complement strand
TGACTTGTGACAGGCCATCAAAAAGGAGGCGGCCGGCAGTTTGATGGACACGGTCATCCATGACGGGGCCCCCAATGTGGGAGGAGCCTGGGCCAGCGAAGCCTACAGTCAATCCTGGCTGGTGCTTGAGTCCCTCAAGCTGGCTTGTGAATTCCTGGCTCCCAGGGGCACATTCGTCACCAAGATCTTTAGGTACAGCTTTGCGCCTTTCTTGAGCATATTATCACAGAAGTAACCTTTGGCTGGTGCTAGAGATCTTCAGGCTGGGCTGTCAGTTTCTGGCGCCCAGAGATGCTTTTGGCATCAACATTGTCAGGTTAAGCTGCGTTTAAAATGCAGTTAGTGTGTCAGAGTTGCTCCTGGTTCTGTGAGAGCTTTTCAAGCCTAGCTTGCATCACCTCAGCTCTGCAAGTGCTCTTTCATCAGCCTTTGAAGGCGACTGTTGAGAGCATTGCCCCCCCCCCATGCACCTGTACCCTGTACCATTCACGCAAAGATTTGCCCCCCTCCTTCCCTCCGGGGGCATCTTTCACCCAGAGGCATCTTTTCCAGCAGGAGACAGCTGCTGAAGGTGTGCTTTATGGGGCATCCGTGCGGACTGAATAGTGCCCAAATCAGGGCACCTCATTTCCACCACTGATCTAGCGCAATGTACTGGGCGGTCTGTGCATGGCTTGCGTGCATGCTGCACGCAAGCCATGGGTGTGCAGGTTTGCTTTTACATCTCACCCACCTGATCTTTTGTGACTCTGCTTAGCAGTCCACGTGTATAGCAGCTTGCAGGCCTGTGATGCTGTATGCCTTGCCACTATCTGCTGTTCTGGAATGCAGATCCACACAACTACAGCGGCTTGCTGTGCGTCTTGGTCCAGGGAAAGAAACCCTCACTGCAATGAGATCACAGTGTCACAATGCCTTGCTGTGCGTTTGCGGTCGGCTGAGTTGTTCTGTTGCAAAACGCAGGTCACAGGATTACAACGCGTTGCTGTACGCCTTCAACCAGCTGTTTGCCAAGGTGGAGGCCACCAAGCCAGCTGCCTCACGTAACACCTCAGCAGAGATCTTTGTGGTGTGCCTGGGCTACAAGGCCCCCTCCAAGATAGACCCCCGCCTGCTGGACGCCAAGTTCATTTTCCAGGTCAGTCATCAAACATTCATCTTACACATGTGTATATATATACTAACTGACTATATTTAGGTCTGCATAGACATACTATATAAATACAAATCACTGACTATTTTGTTATGATAGTAAGTTGGATTGTATTGATCATTCAATACAGCTGTGTCGTATCAAAGCCCGCGGTAGTTGCAGCCAGCTAGCGTGGCTCCTGCGCTGTCAGCTTCATCATGCCTGCTGTTGTCCTCTGCACGGCTCGTACGGCACTGCATACCTGTTGATGAGTTTACCTTTTGCATGCAACAAGCTGCAAGCGACTCTGTCATCAAGACCAAGAGCCAGTCAGCCAAATTATGGACCTTTTCATGGCGACCCTCGCTGTTGCTGTGGATGCCGTAAGCATGTGTGCAGCTGTCCAGGATGCATTGTGTTGTGCATTGAATTGGTGTGTGACAGACAGTCATGCGTCAGGGTTTCTGCCCTGCCTGTGATGCTTTGATGCTCCAGTCATTTGTTTGGCTGGCCAAAAGGTGCTTACGTGCCAATGAATGCCAACAGACCGAGTGCTTTGCTTGTAGCTGCCATGCTCATCTGGTAGTGATGATATGGATTCATGGTCTGCAGATCGCAGCAGAAGACACAGGCCCAGACGCATCTAAACAGCAACTTCTACTGTCTCTTGTGCTGACATCTGCTGTGTTGAAAGTGACCTGGATGATGTGCAGGATGTAACAGAAGCGCCCAAGAACACGGGCCCAGACGCCCTCATCAAGCAGAAGATCAAGCAGAAACGCTTCAGAGAAGGTTATGAGGAGGGCCTGTCCACCATGCACAAGCCCACCTCTGCCGCCGCCTTCATCCTATCAGCCACCCCAGTCGAGATGTTGGGTCAGTTCAGCCAAATTGTTCTGTCAGGGTCGCCTGCTGAGAGCTTCCCTGGGGCTGAGCTGGCACCTGACTTTGCCCACTTTGTGGAGAAGCACCCTGCTACTGTCGAGGAGGTGAAGGCACTGTGTGGAGACTTGCAGGTCCTGGGCCGCAGTGAGTTCAAGCAGCTACTCAAATGGTGAGCCCTCCCGACTCAGCCTGCCTGACTGGTGTGTCAGTGAAAGTGCTGCAAGCAGCGACTCAAATGGTGAGCCAGTCCGACCCAGCCTGCCTGACTGGTGAGTGAATGCAAGTGCTATCAGCAACCTGAGTCCTGTGAGCGCCAAGTACTGTGCAATGTTCTGTTGAGATGTGTTGTAGTATAATGTGAGAGCAGCAATCTGGTGCTGGATACTCAGCCTAAATGCACATCACCATACGGTGCAGTGCATGTCTTAGGCATGAATGCTACATACCAGCCAACTGAAGTTGAGCTAAGTCTCAGCTGCAGCAAGTGTGATACAGGTCATGTCAACTGTAATGCAGGTCATGTCAAGTGTGATGCAGGTCATGTCAAGTGTGATGCGCACAGCATATGGCAGAAGCATATGTGTCACAAAGCAAATCCCTGAAGCACATGCCACAGCATATGCCACAGCACATATCAAAGGAAAGTCTAAAGCATGTGTCAAAGCAAACGCCAAATAGTCCGGTGCTGCTTGACATGTGCATTGAGGCATTCATCCAAGCACACATAATAAGGGAATGTTGTTTTGCATGTAGGCGGGTGGATGTGAAGAAGGCGTGGGCAGTGCACCTGGCTGAGCAGCAGCAGAAGCAGCAGGAAGGCTCTGATGCTGAAGAGGCACAGAAGGCAGACGAGGCTGTTGACCCTGCTGAGGTACAGCCATCACAATCAATCAATCAATCAAATGCTGTCCATTGTCTGGGAGTCAGCTAAACATGTAAAACACCCAAGCATTTAGTGCACAAAATTGTTGCGGCAAGCTGTGGGATCAAGGCAATATTTGGCTGAGCTGAGCAAGTTGAGTGGGCGTCAGACAGGCCGCATGTACTGCATCAAGCAAGAAGAGGTGCAAAGAGCATAACACCTGTGTTATGGAGAAGCGGCTTTGCAACATGATTGCAGCTGTTATAACACGCTACAGAATGGGAGGTGGCAGTGGTGTTCAGTGGCTGAAGTGATCATGCATGACATGCTATCTGCTGAGAGGCAAGATCTGTTGCAGTCAGGGGGTCACATGGGATTGCATGTACCAGTTCCCAGGGGCAGGCCCCTGTCTGAGAAATGGCAAATGAAATTGAAACAACACGAAAGAATCAGCAAACGAAAACGAGCCGGAATGACAGGGGTCCTGAGAAAAGTGGTATGCAGAAAGCTGAAACTTGTGGGTGCATGGCGTGCAGGCGGCAGAGGATGCCATCATGGCAGAGATGGCCGAAGTGAAGGCGGGCATGGAGCGCCGTCACAAGAGGGAGAAGAGGAAGAAGCTGGAGCAGAAAAAGAAGGCCCGTGTCAGGGCGGCCCAGGCTGTGCTAGGTGGGTCCCCCACACATGTACACCTTGCTCCTTTTTGCCACCTGAAACTTTGTTCAGGCGTGTGTGTATGTCTTGCAGCAACTTCTTTGCCAGCAGCACTGCATAGGAACTTGAATGTACGGGCAGCTGGCACTCACAAACCTATGCTGAAGCTTTTGTTGCCAGCTCAGCTGACACTATCGGCGGGCACCACCGCTGAAAGCAAAACAGTCAGTGAAAGTTCATCAATTATGATCATCATCATCATCATTATTATTGTTATTATTATTATTGTTATTTTATTGTTATTGTCGATATTACTCACCAGCATGCATGTGTGATGTAGGTGAGGGCATCAACACAGATGCAGGCAATGACCAGGAAGCCCTCTTCAGCCTAGCAGCCCTGAGGGGCAAGGGCAGCCTGGCTGACCTGGCAGAGGTGTCAGCACCAGCCGAACACGAGATGGAGGAGTATGAAGTCGACAGCGATGAGAATGCTGCGCAGCCTCAGGACCTGGACAGTGATGATGCTGACGACACTGATGAAGAAGACAGGTAATGCCAGACCTTACTGCGCAGACCTGTTGGGTTGTTGGCTGTGCAAAAAGTCAAGTTCAAGTATGGCTGCATTGCGTATTGTTGCCTGCTTCCTTAACGCGGCCACACACTCACGATTAACTGCATGTCCTGCAACACATCAGATTGCAGGTGTCATACTTGGACAATCAGAATGTGTCACATGTTGCCTTGTCACTAGGCAAGCAGCAGGTGCTGTGCGCTGTGTCTGCAGATGATGCAACAACGCTCACATCTGACATAGTGTGTCTGTATGCTGCTGCTGACTGGCTGGCCCCTTGGCGTTCCTTCAGGACTACACATGTCTATGATTGACTGAATCACAATAAACATCATACAAAATGTTTCGTGATTCTGAGGACAGAAATGACATGAAATGGAATGACCAGCCAATTGAGCGATGGACCAAATTTTGGACAGACTGTTTCATGGTTGTTTCCAACAACTGAACATTGATTTATTTGTTCATTGAGTGCATGATGGTGAGTAGCCTGCCCAGCTGCAAGGCAACACTACGCCTTGAGTGGTACAGGAGGGAGGAGATGGAAATGGAGGAGGATTTGGACGCAGCCTATCAGGGCTATCTGCAGAGGCAGGGCGTGTGGGCAGAAGCAGCGCGCCAGAAGAGGCGACGCCTGGGCATGGAGGGAGAGCTGGGCAGTGATGAAGAGGAAGGGGCTGACCCCAACCAGCCTGAGTATGAACCCGGCAGCGATGTGGAGGAAGTAGACGAGGTCGGTGTACTGCAGCGTGACAGCCGACTTGCATTGTAAGCTGTTTGTGCAAATTGGTGCGTGTGTGATGAGGGCTTTATTGCAAGTCATGTGCAAACATGGTCTCCAGCGCAACTGTGCTCAGAGGGATATGCGCTGTCCTGTGCAACCCAGAGCCTGTGCTCATAGTGTTGTGTGTTTATGACATGAGCTGGCGTCATGCATGAGTGTCGTGACTAAGTTGCACCTTCCTTCATGACAGCTGGTGTCTGGTAGCTCCAAAGGAACCAGCTAGTCATCAGCATGGCAGTCGGTACACATGATTGTGGATGCATGAGGTGCATGGCATGGCATGGCATGGCATTGCAAGGGAAACCAAGTAAACAATCTTGATACAGAAGACTAGTTGGGAAATGTTTCGATTCAAGGTTGTCTGCATGCTGTCAGCACTGGCAATGCGCACAGGCTTCACCAACATGCACAGCCTATGTCACCGTCTCTGCTACAGCCTACACCACAGATTTTCATATGGATGGCCCCCCTCCCCCTGCAGCAAAGGCTTCACCCACTTGTACTGATCTCGTGCAGAAGCCCGGTGAGGGTTTGCTGGTAGAGCTGGATGAGCGGCGCGTGGGTCGGCCCACCAGCGGCGCAGCCGTGGCCGCCCAGTGGTTTGCCCAGGACCTCTTTGACCAAGCCGACCTTGAAGACGATGATGATGAAGAGACCCTGCCTGCAGCCTCTGCTAAGCAGCTCAAGGCCAAGAAAGCTGCTGACATCAAAACGGCTCAACAGTCGCAGTCTGGCAGCATGACACAGCTGCAGAGGCAAGTGCTGACCAGGACACCGGCAGCAGCTGCAGCAGCTGCAGCAGCAGCAGCTGCTGATGATGACGACAGCGCAGCAGCCAGTTCAGAAGAAGGAGGGAGTGATGGTGCAACAGACAGTGCAAGCTCTTCCAGTGATGATGGTGAGAGTGGCATGCCAGCAGCTGGGCCCAGCACTGATGCTGATGCCCAGCAGATCAGCAAGTCAGGCTTTGAGGAGGTGCCAATCAGCCGGCGGCACGCTGACTCAGGCGCTGGATCATCTGACGGCTCATCCGATGACGGCTTTGATGACCTGGATGATGACGGCAAAGCTGAGGTGCTGGCTCTGGCGAGGAAGATGCTGAAGGGAAGAGAGCGGCAGGACATCATGGATGCAGCCTACCATAGATATGCCTTTCATGAGACTGGCTTGCCAAGGTGGTTTGAAGAGGATGAAGCAAAACACATGAAGTGAGTTTCACAGCTTGTTCTTGTGTGTATGTGCTTTACTATGCTGTACACAACAAATTTGTGGTCTTGCTGCTGCCTTGTTGCCGTGCCTGCCAAGCCTGCAACAGTGCTGCTGAACTTGTGCCCTTGAATGTCCTGCTGCCAAATGCAGCCTAGCCCAAAGCGTACCAAGCAACAGACCAAACAAGTGGACACATTGTTCTCCTGAATACAGTCATCAGTCTGTTCGACAATCCTTTGAGTTTGTACAAATAGGCAAGGTGCATGGTGGTTGTGCTGCTTGGCACCAGGTACTCACAAGCCACTTGTGGGTGCAGGCCGCCACCTGCTATTACTCAGGAGGAAGTGCAGGAAGAGAAGGCACGCCTGAAAGCCATTGATGCGCGGCCCATCAAGAAGGTGGCTGAAGCCAAGGCGCGTAAGCAAAAGCGTATGGCGGTCAGTACCACTCCTTCTCCCTTTTGTCCTGCTCATGTTGTCCAACCATGGCTTGTGAGCCCAGCCTCTCACTCAGGGTCCATCTTGCTATATTTTCAGGTCGTCTGGGGACTGGATGCAGTTCATGTTGATGGCTGTTGTGTCTATCTGCACTTTTTGACTTAATTGTTTAGTTTGCTGTGTGTTTAGATTTGATACAGCATCTTTGTATGTCCACTCAAACATACTTCATTATCAGCATCTGGTCACCTTGATCTTGCTTGTATGCCAGTCATGCAAGTCAGGCAATCAGTCTGTGCCTTGACATTGACATGTGTGCATTGGTGCAGACAAAGATGGAGGCTGCGCGCGCCAAGGCTGAAGCTATCAGTGGCCAGGAAGATCTTCCTATGAACTCTAAGATGAAGGAGATTCAGAAGCTCATGGCAAAGGCAAGGGCGTCTGGGAAAGGCAAGGGCAAGAAGAAGGCAACAAGAAGGCAACAAGGTCTGACCAGTATAAAAAGACGAAGCCTCTGGACAGGCGAATGATGTCTGACAAAAGAGCCATCAACCATAAAGCCAAAAAGAAGGCAGCTAAAAAGTCAAAACCTAAAGGCAAGAAGAACAATGGTGGCAAGAGTAGATAATCGAAGACCCAGAATTGGCTCGGTATCATCGATGATGGCAAGCCTTCAAGTTGTGCTTGATGCGCTTTGGGCAGACAGTGGACTATTTGCAATGATTATCAAACACAGTGAATCCATTACATGTACTGTGTAATAAAGTACAATGACATAAAGCATCTAATGTGCAATGTGGGGTTTCACGGTTTAACATGGTGTTTCATGCCAGCTACCATCGCAAGCATTGTTGCTGTGGACAGTGTGAATGTGTGCATGTAGTCATAAAGACCTGAGACCATGTTCCTCGGGCTGCATAATTTGTCTTGCAAAAGCACACCATCATGTAAAGCTTTTGCAGTTTGAATAGTCTGGATGCTGACGCATTCACGACTCAATCTTTCTGCAAACTGACTAATATGAATCTGCGCATTTTCCAACTCTCTTATGCTCCTTTGCATGTGCAAACACAGTTCAAGAAGAAAGCAAAAGCCCAATCAACGAATATTCTGAACAATCTAATTCAATCTGATGCCAGGTGCATGTGCAATGCACCAACATTTACTCCTCATATCCCTTGGGATTGTCATGTGCCCACTTCCATTGGTCTCGGCACATGTCGTGGATGTCGAGCTTTGTCCTCCAACCCAACTCCCGCTCAGCAGTCTCAGTTGCTGCCCACACAGCCTCTGTGTCGCCTCCCCTCCGTGGGGCCAATTTGTAGGCTACCTTCTTCCCACTTGCCTTCTCAAACGCCTGCATGTTCAGCATCATTGCTGAAATCATGACAACTTCATCACAAGCTGGCAACACCAGACCAACATGCTATGCAACATGACCTCAGTAACCTACTGTGCTCTCTCAATCACATTCCACTACATCAGCTTCAGCTGCACTCTGGTATATATTATTCAGGCCTGAAAAGTGCTGTGTGATGTGTGCGGGACGGCATGCGGTACCTTGACCATCTCTAGGACAGTGCTGCCTGTTCCGGTGCCCAGGTTGATGGGAATGCAACCTAGGTTTGGGTTGTCTATCAGCTTCTGAACAGCAGCCACATGTCCCTCTGCCAAATCCATGACATGGATGTAATCCCTCACAGCTGTGCCGTCACGTGTATTGTAGTCACTGCCATACACATTTAGCTCTGGCCGGATGCCGGTTGCCACTTGCTGGATGTAGGGCATCAAGTTGTTCGGGATGCCAATTGGGTGCTCTCCAATCAGGCCTGCAGCCAACACAAGGTCACTCTTAGCAAAGCGTCAAAGGCAATGCTGAGGATTCATCAATGACTTTTGCTGTGTTGCCTTCAAGTGCAAACACAGCAAACTGTCTGCCTGCAGTATGCAAGATTGTGTTCAGTGCAAGAGCATATCCCTTGCAATGGAGAGTTTGCAAGCATGCTGAGAGAGCATGTTTGATCTTGCCCAGCCACTCTGGTACAATCGTACAAACCCAGGTGTTGGCCTGTGGAGGGAAATCATTTGCAACAACACTGTGCGTGCCAAACACCTGATGGGTGAGCTCCAACAGGGTTGAAATAGCGCAGCAGAATGATGCGCCAATCCTTGCCCTCAGGAGAGGCAGCCAGATCACGGAACATGTCCTCGATGATCAGCTTGCTGCGGCCATAAGGGCTGACAGCACTCAAAGGGTGTGTTTCATCAATGGGTACCTTTGATGGATTGCCGTATACTGTGCATGAGCTTGAGAACACCATCTGCGTAGTATAGGAAGTGATCAGGCCTTCCATTGCAGGGCTCGCTTGACTGGCTTGCAGTTCAGTGTGCATGAGCTGGAGAGTCTCTTAAGGCATCATACATGCTCGACCATGTTTACGCAATCTTAAATGCTGTGTGTGTTACTCAAATACCAAGAAAGCATTTGCAAAGCAGCTGCTTTGCCTGTGACCGCTGTGCGAGCATGTATCAGACTTACGTTCTTGCATTTGTGCTTCCTCATTGCCTCAATCAAATTGACGGCACCCACAATATTGTGTGTATAATACAGCATCGGAAACTGAACGCTCTCTCCAACAGCTTTACGCCCAGCAAAATGAATGACAGCGTCAAACCTGCAGCAACATTTGATTGCTCTTTTGCAGCATAGACAATCAACTGAGGGTCCCACAAGAGTTGATCTGAGCTTACTTCTCTGCAGCAAACAGCTTGTCCACTTCATCAAAGTGCCTCAAATCTCCCTGCGAGGCAGTGCTGGCCAGGTTTGGTCACAGAATAGCTCACAAGCATGCGATCCAACACTTGTCTCACCTTGACGAATGTCATGTTCTTGCTCTTGTCACCGGCAAGTTTCTGCATCCTGGTGTAAGCGATCTGAAATGCATTGTCCAGGTTGTCGATGATGGTCACCTTACAGCCGTGATCCAGCAGGCTGAGGACTGTATGACTGCCTGCACACATGGATCAAGTTTCTCGACTCCCAATACACAACGATATTTAGATCGCAAGTGAGCTACACGTATAACAAGCTTTGGACATGCCTATGAAGCCGATGCCTCCAGTCACGAATACATTCAATCCAAGGTGTTTTGATGCCATGCCTTCTGGTCAATGACAATGCTGTGTCGCAGACTTGTTGTCCAAGCGTCGGTTCGCAACTTGATCAACTCGATGCCTTTGCCTGGCATGAAAATGTTGGCGCTTTAAAGGATGAAACGGTAGGGAGACCAACAGATAGCTTTAGAGTCACACGTGTGCACAGCTTCAAGTCACGGCCCACAGCTGGTGCCGCCGCTCTGATATTGTTTGACTACAGGATCAATGAACAGATTTCTCCCCGCCCTTTTTGTACGTGGATATGACCTTGAAGCTTAAGCTCAAGCTTGACCTTGGCATGAGGATATATATATGCATTGTAGGAATAATGCTCAAAAACTTAAATACTTGCTACGTGGGAACACCTCAGAACGACAATTCACCTGTTTCAACAGCTTTTACAGGTTTGAATTACGTCAAACTTTCCCAAATCTCGACAAAACCTTTTTTCGTCAGCAAATCCCCCTAACTTCGGCTCATTTGGGCTTGTTTCGCCCACTTTCTGTAAAATGAAATGAAACGAACACTTGCTCAAACCACCTTATTTCACGACCCAACATAGCAGTAACTGCAGTAACGTTTCTATTCAGGAATGATCGATGAAAGGAAATTTGTACAGTCATACATGAAGGATGTAGAGATCTCTACAGCGTGCATCATAATTGCCAGCTGCACCAAGGCCCTTTCCACACTTGGTGAACGGAAGCTCTGTAAATAGGCTCGGATTATCGAAATTCAATTATGCCTCCGTTTTGAGCCTCCGTTCTTCAACCCTCACCCTACGTTTCAACATAACGGAGGCTCTGAACTGAAGCTACTCGCGCTCTGGCACTGTGAGTCAGGCAACTCAACGGCGAGATCTGCCTCAACGGAGGTACAACTGTGGATTGAGCCTCCGTTCATGACTTCCGTTTGCCGTTCTTAATGAAGGCACTAATCCGTTAATTGAAGCTGCCTCCGTTCAGGGCCTAAATCAATTGAGCGTGCAAACTATCAAATTCTGCAGGCTCTGACTGACAGCTGCTGTTTTAGCTGCAGACTGTCGCAAACTTTAGCGAGCATAGACAGCATGTTACCCGCGGGGCTGTACCCCGTGAGAGGCTTGTTGTACTTTCTGTATCATCCTACGCTATTCAGGAGCTGCTTGAGTGTGGTTCTACAACTGCTGCTGATCTCTGCAGGAGCCTTTGCAGTTCTCTCGGTCACAACATACCACGTTCAGCTGTTTGCGCTGTCTCGGCTCTTTGGAAAGGGTTTCTTAGGCCACTCAGCAGTCTTGGCAGCTTTGCTCGCCGAAGCGATCATACCAGTGTATCTGTTCTCGGAGCGGTTCATCCGTGCAGTGAGGAACAAATTGTTCGATACCGTCCTCAGACAGCAGGGCGTCAGTCATCTCAGCGCTCTCACTGCCAAGGAGAGAACGACTTTGCAAACCACGAACGCCAAAGATCAGCAACGGGAGCAGGAGCAAAGCAAGAAATGGGGTCTGACCTGGAAGGTCTGCAGATACTTTGCAGGGATCCTTTTGCAGCCTTCGGCAACAGAGTCAGCTTGGAAGCAGTACTTACGCATGGCTTGCACAGTGCCAGTCACTAGCTTGTTTCCGATTGGACCCATCATATTTGCCTACTTGAATGGCTTTGGCAGTGCCGCAAACCTGCTGGACCACTACCTCGTACAGAAGTCAGTGACCAAATCTGCAGACAGGGAAGCAGTGTACCAGGCCAACAGAAATCAGTTTAGAATGTTTGGAGCAGTTGTTTTTGCCCTCAACCTGCTGCCAATTGTCAACTGGCTGTTCCTTTTCACCAACACAGTTGGTGCAGCTCTTTGGGCAGCTGACATGGAGAAACAAGGAACGCTCATTGCAAAAGCCAGTACAGAGCACAGCACTGGGAAAGCTCTGGCAGCCTTGACTGACACTGTGAAACAGGCACAGTCGCTAGGAAACAGTCCTATGACACGCTCACAGAAGGTAGCTCATGGTATTAAATGAGCTTATAAGTATGTCTGGAATGCACAGTTGCAAACCTGTACTGTGTCAATATGTTGTGTGGCAGTGCTGCTGAAATCTAGACAGGTCACAACAGGCTAGCCATACTGCGCTCTCTGGTTGCTTTGCGATTCTAAGCTGTTAGACTGTGTTTTACATTAGCCCAGTGTCACCATGGGTAGGACCTTGTTTGCTGCTGGTCACTTCGGGTCAAATGCCTGAAGCAACTTTACACGGCACACAGCCTGGCCCCAATCAGTACAGATAAGGCTTTCGCAACAAGGCACATTGGCATGTGTGCATTTAGATTTGCAAACTTCGCCCTCCTCAGTAATTACAGCTTGGGGCTGTTGGCGCCATGAAGCTGATGAGCACCTGAGAGATGGACGCTTGCCGACCATCCAGGCATTTTATCAGACTCTGCAAATCAGTGCATCCCCACGGACATGTCTCTGAATGCATATATGCAACCATTCAGGATATGTAGATCTACTTTTGCCATGCCTTGAATGACTTGAACAGGCTTTGCTGCTGCATGCAGTAGATTCATCTTCAATACGTTAACTTTTTGACTCATCCATTGAGCATGCTCATCAAGAATCTTCTAGACAGATGAACCTCGGGTAGTAACTCGTGACTCATCTGAAAGTGTGGCGGTTATTACAAGAACAGCATTACATGCAATGCAACTGCATGCAGGGATCCTGTCTAAGCAGGGTAGCGCAAAGTTGCGGCGTCTCATCCGTGTTCACAACTTGCCAAACCATATCGCTTCACCATGGCTTTCAGAGTTCTAGCGCAATGCAGCAGGAATGGTGCCCAAAGATCCGTTCTTTCCCGGCTGATCGGGTCAACTATGTCCGACGCAGAACCTCCGGCGATGACCAACGTCATGAGAACGCTGCAGACATCGAGGTGCGCTTTTCACCCTCGTCATCCGCTGTGAGTGCCCGCGGCCACCAAGCTGATCTGCTCTTGGCCTTTGCACAGGTCAACCGGGTCCAGCCACCCTCCAGCAGGCAACGAAGTGCAAGAGCACTCCCCATCCAATACAAATTGGCAAAACAATGCAATCATGTACGAGTACGCTAAGGAGTCCAAGCCTGTGAGTGTCAGAGTTCTGACTGGTTGAAGAAGTGCTGCCAAATTGAGGCTCAGATTCTCAATTTGTCCTGATGTGCAGTGCATGTCCCCAATTCCAATCCAAGCGTGGGATGGCAAAGCACATGAGGAAGGTGCATCAAGAGTCATTCATCTGGACTTGTCAAAAGACTTGAGTAAGTTAAAAAAGTCAATGCAGCGCTGTAGCAAGATAGCTTTTGCATACACCGTATGTGTCATGCCCCTGAAAGTAATTATCTTGCAGACACGGAGTACCCAGCAACTGGAATGAACCAGCTGGCATCCTTTGTGCGCATCAAGACAGGCGAAGCATTTACCACAAAGGCCACTGCCACTTCCCAGGTTTTCTACTGCATACGGTGGGTGCATGCCATGCCATGCGGCACTGGCATGGTTGCTGACTACAACATTTGCATTGTCATTCACAAGTCGGCATTACGCACCAAGCAGAATTTGGTGCATATGAGATCCGCCACATCTACACATCCTTCTATGGTACTCAGCATCATCCAATCTCAACAAGGCGCATACAACAACAGCCACTATGAATGTCTATGCTGTGCTCAGCAGCAAGTCGCTTGTTCTCATGGTCACAAAGACAGACATGTTTGCAATGCCTACAAAGGGTTGACAGGTCGTCTTGAAGCAAAACAGCGGTGGCTCCTCTAGCGACTGGCAGCCTTTTGACAGATGTTCATGGTAGAAAGGGCTGTTGCAGGGGTGATGGCTTCAGTGACACATCACATGGCAAGGTGCGGTGGGCCCAGGGGGATCTGTTTGTGGTGCCTGGCAGTGAAGACATCACCCACCATGCCAGCAAAGAATCAACTGAGCATGGCGGAGCTGCCTTTTACTGGATCACAGATGAGCCCCTGTGCAAGTACCTTGGAGTCACACCAACCCAGAACCGATTTGAGCCTGCTCACTTCACCAGAGACGTAAGCATGCTCCAGCCAAAACAATCATGCAGCCTGAAACATTTGGAGTTGTGTTCAAAGCCATATGCTTTGTGGTTGAGATGGAACTTCAGGCACAGCAAACTGATTTGGCGTGACATACTGATTGGCTAGCTGCTGGCACATCTGCAAGGCGCGCTCATGCTTGTTCAATGTCATCCTGCACAGAATCTCTGCGCCACATCAGCATGCAGGTGGGCAGCTATCACAAATTTGGTCTATTGAGGGCTCCACCTGCAGCTTGACCAGTGTCTCATACAATGTGAGGGGCATGTTGTGCATTGCTGCTGTGCATTGCTGATGTGCATTGCTGCTGTGCAGGCGCTGGTGGGTGCTGTGAAGAAGCTAGCAGCAGACCCAGAGGCAAAGGACAAGAACAGGATTGGAGTGCTGCTGGGCACAAAGCAGGCTAGGGGAACCAAGACGCTGACACATGTCATGTGGGTGCTGTTCAACCTGCTTCCTGGCAAAACCACCCAGAAGGCCCACCGCCACACCCCCACTGCTCTGGACTTTGCTGTCTCTGCCCCCGCCAAAGGTGTGACCGTCCAGTCAGCCACAT
>JAABUH010003224.1_pt1 | contig 14330 bp, 9 predicted proteins | sample 5559121 | NCBI WGS metagenome assembly JAABUH01 (sample SAMN10711871, study PRJNA513364) | rock metagenome | isolation source: Antarctica rocks | place: Antarctica: Victoria Land, Battleship Promontory nord | collected 2015-12-28 | reverse complement strand
ACATGGACGGGCGAGAGGAACGAGGCGGCCGAGAAGCTGGTGGCCGCGGAAGGGCGTGGTGCCTGCGGCTTCGCCACCCATGAGGCCCTGAAGGCGCGCGCGGTGGCGGACCTGGCCGGCGAGCGCGCGTGGACCGAGATCCTGGACACCATCGTGGCTCTGCAGACAGCCAGGCGATATCTGCACTAACGTGATGTTACCATCACAGACAGATCGGCAAGCTTTTCCGCGTTGCTCGACGATTGCTATGTTGCAGCAGGAGCTGAGCTAGCATTGTTGATCCTTGCCGCCGATACGGTGCTGATGTCGCAGTGTGCTACTTTAGCAACTCCAGGTTCGTTATTGGCGATCTCACCTGGTTCAAAGCCGTGTCTCGCCGCGTGATCCTTGCCTCGGGCCGATTCTATAACTGCTGTTCTACTAAAACTCTCAAATGTTGTAGCAAGCTTCTTATCTGAGTTCGTGCATGGATGACGCAGTGGTGCCCAGATACGCAGTTAACGACAGGTTAGCGTCTTGCATGGTTACACTGAGGATCGACGGCAGGGTCGATCGGTGTGGCATCTATGCCGTCTAACCTTGCTAAAACTGCAAAAACCCAAGTCGTTAACCATTTTTCCCCTTTCCCTCACGGCTTAGTGTGCGTATAAGGATTGCAACTTATGGTGGCAAAGGTTGCAAAAATGCGCGTGCTTCTCGTCGAGGATGAGCTGGTTACCGCCCGTGCCGTCAGCCTGATGCTCAAATCCGAGTGCAGCGCCGTGGTCGATGTCGTCGACACCGGCGAGGAAGCCCTCGAGATGGCGCGCCACTACGACTACGACGCCGTCGTCCTCGACCTCATGCTGCCCGACATGGAAGGCTTCGAGGTGCTGCGCCGCCTGCGCGCCGCCGGACACGACACCCCCGTGCTCGTGCTCTCCGGCCTCAGCCGGCCCCAGGTCAAGGTCCGCGCCCTCAGCGCCGGTGCCGACGACTTCATCACCAAGCCGTTCGACAAGAGCGAGCTGGCCGCCCGCCTCAAGGCCATCGTCCGGCGCAGCAAGGGACACAGTCAGCCCGGCCTGCAGGTCGGCCCCATGAGCCTCAACCTCGACACCAACGAGGTCAGTGTTGACGGCCAGCTGGTGCACCTGACCGGCAAGGAATACGCCATCCTGGAGCTGCTGACCCTGCGTCGCGGCATGGTGCTGACCAAGGAGGTGTTCCTCAACCACCTCTACGGCGGCATGGACGAGCCGGAGATGAAGATCATCGACGTGTTCATCTGCAAGCTGCGCAAGAAGCTTGCCCAGGCTGGCGCCGACGGCCTCATCGGCACCGTCTGGGGGCGTGGATACACCATGCGCGCACCCGAAGCCTTACCCGAGCGCAGGGCCGCCACCTCACCCGCGCCCGTGCCGCAGGTCGCATCGCTCGAAGGTCTGCTCGCCTCAGACGCATACAGCCACCAGGACCCGGACGCAGATCGTGTCGCGGCCATGCGCATCCGCGAAAGCGCCTGAGGGCAGCGCCCGGCCGCAGGCACGCTGGGCCGGGTGCCCGTCCAGCGTGACGCAGCATGAGAGAGCGCATTCTCCCTTCGGCCGTCCGGCTGCGCGACATCCGAACCACGCCGCACGGCCACGTCAGGCTGGCGGTGTGCCGATCCTGCGCCCACGAGTCGCTGCTGCCCGTCTCGGGCCTGCTGCGACGCCACAGCGAGTGGTGTCTGCTCAGCACTGCCATGACGGCGCTCACCTGCCCCGCCTGCGGAGAACAAGGACACACAGAAGCACAGCTCAGTCGAGTGTCGCTGACGGGATAGTTCCAGACGCCTTTCACCGGACGTACGTCAGATCCGCGTTGCTAAGTGTCTGACGTTCCAGAAACTACATCTGCGCTGGCTTCGAACGCGCGCATTCCCTTTCGCCTCCACCGCGTTTTGAAGGATACAGCACTCTGTCCCTCCGGCCCCTCTGCCTGAAGTTGTTCGACCAGCTCGATCATGGCTCCGAGCAGGGTTGCGCGATCGTCGTCCAGCAGCTCGACCAATCCGGCTTTCTGCACGAGGCCACCCAGCTCGATGAGCTGGCGCGTGCGCGCGCGTCGTTCCTGCGCCCAGTCGCGGGTGTCGGCGCGGCTTTGTGCGAGCATCAGCCTATTTCGCAGCACGGTCAGCCTGTGGAGCTGGGCTGTTGAGGCCTGGAGCTGCTGGAGGAGCGTTGCCGGCTGCTTGTTTCTTCCCCCGCTTGCCCCCTTGCTGAAAGACGCTCTTGCCCGCCTCGGTCCACCTCGCGACGGGGCTGGGCTGGTCCTTGCTTTGCTTGACCACGGCGAGGAGCGCTCCGGCAAGAGCCTCCATGGGCAAGGCATCGGCACCGACGATCTGCACCAACTCGCCGAGCTGGGTGGTCTTCTGCGTCCTGACCTTCTTCGCCTTGTCCATGAGGGCCTGGAGTTCGGCATCGTAGTCCCTCGGCTTGCGCGCCATCCCCAGCTCCCCATGCTGGTGGGTGCAGCCTAGCCGCGGCCGATCTTGCCCGACAACAGACTTTGGCACCGGCAAAGAGCGTCACTCACGCGATCGAAGCGCAGCGAAGAAAAGCGTTTGAGTGCGCGCTGATACGTTGCAAGTGCAACGTGCGCTGAGCGGCGTGACAGCGGGCTTTCCGTGTGGCTAGGCTGCTGGCAGCAACGCCGGAGCCCGTGCTGCCCGATGGCGATCTACCACGCCCACATCCAGGTGATCGGCCGTTCGCAGGACCGCAGCGTGGTGGCGGCTGCGGCTTACCGTGCGGCGGACGAGCTGTTCGACGACAAGCTGAACCGTACGCACGACTTCACCGCCAAGCTCGGCGTGGTGCACTCCGAGATCATGTTGCCGGACGGTGCGCCGGATCGCTGGGCGCAGGGCACGACGAAGGCCGAGCTGCACGCGGCGCGCTCGACGTTGTGGAACGAGGTGGAAGCGACGGAGCGCCGCTACGACGCGCAGCTTGCGCGTGAGATGGAGTTCGCAATCCCACGGGAGCTACCGCGCGCGGAGGCAATCCGTCTGGCGCAGGATTTCGTGCGCGAGCAGTTCGTGGACCGGGGGATGGTGGCGGACCTGAATGTGCACTGGGACGTGGGCGAGGACGGCGGGTTGAAGCCGCACGCGCACGTCATGCTGACCATGCGCCAGGTCACGCCTGCGGGCTTTGGGCCGAAGGTGCGGGAGTGGAACGCGCCCGGTTTATATGAGGGCGTGCGGCAGCGCTGGGCGGAGCTTGCGAACGAGCGCCTGGCCGAGCACGGGCACGACGTGCGGATCGACCATCGCTCGAACGTGGAGCAGGGGATCGTGCTGGAGCCGCAGAACAAGATTGGGCCGGCGGGGGCGCGCCGGGCGGAGCGTGGCGAGGACGCGGAGCGCGCGGCGGAGCACGTGGCGATTGCGCGTCGCAACGGCGAGGCGATCCTGGCCGATCCCGGCGTGGTTCTGGACGCGATCACGCGGCAGCACTCGACGTTCACGCGGCGCGACCTGGCGCGGTTCGTGAACCGGCACACGGCGGACGCGGAGCAGTTCGGTTTGGCGCTCGCGAAGGTGGAGGCGTCGCCCGAGCTGGTGCGGGTGGGCGTGGACGGGCGCGGCCAGGATCGGTTCAGCACGCGCGAGATGCTGGCGGTGGAACGGCGGTTGGAGCAGGCGGCCGAGGTGCTGGCGGAGGACCGCCGGCACGGGGTGTTTGCGCCGATCACGTTCACGGCGCTGGACGCGGCGAAGGCGCGGGGCCTGGAGCTGGGTCGGGAGCAGCGGGACGCGGTGCATCAAGTGATGAGTACGGGCGGGCTTGCGCTGGTGGTGGGGTATGCGGGGACGGGCAAGTCGTCGCTGCTGGGGGTGGCGCGCGAGGCGTGGGAGTCTGCGGGCTATCGGGTGCGCGGGGCGGCGCTGTCGGGGGTGGCGGCGGAGGGTCTGGAGGCGGGGTCAGGCATCCGGTCGATGACGCTCGCGGGACTGGAGTTCGGCTGGGGGCAGGGTCGCGACCGGCTGGGCCGGCGCGACGTGCTGGTGGTGGACGAGGCGGGGATGGTGGGGTCGCGCCAGCTCGAGCGGGTGCTGAGTGCCGCGAAGGAGGCTGGGGCCAAGGTGGTGCTGGTGGGCGACCCGGAGCAGCTGCAGGCGATCGAGGCGGGTGCGGCGTTCCGGGCGCTGGCGCAGCGGCACGAGGCGGCCGAGGTGTCCGAGGTTCGCCGGCAGCGCGAGGCGTGGCAGCGGGAGGCGACGCGGGAGCTGGCGACGGGCAGGACGGCGGAGGCGCTGGGGCGCTACGAAAAGCACGGAATGGTACACTCTGCCGAGACGCGGGCCGAGGCGATGGCTGCCCTGGTGCTGGGGTGGGACGAGGAGCGTCAGCGTCGCCCGGACGAGACTCGGCTGATTCTGGCCTCGAAGCGGGCGGACGTGGAGGCGCTGAACGGTCTGGCGCGGGAGCGGCTGCGGGCGGCGGGGGAGCTTGGGTCCGACCAGGTGGTGGAGACGGAGCGGGGCGAGCGGTCCCTGGCCGTGGGGGACCGACTGATGTTCCTGCGCAACGAGCGGGGGCTTGGGGCGCAGGCGGACGGGCGGGGGGGCGTGGCGGTGAAGAACGGCACGCTGGGGACGGTGCTGGCGGTGGAGGCTAAGGGCGAGAGACTGACGGTCCTGGTGGACGGCAAAGACGGGCAGGAGGGAAAGGATGTGACCTTTTACCTGCGGGACTACGGGCACGTGGACCACGGGTATGCGGCGACGGTTCACAAGGCGCAGGGGGTGACGGTGGATCGGGCGCACGTGCTGGCGTCGAGGATGCTGGACCGGCATGGGGCGTATGTGGCGCTGAGCCGGCACCGGGACGGGGTGTCGCTGCACTGGAGCGCGGAGGAGCATGTGGACCGTGCTGGTCTGGAGCGGGGGCTGAGCCGGGAGCGGTCGAAGGACACGACACTGGACTACCGGGCGGAGTTTGCGGAGCTGCGCGGGCTGCGGCCGGTGGCGGCACCGGTCCTGGCCCCTACGGAGCGACCGAAGCGGAAGCGGGCGGTGAAGCGGGCAAGCCCGGCAGAAGCACCGCAGCCGAAGGTGCCTCCTGCCCCGGCACCCACTCCGGCTCCTCCTCCGGAGCCGTTGCTGGCGGCGCACCGGGATGCGCGGGGTCGGGACAGCCTCGGGCGGGGCACGACGCCGGGGGAGGTGGAGCTTGCGGTGACTCGGGATGCGCAGGTGCAGCAGCGCCGGGGCGATCTGACCCTGTGGATGCGGCAGGCATACCGGGACCCGAACGCGGCGTGGGCGGAGCTGGAGGGCCGGAGGTACGCCGAGGGCGGCGCGCCGGGTCTGGAGCGGGCGCTGAGGCATGGGGGTCCAGAGCTGCTGGGCGAGCTGCGGGGCAAGACGGGGTGGCTGGCGTCCTCGGTGGCGAAGGCGGAACGGGCACAGGCGGAGCGGAGCGGCAACGCCTTGCCGGGCGCGCTGGAGCGGGTGCGCGAGGCGGAGGTGGCGGCACAGCGGTCCTACGTGGCGGGAGTGGAGGCGCAGCGGGCGCGCGACTTGGTGGAGGTGCCGGGGTTGTCGCTGGCGTCGTGGGCGGCGCTGCGGGCGGTGGAGCAGGCCGGGCAGGAGGCGCAGCGCGGGGCCAAGGCCGATTCGGTATGGAATAGGCTGACGGTGCAGACGAGCCCGGAGGTGGCGGAGGCGTGGGCGCGCGAGGTGGTGGGGCGGCCCGAGGTGGCGGCGGAGCTGCAGGCGGTGATGGAGGCGGCTGGGCAGCGGCTGGGGGAGGACGGCGTGCGGGTGCTGCTGCGCGCGGCTGCGGCTCCGACTTCGCAGGAGGCGGGGCCGCGGGAAGGCGTGGCCGGGATGGCGGCGATTGGGCGTGTGCTGACGGCGTCGTACGATGGGCGGCGGGCGCGGGAAGCGCAGGAGCGCGCCAGGGAGAGCCAGCGGCAGAGCCTCAGCCCGCGGCAGGGGCATCGGCCAAGGATATGACCAAGTGGGGACATCTCAGGGACGGGTTACGGTGTGCCTGATGTCGCGTAGGCTGAATGCGTGACCCCGACCGCCTTCATCGCCAAGTGGCGCGCCAATGCCCGCAACGAGCGTGCCGCCGCCCAGGAGCACTTCCTGGACCTATGCGCGTTGCTGGACGAACCGACGCCCAACTCGGACCCGACCGGGGCCGCCTACGCCTTCGAGAAGGGCGCCACCAAGGCCAGCGGCGGCGAGGGCTGGGCCGACGTATGGCGCCGGGGGCGGTTCGCCTGGGATTACAAGGGCAAGCACAAGGACCTGGACGCGGCGCATCGCCAGCTCCTGCAATACGCGGGGGCGCTGGAGAATCCGCCGCTGCTGGTCACGTCCGACATCGAGCGCATCACGATCCGCACGAACTGGACCAACGCCGTCTCCGAGCGGCACGAAGTCCGGCTGGAGGAGATGGGCGATCCCGTCCGGTTGGGCGTGCTCAAGTCGGTGTTCGCCGATCCCGACCGGCTGCGGCCGGGCAAGACGCGGGCGGCGCTGACGGCACAGGCCGCGGCGGAGTTCGCCGAGCTGGCGGGGCAGCTCCGCACCCGCGGCAACGACCCGCAGGCGGTTGCCCACTTCGTCAACCGGCTCGTGTTCTGCCTGTTCGCCGACGACGTGGGCTTGCTGCCGGCCGGGCTGTTCGAGCGGATGCTGGACGTTTCGCGCAAGCGGCCGGCACAGTTCGAGGGCTATGCGCGCCGGCTGTTCGCAGCCATGGCCGAGCGGGGCGGCGAAGTGGATTTCACCCCGGTCGCCTGGTTCAACGGCGGCCTGTTCGATGACGCCGCCACCCTGCCGTTGGAGGCGGACGACATCGCCTTGTTGCAGCGGGCGGCGGCGCTAGATTGGGCGGAGATAGACCCATCCATCCTTGGCACATTGTTCGAGCGCGGGCTGGACCCGGACAAGCGCAGCCAGCTCGGGGCGCATTACACATCGCGCGAGATGATCGAGCGGCTGATCGAGCCGGTTGTGCGCCGACCGCTGCTGACCGAGTGGGGCGAGGTGCGCGAGCAGATCGCCGCGGCGCTGGCGGCGGGCGCGGCTGCCAAGGCGGGCAGCAAGGCCAAGCGTGAGGCCCCCCGCCGGGCGGAGACGCTGTTCCGCGGTTTCCTGGACCGGCTGCGAGCCTTCCGGGTGCTGGACCCGGCCTGTGGTTCCGGGAACTTCCTGTACCTCGCTCTGCTCGCGCTGAAAGATCTTGAGCACCAGGCGATGGTGGAGGCCGAGGCGATCGGCCTGCAGCGCGAGTTCCCCCAGGTAGGGCCAGAGGCCGTGCTTGGCCTGGAGGTGAACCCCTACGCGGCGGAGCTGGCGCGGGTGTCGGTCTGGATCGGGCACATTCAATGGGCACGCCGCCACGGCTTCCCGGCGCCGTCCGATCCGGTGCTGCGGACCCTGGATACCATTGCTTGCCGGGATGCAGTGCTGGCCGACGACGGCAGCCAGGCGGCATGGCCGGCGGCGGATGTGATCGTGGGCAATCCGCCCTTCCTTGGCGGTAAGCGGCTGCGGACCGTGCTGGGGGACGCATACTGCGCCCGGCTGTTCGCCGCCTACGCCGGCCAGGTCCCGGCCGAAGCCGATTTGGTTTGCTACTGGGTTGCGCGAGCGCAGCAGGCAATCACCGCGGACGAGCTGGCGGGCGCGGGCCTGGTGACGACGAACAGCATCCGTGGCGGCGCTAACCGGCGGGTGCTGGAGCCGATGGCGCAGGTCGGTGCGATCTCGACCGCATGGGCGGACGAACCCTGGACCCTGGACGGGGCGGCCGTGCGGGTGTCGCTGGTGTGCTGGGGACGCGACCAAGCGCTGGTGCCGGTCCTTGATGGCATAGCGGTGCCGGCGATCCACGCCGACCTTACGGCTGGGACTGCCAATCTGACAACGGCACGGCGGTTGCCGGAGAATACAGGCGTGGCGTTCCAAGGATCAAAAAAGGTGGGGCCTTTCGAGGTGCCGGGTTCTGTGGCGCGGCAGTGGCTGCAACTGCCCAGCAACCCGAACGGCAGCCCTAACTCGGACGTGCTACGGCCGAGCTGGATCGGCATTGATGTCGCTCGCCGACCCCGCGACGAATGGATCATCGACTTCTCGGGCCTATCCCAAACGGAGGCAGCCTACTTTGCAGCCCCATACGCCCATGTTGTCGAGCATGTTAAGCCCCTACGTGATGTCAATAATGATCGACAAAGACGCGAACGCTGGTGGCTGTTTGGACGCTCAGGCTTAGACCTCCGGAAGGCCTTGTCGGAAGTAGAGCGATGCATTGTCACCCCCGAGGTCTCAAAGCATCGCATCTTCACATGGCTTTCAAAGCCCGTGCTGCCGGATTGCAAGCTCATGGTGATTGCGCGTGATGACGATGCCACCTTCGGCGTCCTACATAGCCGGTTCCATGAGGTGTGGGCTTTGGCAACGGGTTCATGGCATGGAGTCGGTAACGATCCGCGCTATACACCCTCAACCACGTTCGAGACATTTCCCTTTCCGCTCGGGCTGATGCCAGACCGCTCTGCCGCGTCGTATATCGATGATCCACAGGCGCAGGCCATTGCGCAGGCGGCAAAGGCGCTGGTCACAGCGCGAGACCGCTGGCTGAACCCGCCCGAGCTGGTGACACGTACACCCGAGGTGGTGCCGGGCTTCCCCGAGCGGCTACTACCGCGCGATGCGTCTGCCGCCGCCACGCTGCGCAGCAGGACGCTGACAGCGCTTTATAACCAGCGTGGGACGCCAGAAGGGACTTGGCTGGACACCCTGCACCAAGTCTTGGATCAGGCGGTTGCCGTCGCCTACGGCTGGCCGGCAGACCTGGCCGATACCGAGGCACTTGGATACCTGCTTGCGTTGAATCACGCCCGTGTAGCCAAAAAAAGATGAAAAAGTCAATTCAACAAATAGGAATGGCATTGATGACTGATTCTGAGGGCTCTTCGGACACTTCAAAAAGTAAGCGACCACCTCGGCTGACCAGCTTACGCCAGAGACCAACAGACGAAACAGATCAGAATTCATTCATAGATGATTTAGAAAGAGAATCTGATAAAGGCTTAGCGATATTAGCTTCAGCCGACTTAGATAGCGATCTTGAAGCTCAGATGATTAAGTTCATGGAAATAAACGTCGAGCTGGACCTTACTGACCGCAATATGCTTTTTGGAGAGTCTGGGCCATTGGTGTCGCTCAACGCCAAATCTCGGCTGGGCTATGCTATGGGTCTATACGGTAAGATAACTCGTGATGACATTTTTCTAATGGCTAAAATACGCAATGCCTTCGCGCATTCACCGCGTAGTCTAGGTTTTGACAACCCACTAATAGCTGAGTCGTGTCAGTATTTGCGGGCACTTGCTTCTTATAAAGAAGCTGGCCTAATACCGGCTGAAGATTTCAGATACTACGAGAGCTCACACAGATTGAGATTTACTTTTACAGCGCTTATCATACCGCAAGAAATTAGCAGATACTTTAACAATAAGATTCAAGAAGAAACGTCTGAACAGAATATGCTTTTGGCCTATCTGAAAATGTGCGATCAATCGGACAAGCTTTTAGAAGATTCTCATGTAGCAAAGTGGGTTAGAGCTCAAAAACTTGAGATGCTACCGTGACGCATTAATTATCTGGCTTGGTCGGATTACCGGCTAGCAGTCTAACAGTAAAACTTTCTTCCCCTTCAATCAGATCGGGATCAGTTTCATTGTGGGCTTTCATACCCCGAATAATCTTGCGCGGAACGCCCATACCCATATGTTCGAGATAGCCATAATCTCGCATCACCTCTTTAATTAGCTCGTTACGTGCGGCGCGGCAGCCAGTGCGCATACGCTTTGTGGTTATACCGTTCGGTAATCTGCCCGGGGAGATAACTTCCAGGCGGTTGCTGTAAATCGACAGTTCAATATCTGTACTGCTAAGCAGGTAATCTCGGTGGATCAGGGCATTCACAATAGTTTCGCGCAGTACGTCAGCTGGATAGACCGGGGTATCTACCCGTCGCGCGCCATCTTCCAGCATGGTCTTGGCAGCGACGTTGCGTCGAATAAAATCGAGTGCTTGTTCGACCAAGCCATTTTCAACCAGCCCTCCTTCCCCCATCAGCGGGGTCATAGGACCACGCAAGGTTGCCCGCTCACGCGCGGCATAGTCTTTCTCGGCATCGGGGAAGGCTGCAGCGTCAATGCCGGCGAAAGGCAGGAAGCGGTTTGGCAAGAGACCGAAGAGCAGCAGGCCAGCGACAGTAACACCCTCCTCAACCATCAGTTCAGTGTTAAGCAGTAGGGTGTTCCAACTGGCTTCATCGCCTTCGTCCGGCGTGTCCTGTTGTCGAACCCGCCCAAAGTAGTCGCGCAAGCGCCGTAGGTCGAGATCGGCCAATCGCGCGCCGGAGACTGGGCGTAGCTCCGCTCGGAATGCGCCGCGCTGCTGGAATAGCCGACTCAGCTCTTCCGGTGTTGCTTCCCGGCTCTGGGTGCCGACCCGAGTATAATAGGTGTTTCCGCTGTTGTGCCAAACGCTGTGAACACTGAAACCGGGAGCTACCCGGACGACTGCGACATCCTTACCTGGTTCGATATCGCGGATGATTTCAAAGAATGGTATTATGGCGGGTCGGATTTTGTCGCGGCAGGTGGTCATCACCCATTCTTCAAGGGCCTGCCGTGCTAAGCCAGAAATGCTGCCATCATCTTCGACACCAAGAATCACAGCTCCGCCAGACAGGTTGGAAAATGCGACCAGCTCCTTAGCCAAGGCGCGGTTTTCGATAACGTCGCGTTTAAACTCAATACCGGAGTTCTCACCGTTGTTAATCGTTTCTAGTAGCTCTGTTCTAGTCGTCACCTTGTATCCCTAAAAGCCGTATTTTGCCCGACGCATTTCAAAGGCTGCTTTACCGCCTTCCAAAATCTCCTCAACCAACTCTCGGACAGGCTGGCTGTCGATGGAGCCCATGTATTTGGGGTCAATCCTGGCATGCCCTTCCCTGCCCTCACCTGCGGCTCGGAGGCCAAGGATCAGCTCGGCATCCCCTAGAACCGGGATATTGGCGTTATGGGTTGAGAAGACGAATTGCCGTCGCCGCTTCTCATCCCGCATGATTGGTACTACCCCTTCCGTGATGAAGCGGTTGTCGAGATCATCTTCGGGCTGGTCAACGACGAGCGGTGCATCTGATTCCAGCAGCAATAATAGCAGCACAGCCGTTGCCTTCTGCCCTGTGGACAGATGTTCGAGTAGTTGCCAAGTTGGTGGCTCGCCTTCTGGGGCGGTGTTAAGCTCTATTCTGGTCGTTGCCGTTAGCTCAAGCTCTTCAATTCGCATGAACATTGCAGGATCAGCCTGTGTGATTCGTTCGGCCCCACCCGGCGGTAACCCGTACTGTCTAATTAGGGCGTCTTTACCTTCCCGGCACCGCAGCGCAAGATCCGGGAGCGATAGATCAGCACGGCTTCCCAGCCGTTCTAAAACAGCAGTCAAATTACCGCCGACTTCTTCTCGCAACAGTCTTTCTAGCGGCTCGCGGTTGCCGGCCATTGTCACTTCCACCTTGACCCGCTCTCTCAGCTTCCGGCTTACTTTTTTCGCCGCGCGTTCGACGCTGCGGAAGTCGCCGGCCTTGACGTTTTCCCAATCGTCTAGGAGCTGTCGTCGGTGCGCTTCGTGGGTCGCAAGCTCGCGTATTAGATGATCGCGGCGCTCGCGCTGCGGGCGCAGCTCCTCGATTTGCCGCCGTAAACGGATGAACTCTTCGCCGTCGATCTTGGACTTTTGCAGCTCGCGCAGAAGCTTTTCGTAGGTAGCTTCGACCACCTTGCGGCGTTCTTCCCAGCGCTCACGCATGCTTCCCAACTCAGCATCGGCTGTCTTGAGTGCCGTTTCGAATTGATCGGCTATGACCCTAAGCTGGGCGCTTAGCCGGGCTAGAATGGCTTCAGCTTCAACCAGCACATCGGCGTTAGGTAAGCCATCTAGCGCCTTTGGCGCGAGAAAGGCGTTGTCGACCGGTAGGTTTCCGGCGAGATCCTGACGTAGGGTCCGAAGTGGCGTTAGCCGTTCGACGATGACGCCGAGCAGGCGCTCTTCGCGCACCAGGAGGCTTTTTTCTTTTAGTCGGGCTTCTAGTCCGGCTTCCTGGAACCGCTTTAGCGTCTCTTCCAGGCTCGGCAGTGCCGCTAGCCGTTCATCAATCGCTTGGATCTCGCGTTTGACTTCACCAATCCGGCTGCGCGACCGCTCAAGGTCAAGCAGCAGTTCGCCCTTACGGCCAGCTTCAGATGGATCACGCTCAACGAAGCGCTCCAGTAATAGAGTCAGCTTGTCCCGGCTTTTAGTCAGCTCTGAGATTTCATGCTGGCCAAATATCTCAACATCCGGCATGACGTCGCGAGGGCTGAGAGTCAGCACTGTGCCATATTCGTCTTTGACTACTGGTGGATTAGGGACGGTTCGTTCGATTATGTAACAGCGCAGTGAAGGCTTGTGAGAGCGTACCAGCAAAGAAATCTTAGTCCCGCTCCTGAGTACTTCGCGCAATACGCCCTGCTGCGCTTTCTTCGCATCATCGCCAATTGGCTCAAGCCTAAGCACATAGCGAAGGCTTTCAATTAGCGTAGATTTACCGGTGCCTCTGCCTCCAACCAAGACATTTAGGTTTTCATTGAAATGCACTGCGCTGTCGCGCAGAAAGCCGCCTTCCCACGCCAAAGCAACGAACTCTGCATGCGGTTCAGCTTGCGCGTCACTGTGCAGACGAACCCGCGAAATTGGATCAAGAAAGGCCTGTCGCAAAGCCTCAACTGACACCTTTGACATTTTGATCAGGCAACTTGATGCTGACTTAACAAAATCCTCTGGGCTGCATACGTCGCATGCGTTGATAACGGCAACTGGACGGTCGCGGCGGTGCTGATCATTTTTGTTCTGAAGGATTGGTCGGAGGCCTTCCGGGGCATCGTCAACCGGGCCGGGAAGCGCGCAAGCAAGTAGAGCAGGAGATTGCCAGACCTTAATCCGGGTCTGACCAGAAAGCTTTTTCAGCAACCCGTCATCAGAGGCGACATGTGCCGCAATGCATACCGCTTCCCATTTCCGCGCAGCATCAAGTAGCTCGTGACAATCTTTAGTGCCGGTGGGAGATAGCTCGGCGTCATCGTGGATACCGCAATCCCCAATATAGCGCTCAAGTGCGCCGTCCTTGGATGGGTCGAATAGACAGAGGAAATGCACCCCGTCTTTGGTGACCGCCTCGAAACCGCCAAAAGCAAAAATACCGGCATTCCGCGCCGCCTCTACCAGCCTCGCCGAATGCTTCACCCGATAATGATCTGTGACGCCGATCACCTCGATGCCTTGTTGCTGACAGGCAGCGATGATGGCAGCGTTGTAGTCCGCCTCGTTCTGAAACGTGGTTGATTTGTTGTGCCGGCCGAGGTAGGCAAATGGGTTGACTTGGAGTGCGCAGCGATAGAAGCGCGCGCCTTTCGGCAAGCTAAGCGCCCGACTCAGTACTTCAGATCTAATGATAACCTGTTCCATCGTCATTGATCTCCTGCCGGCGGGCAGGATAGCTGACTGTTGTCTGTCGGTATGGTACCAAAACTTCTCTCGAGATATTCAGCAACAGCTCGCCGGATCACCCAGGCCACGGACGCCTGGCTTTCCATCGCGAGACCTTCCAAAGCCGTTAGCTGCTGGTCGGTCACTGCCACTGATATCCGATTTGGAAGCTGCCGGCCTTTTGGTCGCGCCATGGAGTGATAGTGCCTTCAATCGCGCTGCATAAAACTGGCCAAAACAGCGCATAATCGGTAACTACTCGCAAGCGCTGATTTGCTGCAGATCGCCAAACGGGACTGCCAGATGTATCACTCTGTCAAAAGGTCGTTTGCCAGGGTGATACACTCTCCCTAGACTCGGGCCGTGGCCCCTTCCCTCCCCCGTTTCGTCAGCTATCTCCGCGTCTCGACGGATAGCCAGGGGCGATCCGGCCTCGGGCTTGAGGCGCAGCGCCAGGCCGTCGCCGCACACGTTGCCCAGGCCGGCGGCGAGCTGGTCGCGGAGTTTCGGGAGGTGGAGAGCGGCAAGCGCGCCGATCGGCCGCAGCTCGCTGCCGCGCTGGCGTCGTGCCGCACCCGCCGCGCCATGCTCGTGATCGCCAAACTGGACAGGCTAGCCCATCCTATTCACGGCCTTGAGGTGGTGTTGCTTGTCTGAGCGGCGTGCACGGCTTTGCGTGGCTGCCGCGGGGCGCGTCTTCGTGTCGGCAGTGCTAGGCGCTGGGGTGGGCGGGACG